>Ga0209624_10001588_pt1 | contig 17524 bp, 18 predicted proteins | sample JacPinW_OM2H0_O1_FD_188565 | JGI IMG/M metagenome (GOLD analysis project Ga0209624, IMG submission 188565) | Forest soil microbial communities from Algoma, Ontario, Canada - Jack Pine, Ontario site 1_JW_OM2H0_O1 (SPAdes) (version 2) | ecosystem: Environmental > Terrestrial > Soil > Boreal...
AGTTCTGGTGACGGCGGCTATCCGCAACATCACCGAACGCAAGAAATCCGAAGAGCACCTTGTAAAAACGGTGGGGGAATTGAAGCGTTCCAATGACGAACTACAGCAATTTGCCTACGTCTCGTCGCACGATCTGCAGGAGCCGTTACGCATGGTAACCAGTTATACACAACTCCTGGCCGGGCGCTACAAGGGGCGTTTGGACTCGGATGCCGATGAGTTCATCGCCTTTGCGGTAGACGGGTGTAACCGTATGCAGGGATTGATCAAGGATCTGCTGGCCTACTCGCGCGCGGGAACCGATGGAAAGGTGCTCCACGACGTTTCCGCTGAAAGCGCTTTGAAAGAAGCGCTTGCAAACTTGCGAGCGACGATCGACCAAAGCGGTGCGGTTGTGACTTACGATGCACTGCCAGCCATCAGGACGGATGAAACGCAGTTGACTCAGGTATTTCAGAACCTTGTCGGGAATGCGATCAAGTACCACGGTACCGAAGTCCCTCACGTGCACGTCTCCGCCACGAAAAACGGTGGCAATGAATGGACCTTTTCCGTGCGCGACAACGGCCTGGGGATTGACCCTCAGTACTTTGACAGGATCTTCATTCTTTTCCAACGGTTGCACGGGCGTGATGAGTTCGAGGGCACTGGAATCGGATTGGCAATTTGCAAGAAAATCTTGGAGCGCCTAGGCGGCAGGATCTGGGTCGAGTCGCAATCGGAAAAGGGTTCAACCTTCTACTTTGCCCTGCCGGAAACGATGGAGAAATGATGGAATCGATTGGAACGAACGCAACAGCTATCGAAGTTCTTCTGGTTGAAGACAGTCCCGGTGATGTCCGGCTAACGCGGGAAGCGTTTAAGGACGCCAAGGTGCACATCAACTTGCACGTGGCTTCGGATGGGGCAAAAGCTATGGCTTTCCTGAAGCACGAGGGCGAGTACGCCAATGTGCCGCGCCCGGACCTTGTCTTGCTCGACCTGAACCTGCCCAAGAAAGATGGCCGGGAGGTGTTGGAGGAGATCAAGGAAAGTCCCACGCTGAAAAGCATTCCTGTAGTGATCCTGACTACTTCTTCCTCAGAGGCGGATATCCTGCGGAGTTACCTGCTACATGCCAACTGTTACATCACTAAGCCCGTAGGCCTCGATGGGTTTCTGAAAGTCGTGAAAAGCATCGACAATTTCTGGCTGTCGGTGGTCAAGTTGCCACGCGAAGCGCGCTCATGAAGGAAAAGCCGCTCCAGATTCTTCTGGTTGAGGATAACGCGGGAGATGTCCGCTTGCTCCGCGAAATGTTCAGTAAAGAGAAACGCGACGCCTTCCAGTTGACGCACCTCTTGCGTATGAGTGAAGCTGAGACCCATCTTGCGAAGGGTGGAGTGGATATCGTCCTGTTGGATCTGGGATTGCCGGACGGACATGGTCTCGAAACCGTGCGCCGGGCACATGCTGCGGCCCCAGAAGTCCCAGTAATCGTGTTGACCGGCTTGGACGATGAGGCTCTGGCCGCCGAGGCAATGAATGCTGGGGCGCAGGACTACCTGATCAAGGGCCAGATCGAAAATCGGGCACTTCCTCGAGCTCTTCGCCATGCCGTCGAGCGCCACCGAATGCAGACCGAAACCGATCTCATCCGGACAAATCAGATGCAGTTTAAGGATGAGTTCCTCTCCCATGTTTCGCACGAGCTTCGTTCACCGCTGACCGCGGTCCGCCAGTTCGTGACCATTCTCCTGGACGGATTGGCAGGCGAATTGAATCTCGAACAGCGTCAGTACCTGGAAATCGTTCTGCGGAATGTTAAGCAGTTGCACTCGATGATTAACGACTTATTCGAAGTTTCTGGTGTGCAAGCGGGTAAATTGAAGATCGAGCCGCAATGTACTTCGGTTTCCGATGCCATTGGCTACACCGTCAACACCCTCCAGGGGGCAGCTGCGGCAAAAGGAATCGTCCTCTCCTCAGATATTGCGCGGAAGGTGCCATCAGTTTGCGCCGACCCAGCACGCCTTCGACAAATCCTCATCATTCTGCTTGATAACGCCATCAAGTTCACTCCGCAAAACGGCACGGTGGCGATTCAAGCTCGTATATTCGAGGAAGATCCGGATTTTCTGCTTCTGGAGGTCTCAGACTCGGGATGCGGGATCGATCCGGACAAGACCGAACGGATCTTTGAACGACTCTTTCAAGCTTCGGATCCGGATGCGGCCGATCATAACGGCCTGGGCCTGGGTTTGTACATCTGCAAGGATCTGGTTACGCGACAGGGCGGAAGAATTTGGGCCAATAGTACGCCGGAACAAGGTTCAGTCTTTTCCGTTATATTTCCCATTTTTTCTCTACCCAAGCTGCTCGCACAGGCCTTCACCGAGGAAAGACAAACCGAACGCTCGATCACACTCGTGGTGACAGAAATAGGCTCGCAAACCGGCTGGCTTTCTAACGAGGTCCGCGCGGACCAGTGTCGCGGCATCCGCGAACTCCTTCGCGGGAGTTTGTATTCCGATTTGGACATTCTCTTGCCAAAAATTGACGTAGCAGGACCGGAAGAATTCTTCTTTATTGCGGCCATGACTGACGGAATTGGTGGCGAGGCGATAAGTAAGCGGATCCGGAAACAACTGGACAGCTCCGAGCGTCTCCGGCAAGCAGGGCTAACCCATTCAACTTCTCACCGATCACTTGAGCCGATCAAACAAGACTCGACCGAATCGAAGGAAGTTTTTCTGGAAAGGGTAGCCACCGACATTCAGGCAGTGATCAACGAGGAAATTTTGGCGAGGCAGGTTAGAAATGGATAGCAGGAAAATTCTCATTGTGGATGACAATGCAGATATACGCCTAGGCATGCACCTCCGCCTCAAGGCCAATCAATATGAAACCTTCTTTGCCGCCGACGCGTTCTCCGGCGTAGCTGAAGCACGAAAGCATCGGCCGGATCTAATTATCCTCGACCTCGGTCTCCCGGCGGGCGACGGCTTCACAGTGATGGAAAGGCTCAAGCAGATTCCCTTTCTCGCCGTAATTCCGGTCATCGTTGTCTCCGCTCGCGATGGTCTCGGCAACCAAAAGCGAGCTTATGAGGCAGGGGCGAAAGCATTTCTTCAGAAGCCCGTCAATGATGCCGAATTGTTAGCGGTCATCCGTCAAGCACTCGGAGAACCCGCGGGGACGAAGAAACCTACTCTGCTTGACCAGGGATCGGTATGACTGAACCCACCCGGCGCACCTCAGAGCTTACCGCCTATTTGTCTCACGAACTGCGGAATTCGCTTGCCTGTATCCAACAATTTGGGAACATCCTAATCGATGGGCTGGCGGGTGAATTGTCTGGCGAACAACGCGAGTACGTCTGCATCATGCTGCAGAACGCTTCAAAAATTCGCAAGGTGTTAGACAGCGCGCTGGACGGGACTCCAGACCCCGTTTGAGGAGTCTACCTACAAAATCGAAAATGTTTCTAAATTGGAGGCCTAATGGACAGAACGAAAATATTGGTTGTCGACGATAACCCCACGATAAGAAAAGGATTGAGCGTCCGGCTGCAAGCGAACGGCTACGAGGTCTTGTTTGCCGAAGATGCCATTTCAGCTACAGCTGCTCTGGTGACGGAAAGGCCCGACCTGATGATTCTTGATCTGGGACTTCCTGCCGGAGATGGATTCGTCGTGATGGAGCGATTGCAGAGAAATGACCGTCTGGCGAACATCCCAGTGATTGTGCTGACAGGCCGTGAATTGGCCTGTAATCGGGACCGGGCTCTGCAAGCGGGAGCGGCGGCCTTCTTTCAAAAACCCGTGGACGATGGCACTCTGCTCTTTGCCATTCGCAAGGCGCTGGATGTTTCCCGCGGTGAACTACGCTTTGACGAGTAACGAGGATTTCATGTCTCGAACCCAACCGAGAGCTTCACTCGAACGAGGAAACTTACTCATATGTTGAAAATCCTTGTGGTTGACGATAACGTTCACCTCCAAATAGCGTTCAAGAAGGTGCTGAGTTCTTCCGGGTATCGAGTTGAAATCGCCGGCGATGGCGAGGAGGGGTTGCGCCTTGCACGCACCACAAGGCCAGATGTCATCCTGCTCGATATGATGCTCCCGAAACTTAGTGGTTTAGACGTCCTCCTCGCCTTAAAAAAGGATCGCGCGACAGAGCGAATTCCGGTGATTGCCCTCAGCGGTCTGCCCAGCAGTAACGATGCAAGATTGAGGAGAGACGGTGCGGTGTGCTATCTGCAAAAGTCAAACTTGGAGGACCTAGACATCTTGCTACAGGCCGTCGATTCCGCTCTTCTTCTGCCCCGCGACGACGAGTTCAGCCAAACGGCGTTTCTTCCCAACCTGCCTGGGAAAAGCTCATGAACATGGGGAATCTTTACGCCCCTACCCCAGGGTGCGATTTTTAAAACAGAGAATTCAAGTGGAGAGAGCGAAGATCCTGATCGTCGACGATGACCCTAACCTGAGACGGGCACTGAAAATACGTCTGCGCGCCAGCCACTACGACACCGTGCAGGCATCGGACTGCGACTCTGCGATTGCAATGGCGGAAGAGGAGAAACCGGGTCTTATTATTCTTGACCTGGGCTTACCAACTGGGGACGGCTTTGACGTTCTAGAGCGACTGCAGGAGAATGATGCCCTATCAAGCATTCCCGTGATTGTGTTGACCGCTCGCGATTCCCAATTCAACGAACAAAGAACGCTGCAAGCGGGGGCAACGGCGTTCTTCCAAAAGCCGGTGGAGAACCACGAATTAATGGATGTGATTCGCGCGACCTTATCGAACGCAGGGCTGGGAGCAGCTCTGGAGTCGTAAGCGAGAACCGCGGGCAGTGAAGAGTCCGAGACAGTTGCGGACGCCCTCGGCGAAGGATTGCGATCCGTGTCTTTGCAGCAAAATCCGCTTCGAGAGTGGCGATGCGATTTGATAGCTTGCCGCTGTCGGCCGGAAAATACAGAAGATATTCCCAACTAACAGAAAACTCTACCTCAAGCCAGTGGGCCAGAAAGTGCGCCCTTGGAGTTCGCGCTGTATCGTGCCGCCTTGGGTGATATCGCCTGGTCGAAGGCACAGCATCTCGCCTTTGAGGCTCTTTGGCTTCAGTTCCTGATCACCCGCATTCGAAAGTGACGCGAATCAGAGAGAAACGAAAGATGTGACCATGAAAGCAGTAATGGAGTACAGATCTGAAGTGCGCGCGCAGTCCGACGTATTGCAGGCTATTGTTGAGCCCTTCGTACTGCTTTCCCGGGTTGTGGAGCAAATAGCCGACAGTGTAATACTCACCGATACGCAAGGCGTCATCCAGTATGTGAATCCAGCCTTTGAGGCAACGTCCGGGTACGGCCGAGATGAAGCCATAGGCAAGACCCCCCGAATCCTCAAGTCGGGCCTACACGATCCGGAGTTCTACCGGCAGATGTGGGCGAAATTCGCTCAGGGGCTCCCCTTCAAAGGAATGGTCATCAACCGCAAGAAAACTGGCGAACTCTACTGGGCACAACAGACCATTACCTCTATGTGGGATGAGTCTGGGCATCTGGCCCACTTTGTCTCAGTGTCCCAAGACATCACCGAATTGCGGAAGAAGCAGGATCAAGAGTTCCAATTGCAACTGGCGCGCAATGTGCAGCAACGCTTCTATGCAGCCCCACCACTGATATCGGGTTTTGACATCGGTGCATCCACACGTCCCGCCGACGAAACTGGCGGTGACTACTTCGATTTCATTCCGATGGCCGACGGTTCTCTTGTGATCGCCCTCGCCGATGCCAAAGGGCATGGCTTCAGCTCCGCACTGGTCGTGGCACTTACTCGGGCCTATGTACGATGCTTTGCTGCCATGCATTTAGAGTTGGATGAAATTCTGGCTCATGTCAACGAGATGCTGCTGAAAGACCTCGAACACGGCGATTTCGTTACCCTCTTTCTCGCTCGATTAAATTCAAGTCATCGGACTCTGTCATACGCCAGCGCCGGCCACGTACCCGGCCTTATATTCCTCGACTCCGGCGATGTGAAGTGCAAACTGGAGAGCACCGGGCCACCGCTCGGGATCTTTCCCACAAGCAAATTTTCTCTGCAGCAGGCAATTAGCCTCGATGCGGGAGAAATCGCAGTGTTCCTAACCGATGGTGTCATCGAGTCGACGACGCCGAACGGTCACCAATTCGGCTGCCAGCGTGTGCTTGATCAGATTCGGTGCCTGAGCCACGAGTCGGCTTCGAATATCGCGAATGGTATCTACTATGCTACTAGGGAGTTCGCGCAAGGCGATCTCCAAGACGACGATATTACATCGGTGATCATCAAGGCCAATCATTTTTAAGATCTCGACTTAGGTCTGCGATGTTTTCTGTGCGTTTGATTGCTGTTGAGTCCAGTACTTCGAAAAGATGCATGCTTTGACTGCACAACCTAGGGCGCGATTTCGCACGGGAGATCACTCGCGCGTTGGTCGCTTTGTTCCGCAAGCTCCTGAAGGTTGGGTTATGGACACAAAGCCCACAAACGAAGTACCTCGGATTGGCCGACTGGCCCCTCGTAACTATGGTGACCGTCCGAACGGGAGTACGGTCAAATTAGGAGAGAAACGTTTGTGAGCCACGAGCCGGTTCTGAAGTTATCTCATCATGGCAATGGCATTTGCACTCTTGGTGTCCGCCGATCCAGTGACGATCGGAAAGTTCAGCCTCGCCCTGCGAGAATTGTCTATATCTGTTGATATATGTCAGGACGCAGCCGGCGCGGTTCGCCTTTTGAACCGTCGAAAGTTCGATGGTGTTATCGTTGATCTCCAGCTAGGAGAACAGTGCGGTCTGATTTTGGATGAGGTGCATCTCTCCTCGTCGAACCGAACAGCGGTTACGTTTGCCATCAGTGGCAGTGAGGTAGATGCTACAGCAGTCTTTTGCAGAAGGACAGGTTTTGTCTTTGGGCGACCTCTTTCTCCGCAGGCAATCCGCAGCATACTCAAGCCTGCTTACGGACTGATATTGAGAGAACGGCGGCGCTACTTCCGGTGTCCCATCTCTAACCCAGTCACCATCCTCAGACGAAACATGCCCGAAGTTCGCTGCCGCAGCGTGAACATCAGCGAAGGGGGAATGGCTGTAAATACTTCAGTTCCTCTCAACGACGGAGAGCCTGTGCAGGTTCAGTTCACCATGTCGGATCACAAAGAGCCATTCTTGGCGGAATCGAAAATCTGCTGGCTGAAAACGGTCCACTACGGAGTCCGCTTTGTGTCTCTTCCGCGCGAACGCAAGTCCGAGCTACAAGAGTGGCTATCACGAAAACTGGACGAGGCGCTTCCGGTATCCATCGCGCGTCAATTCCAGACAGCGGAAACTCGTCCCTAAACGGTCTTGGCGATCGAAAACGCAATCGCCTAGGCTGTTCTATAACCTCGAAAGTGAAAGATGATCTTCCTCTCCCATACAATGGGGATGTGCGGCGGGAGCAGTGGACGGTTACGTCGTTCCCATGCATGGGACAAGAAGAAAGCAATTTCAGTGAGGCTTTCATCGGCTTCTCCGAACTTCCGAAGTCATTCTGAGCCTCATTGGCTATACTTCCCGCATCGTGCCACCTTGGAAACTGACGCTGCTCAAGTCTCCAGGCGTGGGAGCCGGCATCGGTGTCGGCATCGCGGAGTTCTATGCTTGGTACCCATTCCGCAAAGAAACTGTCTGGCTTTACCGGCTCATGCCGTAGTTATGGCCCGGTTCTATGATGTGTTCCTGCTTCTGCTCGCAACTGGGTTTCTCTTGGTCGATGGGCCTGCACTGCTTCGGGAACGGGAGCTTTTCTCAGTGACCCCTTTCTTCGGCTATGCTTTCGGACTTGCTCGTCGGCAATCGGCAGTTCACGGCGTTCGGTCTCAGGTAAAGATTTCAGCCTTCCCAAGGAAGGTCCGGAAGGTATTTCCGCACGTCACTTTTCTACGCACCAAACGGTTTCCCGTTCAGAATGGATCTCGGGCTTTGCGTGCGGACGAGACGAGAGAATGTGCCGCGTCGAAAATGCCAAGGTCGAAGACGTCGGAAGGGTATTACGGGAAAACCTGACATTCCCCCGGATAGATGAAGCATAATCCTAGGTCGCTAAGGTCTGTGTCAAGACCGGGCGAAGCCCGCCGCGTAACGTGGTCGTAGAGGTCTTGACACAGACCGGGCCTTGGCTACGCTCTGGCTATCCGGGAAATTTCATTGAATGCAGGGACCAGGAAGAATCGTTCAATTTGCTGACCACCTTCTAGTATTGGCTAAGCGGGTCGGAGCAAAGTCGGTTACGAGAACTTGTGGAATGTCCCTTGTCGGCAGAACACGCGGCATGTTATTTGCCTTCATAAGGTAATTTCCTTTCCCGCTCGGGGCTAAACGCCTACGTCGACTGGCAGACCCGCTTCATCAAAGTCCTTGCACACCTTCAGCAGCACCTCAGGGGTAGGATCGCAAGAAGCGAGCATCTAATGAACCATTCCTTCTTGCACGCCAGACTTCAAGAGCCTCGCCGCCTGCTCGGCTACAACGGGATGGCTGAAATAAGAGCCTTGTCCCTCGCCGCACCCGTGGCGCTGAAGGAAGTCAAGCTGCAAAGCCGTCTCCACTCCTACTGCAACGACTCGCTGCTTCAGACTCTTTCCGATACTGATCATGGCGCCGACAAGGGTTGACCCCTCGCGATCCGCTGTTATCTCCTGCACGAACGATTGACCGACTTTCAAAGTGTCCACCGGAAAACGCCGCAGATAGGTAAAGCTGGAGTAGCCCGTGCCAAAGTCGTCGATGGCCACACGTACCCCCATCGCCTTCAGCGCTACCAGTGTAACAACAGCTGACTCCGCGTCCTGCATCAAGACGGTCTCCGTTAGTTCGAGCTCTAGATTTTGCGGCTCCATCCCGGTAGCGATCAACGCAGCCCGAACTCCTGACAGAAAATCCTTGGACTGGAATTCGACTGCGGACACGTTCACAGAAATCGGTACAACCCCGAGCCCCGAATCGCTCCACTCTCGCGCTTGTCTGCATGCTTCTATTAACACCCATTGTCCGATGTGTAGAATCAAACCGCACTCTTCCGCGATTGGCACGAAGGCCGCCGGAAGCAGCATTCCCCGCTCCGGATGCTGCCAGCGGAGCAGCGTTTCCATTCCCGTGACCTGACCTGTCTGTAGATCAATCTTGGGTTGGTAGTGCAGCAAAAATTCTTTCCGTCCGAGTGCCAAGCGCAAATCCGCTTCCAACAACGTTCTCTTTGCCAGTCGCGTGGTCATGTCTTTCCGAAACGATCGGTAGCCATTGCGACCGTGTTGCTTGGCTTCGTACATCGCTACGTCCGCCTGACTTATCAGGCTTTGCGCGTCCTGCCCATCGGCGGGGTAGGTGCTACCCCCAATGCTGACGTTAATGTCCAGACTCTTGTTATCGATAATATGCGGTGACGCTATCGCCCTTAGCATCTTTCGCGCAGTGACCGCAGCATCTTCGGCGCACTCCACTTGAGAGAGTAGAACCAGAAATTCGTCTCCGCCCAGACGGCTTACCGTGTCCGTTCGCCGGATACAAGCCGTTAATCGGCTAGCGACCGACCGCAGCAAGTTGTCCCCGACGCCGTGGCCCAGTGTGTCATTGATTCTCTTGAATTGATCTACATCGACAAACAGCACCGCGAGTTGCTTGCTCTGGCGCTCCGCCAGTGAAATCGCTTGTGTCAGGCGGTCGTCGAACAGCGTTCGGTTGGGCAAACGAGTCAGGACGTCATGTTGTGCCACACGCGACATTTCGAGCGAAGCGGCCCGGGCCGTGCTCACGTCGCGGAAAGAAATCACTGCCCCAATTGTATCCCCATCTTGGCCATGGATAATCTTCACTTGGTTTTCAATTCCAAATTCCGAGCCGTCTCGTCGAATCAGCGTGCAATTTGTACGTTTGGTCGTAGCCATCGCGCTTTTATCTCCTTGCGTGACGATTACTACGACATTGGGAAGGACCGCACCGCTAACACTATCGACCAGTCTGAGCACGTCTGCAACCGGACGTCCCAGTGCCTCCTCTCGAAACCATCCGCTCATCTTTTCTGCGAATCGATTTAGATAGGTGACGTTGCCACGTAAGTCCGTGCGCACGACCCCCTCTCCAATCGAGTCGAGCGTAATGCTCGCGAGTGCATTTTCCCGGCAGACCGCCTCGGCCGCCCAGCGGTCCATCATCGTGCGTACCGTCCGCCTTAAATGGTAGCCATCGGCTTGCTCCTTGAGCAGGTAATCTTGGGCGCCGTGCTGTACCGCTTGCCTAGCCTCTCCTTCAGTATCAGCATCACTCAAGATCAAAATTGGCACACCAGGTGCAGCCTGAAAAAGCTTGTCGAACGTCTCGACACCTTTGCTATCCGGCAGGTTCAGGTCAAGCACCGCCGCCCCCACCCCTCCGTCGCGCAGTCGCTCAATCCCACGAGAAAGTTCGGTAACCCACTCCACCTCGAACCGCTCTTCCGTTACGGAACCTAGCTCGCCCAATACTCGTGCTGCCGCGTCAGCGTCAGACGCAACCAGCAGGACACAGTCGCGGCCCTTCGTTTCATTCGATGGCGTAAGTTGGCTCCTTTGGCTTGTGATCTGGCCGGGAACCGCGACAGCATGCGCGATCTAGGCTATCTTCGCTACTTTTGCCAACTTAGATTTCGTGACGACCTTGGCGGCATCTGAAGCCATGAAGCGCAGCATCTGCTGCTTCAGTTGCGCGTCCACCTCGTCCGCGATCGTCACAACCGCGGGCAGTACCGCATCAAACTCCAGATGGCTCTGGCTTTTGTGCAATGTCGTAAAAATGCTCACCTGGAGCAGCCGAGATTCTTCGACCGCCATGGCCACCGTATAGCCCTGTTGGGCCCGTAAATCTCCGTGGTGAGCCGCCGCCTTCGAAATCTCAGCGTTGGTCTCGTCGTCCAAACGTAACCGCACAATGACATCACGTAGAAGCTGAGGGAGATGGCCCGTGCGGTCCTCAAAACTCAAAGGGATGGCAGTTAACTCCGGCTCCTTATCGACCCGCCTGAGCCATTCCTGAATTACAACATCGAGGTCACGCTCGAGAATATCTGCCACACTCTCAATAATGACGGCACCGGCGCTCCCGCCGGCCACGAGCGCAGGGTTCATAGACTTACCCATGAGATCTCCTTAAGTGTTCACAATCTGGTTCATCAGCACTTAGATGTTAACAATCGCGAGATGGCGTTTCTGTTCAAGAGTGATCACTCCCACCCGGACCATGGGATGTACTCCGGGGAACGAGGATATGTGGACCACAACGGGTCAAATGCGGAAACTTGAAAGGTGAGCCACAAGCAAGCCGAGGAGTTTGGCGAATTGGCGCAGAAAGTTAAAAAGGGCTAGGGGCGGGCGCATTTGCTCAACCGCGGAACGATTTGTACGGCTCATATTTCAAAAAACTTACTGTTAGGTCGGGCGAGTTTGGAATGCCAAGGGTGGCGATAATCACTTGTGCTCTTGCCGGCTCGTCGTAGAAGAGCTCGAAGCTGGATAATTGACTTTCGCCAGCACGCATGAAATCACAATTGCCGTCGCGGCGGAATCGCAGCCCTGCCCGCAGACTTGACGGTGTTCTCCGCGCTTCTTGCGCATTTATTTTATTCTTCCTTAGAGACACAGGAAGTTTCTTCCGCGCATTCCAAACTTATGAGGGGGAATTATGACGCTCGTGAAAGCGTCCAAGAAACTCATTGAATTCGACACTAAGAGGTTCTATCTTGTGCACCACCGGCTCTTGCTGAATCGCGCGGGAATGGGACACATCGCGGCTGAGTGCCTGCGCCAGAAGAACCAGCAGATCTTCTACCATAGGGCAAGGTGGAGACCCGCTTCTTGTTGTTATTCAGCCAAACTATCGAAAAGCATTTGTTTGTGGAATATCGCGACGGGAAGATCAGCCGCGCGATTGGGGACACCGACGATCTTAGTTAGCGTTTTCCCGGATCTCCGCGCCGAAGAAATAGCAACCATTGGCAAGATAGTCGCAGGAGGCTCCGCTTCGTTGATGAATTAGGCGTCTCGCGTCACATTCACGCTGCCGGCTGCACCTTGAAGAGCGATCATGTCCGATAGGCTCGCCGATACCTCAATGCTTTCCGGCGAAGCAAACCCGCGCTTTCAAAAGGGCGCTGCAGGGTTTGCGCAGCCGCATTAGGAGGCGACGCTCATGCTCCCTTAAGAAACTCGCGGTCTTCGTAGTGCCGAACCTGCCTGCAGCGTTGCAGCTTGCTCCCCACCAGCAGTATGCTCACTCTTTTGCAATTTCAGCAATTCGTCGGCGGAAATCCCGCCTACGACATTCGCAAGATCCTGCGCCATGCGGTAATTTCTGATTCCGAAGATCTGGATTACGCTGGCATTGTCGAGGAGCGTATTCGCCTGAGAGCCGTAAAGTTGGAACTGCGCCGCGTTCTGCCAGAACGACCACACGGTAAGGCCCCTGCCCGAAGCAGCGATGTCGCCAGGAGCAGCGCTTCCAGTCGCCAGAGATTTCCTATTTCATCGCAAAGCATTAGTTTAGTGTCCGCTCCTCAGGTGGATTTTTGCGAAGCATGGGCAGCAGTATTGACCCCGCAAGCCCTAGTGAACCAACAAAACCTATTAATTCCGGCACAGCGTCAGACTGCAGTTTGGGCAGAGCGAAACGGTTTGTTTTCAGCGGGGGCGGGAGCGAGTGGAATCGAGGATTTTGGTACAGAGGGATTTCCCGCCCATACCTTCAGGTTTCGGGGGATCTACAACTTACCCCAACTGTGGAGAAGGTCTAGCGCTGCGTGTGCCCTTCCTTCCGCATCTCCGAGAGGCATGTTCGAAAGACAGATGACAGTGAAGTGCTGGTCCGGAAAGCGGGCCATGTAGGTTGAAGTGTCCGTATCGCCACCCGAATAGTCGAGCATCAGATAGCCATAGATTGAGCGCCATACAAGTCCAAAAGCATCGTTGTCCTTGTCATGCTCGAACTTCATTCTTTTGTCCATGATTTCGATAAACTGTGGTCCGACTAAAGTTCCCGTGTACCAGTTCCTGTCCCATAACAAAAGGTCGCGGAGTGTCGTAAAGACGCCGCTGCCTCCGAAGTGCGGAGCGACACGTACCAGCCGCACCCATCCATCGCCGGGCTTGATGGCAACACCTACTTGCGCAAGCTCCTTAATCACTCGCGGATCCGAACGCGAGGCATAACCTGTTGCGCGATGCGGAATGATCTCAGTGCTGTCGTCGTTGATCTCGCTGTGCAACATTGCGAGAGGACCGAAGACCCGATCCTTCATGAACGCGGCAAAGGACTCGTGGCTGACGACCTCAACGATCTTCGTCAGGAGCATATAGTTGATGTTTCGGTAGGCCCACTTTGTCCCGGGGGCGAATTCCAGTTGGTTCGGCTGTAGCGCCGCGGCCATGGCTTCATCACGAGTGAAGTAGTAAAACGTCATCCATGGAGTGCCGTTCATACGTGGCTCATCTGCGTACTCGTGGAGGCCACTGGTCATGTAGACCAGGTGTTCAATGAGCAATCCGTTGCCGTACTTCGAGACCTCTGGCAGGTACTTCGCAACCGGGTCAGAGAGTGCGATCTTGTGGTCGAGAATCAGAAGAGCTACAGCCGCAGCGGTAAACTGCTTGGACAATGACGCGAGATGAAAGGAAGTTTCCGGCGTTATGAGAATATTGTCATCGAGGTTCGCGAGACCGTACCCCTTAGCGAATACGAACTCGCCATCTTTGATGAGACCCACCGCGTATCCCGGAGAGCCCGGTGGCCGAGAAAAGAGCCGATCAATCGCCGATTCTTGAACTGGGTCGAGCCACGGACTCGGACTTTCCTGTTTCCTCGATGGTCGGACTGTTTGCGCGGAAATCGAGTGGACGCACGCGTCGGCGAGAACGATCAGCAGGACCACGAATGCGAGTAATCGGCAGAATCTTCGCATGTTTGACATAATACGTTGTCCAATTGGTTGAATCCCGCCTGATCGAGTTTTCACAACCCCGACAATGTCCGAGTCGCCATGATGGTCGCAATCGCTATAGCCAGCAGTTTTGATTCCCATGGGTCGGACGTCGGGAACGACATTACGCGGTGTCGACTAAGGCCGGCGCAAGCGACACGCTCGGTACAGCGGCTTCGGACCGCTTCAACGCCCTCGCCACGCTGGTGCGGGAAATCTTGTAAGACTTGGCCAACTGCGCCAAGCTTAAGCCGCGAGTCCGATCGCGCAGCAGCCCCACTCGGTCGATATCGATTGGCCTCCTGCCCAGCACGTGACCTTGTAGAAAACGACAGAAGATCGACGTGGTACTCCGCGTCTAAAGATTTAGTCTGAAGACGTATTGATCCATGCGCTCCGCGGAGAAAATCATGGCTCGTCGAGAGTCCGCTGGACACGCGAACGTGGTGTGCTGGCCGGAGAAGAGAAGTTCGCGGTTAATTCGTGAGCGCCTCAATGGGAACGCTGCTCATTGACTGCGCCCGTAACCTTTCCGTTCGTAACTTCCCACAAGCCTGTCTGGATAGTTTGCGGTTGGCCGACAACACATCCAGAATCGTCGCATTCTCTCTAACGTGGTGCACGGGCTATAATTGCGCCCACGCATGGCTCTGACCTCTGGCACGAGACTTGGCCCTTACGAAATCGAATCGCCGCTCGGCGCCGGCGGCATGGGCGAGGTGTACCGGGCGCTTGATACGCGCCTAAATCGTACGGTGGCGATCAAGATTCTTCCTGCGCACTTGTCTGACAACTCCGAGGCCAAACGGCGTTTCGAGCGCGAAGCTCGTGCCATTTCTTCCTTGAACCATCCCAACATCTGCACGCTCTATGATGTCGGCCACCAGAGCGGGACCGACTATCTGGTGATGGAATACCTTGAAGGCGAGACGTTGGCCGATCGGCTGCGGAAGGGACCGCTTACACTGGACCAACTGCTCAAGTACGGGATCGAAATTTGCGAAGGCCTGGAACAAGCGCACCGGACGGGCGTCGTTCATCGTGATCTGAAGCCAGGCAACGTGATGCTAACCAAGGCGGGGGCCAAGTTGATGGATTTCGGCCTCGCCAAAGCAGTCGAACCGGCCTTGCCCCCGGCATCAAGCCTGACCATGACGGTTTCGACTCCCGCCGGAAGCCACCCGCTGACCGCTCAGGGCTCGATAGTAGGGACGTTTCAATACATGTCGCCGGAGCAGGTGGAAGGCAAGGAGAGCCGATGGGCGCAGCGACATCTTTGCCCTGGGCACAGTTCTGTATGAGATGGCGACAGGAAAGCGCGCATTTGAGGGGAAGACCACTGCCAGTGTGATTGCTGCGGTGCTGGAAAGAGATCCCCCGCCAGTTTCAAGTGTGCAGCCGATGTCGCCGCCGCCGCTGGACCGCATCGTGAAGACCTGTATAGCGAAGGATCCGGACGGGCGCTTCCAGAATGTGCACGATGTCAAGCTGCAATTGCAGTGGATCGCAGAAGGCGGATCGCAAGCCGGCGTGCCCGCCCCGGTTGCCAGCCGGCGCAAGAACCGTGAGAAGCTGGCGTGGTCGCTGATGTGCGGATTCGCGATTCTGGCAGCGGTTGTTGCGCTGTGGGCTGACCTGCATCCTCGTCCGGCGGGCGCCGGACCGGTGCTGGCATTCATTCCTCCTCCGCCCGATACTCGCTTCCTGGCTTTCGGTTTCGGCTCGGGACCGGCCGTAGTTTCCCCCGATGAAACCAGACTGACATTTACGGCAATCGATCACGATGGGTCCATTAAGCTGTGGACACGCTCGCTCAAAGCCAGCGATGCCACCGCCGTTCCGGGCACTGATGGAGCGGCTTCGGCCTTCTGGTCGCCCGATGGCCGTTCGCTCGGATTCTTCGCCGGCGGAAAATTGAAGACCGTGGAGCTAAACGGCGGAAATATGCAGGCATTGGCCGATACTTCTGCGCCCTACGCATCGGCATGGGCCCCGGACGGCACCATCTTGTTCCGGCCCGTGCCGGGTTCGCGATTGTTTCGGATTTCTGCGGCTGGCGGCAAGGCGGTTCCCATCGGCGTTTTGGGCGCCAATGATTACTCCGAATCGAATCCCGCAATACTGCCGGACGGAAAGCACATTCTGGTCGTTGTCAGAGACAAGAAAGGTCATGAACGCGTCGAATTCATGTCGCTTCAGTCGTCGGAGACCAAGCTCGTGCTCGACGATGCTGGCGGCCCCGCTTATGCCGGCGGATTTTTCTTTTTTATCAGGGACAAGAAAGTATTTGCCCAACCGTTTGACCTTGGTTCCGGCAAAGTCTCCGGCGCCGCGACTACTTTAGCGGATGCCGACTGGTATTCCGTTGCGGGCCGGTCCGTGCTCGCCTTTCAAGCGGTCTCGCGGGAAACGCGTTTGCAGTGGTTTGATTCGGCTGGGAATTCGCCGGGCGCAGTTGGCCAGGTTGCATTTCACCTGGCCCCAAGAATTTCTCCGGATGGCAAGCAGATTTTGTTCCTGGCGGGTGACCTCCAGAACCCGGACTCCGAGGATTTGTGGTCAGTTCCCGCGGCCGGCGGGGTCAGCACGCGGATGACGTTTGGTCCAGGCAGTAAGGGATGGAGCGTGTGGTCGCCCGATGGAAAATACATCGCGTACGGTGTGCACGCTGACGGAAAAAACAGCATCCTGCGCAAGCCATCCGATGGGTCTGGCGCGGAAGAGACGCTGCTAACTCTTGGGCCGGAGATTTCGTACTCGCCCGCTTTAGATTGGTCGCCTGACGGCCGTTATTTGTCGTATGACGCCTTCAACATCGATCAGGGACGGATGGCGAACTGGATTCTTCCTCTGTTTGGCGACAAGAAACCGTTCCAGCCGGCACCGGTTGCCGGTAACCAGTATGACGGGCTCTTTTCGCCCGACGGCCACTGGCTGGCCTATTTTTCCAGCGAGGCGGGCCAGCCGGAAGTTTACGTTGTCCCCTTCCCGGGACCGGGAGGAAAATACCAGATTTCGCACGGCGGCGGATGGGAGGTTTGTTGGGACAAGAAAGGCGACCTTTATTTCTTGAGTACCGGCAACCAACTGATGAAGGCGGAATTGAATTTGACGGCGCAATCCTTGCAGGTGAAGTCCCTGCGCCCCCTCTTCCAGATGAACCTTTTGGACCTTTCAGCGCCTTTGTTCGACGTGACCGCGGACGGCCAGCGATTTGTGGCGGTGACTCCCGCCCGAGCCGAATCCAGCTCGATCAACTTGTTGCTCAACTGGCCTGCGCTGCTGAATAAGTAAGCCGCTGCCAATCTATCCCCAAATCTTTCTGAGAACCGCCTCGCGAGCCGCAAACGCCTGCAGAACTCGTAAGTTGTTTCCACTGGGCGGATGACCGAGTAGCCGGACGGGATTGCTCCCGTCCAGCCCTCTAAGAACTGTGCATGAAAGTTTCCTCTCACACAGCTCAAGCCCTTCGAACGCCTCTTTCAGGGAGACGCGGTTTCGAGACAGG
>Ga0209624_10001589_pt1 | contig 17519 bp, 13 predicted proteins | sample JacPinW_OM2H0_O1_FD_188565 | JGI IMG/M metagenome (GOLD analysis project Ga0209624, IMG submission 188565) | Forest soil microbial communities from Algoma, Ontario, Canada - Jack Pine, Ontario site 1_JW_OM2H0_O1 (SPAdes) (version 2) | ecosystem: Environmental > Terrestrial > Soil > Boreal...
CGCGTGCCATCGATGAGCGCACCATCATCCCAGTGGAAGCTTACGGCTTGAAAATGATTTCCATGGGCCTGTTGAGTCCGGGCGACAAACCGCTTGTATGGCGCGGACCCATGCTTCACAGCGTGATCCAGCAATTCCTGCGCAGCACGCAATGGGGACAGCTCGATTACCTAATCGTAGATCTGCCGCCAGGCACCGGGGACGTCCAGCTCACGTTGATCCAAAGCGTTTCCGTCAGTGGCGCTGTTGTCGTCACGACGCCTTCCATCGTCGCGCTTGCCGACGTGCGCAAAGCTATCGAAATGTTTCGGCAGGTGAACGTCGAAATTCTTGGCGTCGTGGAAAATATGAGCTACTTCAACTGCCCGCACTGCAAAGGCCGCATTGACGTTTTCGGCCACGGGGAAGGCCAGCACATGGCGAAAAATTTCGGCGTTCCATTTCTTGGCGAAATTGAAATTGACCCGCAGATTCGCATCGGTGGCGACACCGGCAAGCCCGTCGCGTCGCTTGGCGAAGACGCGCCCGGCAGCAAGAGCATTTACGCCATGGCTCGCAATGTTGTCGCGCGCCTCGACATCGTGAATCAATCTGCCGGCGCTCCGGTCGTTCAGATTCTGTAGCCGCAAACTGGGCGGCACCGATTCGGGTCGCGTATGTTTCTTTCGATTCGAGCTCGTGATTGGAAGGTGATTGGACGGCGGAGCAAACAGCAATTGCTACTTCGCGGTATGAGCGGTTGCGTTGCCGCTCGCTAACATCACCACTAGCCGCGCGACTTCCTCCGGATCCATCGCTGTGCTGTCCACTACTACTGCGTCGCGAGCGCGCACCAGCGGGGATGTGGAACGTTCCAGGTCGCGCCGGTCTCTCTCTCGAATTTCTTCCAGCGTCTTCTGCAGATCGATAGCGTCGCCTTTTTGCTCGTGCTCGCGCCATCGGCGCTCCGCGCGCACCTCCGGCGAAGCTGTAAGGAAGATTTTCAATTGTGCGTCGGGGAAGACCACGCTGCCAATGTCGCGCCCTTCCATCACCACGCCGCCCTGTTGGCCCGCGCGCCTTTGTTCCGCCACCAGCACGTGACGCACACCAGGGTTCACCGCGATTTTTGACGCTGCCTGCGAAACTTCCGGCGTGCGAATCTCCATGGTCACGTCTTCGCCATCCAAAAAAAATCGCTGGCCAGCTTCTTCCGCGCGCAAATCAATGCGCGTCTGTTGCGCGAGATCGACTAACTCTCGCGCATCCGCATCATTCGGCGAAAGTTTACGCCGCAGCGCCTTCAGTGCGAGCGCACGGTACATTGCTCCTGTGTCCACGTAGACGTACTCCAGCATTTCCGCCACTCGACGTGCGAGCGTACTCTTGCCCGAGCCTACCGGCCCGTCAATCGCGACAATCAATTTTTTAGAGGGCAAAGTCATCTGGAGGCGTGATTCAAATCCTCTTGAACGCTTTTTCGATTTCGCGCACAGAATAGCGCAGCACAATGGGTCGTCCGTGCGGGCAGCTCATGGGATATTCCGTTTTTGCTAGCTCTCCGAGGAGCCATTCCATTTTCGTGTGGTCCAGCGGAGTGTTGACCTTGATCGCGGCATGGCACGAAGTTGAGGCAGCAATCTTTGATTGCAGAGAATCGATTGAGATCGCCTGATTCTCGCGCGCAATCCCGTCCAGGATTTCGTACAGCAGTTTTTCGGCGTCCCCACTCGAGATGCCCGCTGGCGCTGCCTGGATCGCGACGCTTCTTGCGCCCATCAATTCAGCCTCGAAACCGTTCGCGCGTAGCTCGTCGCCAATCTGTTCGAAAATAACCAACTGCCGTGGATTCAGTTCCACGATCAATGGCACAAGCATTCGTTGGCCGCCAAGTTCTCCTTCGCGTCGCGCGCGCAAATGCTGCTCGAAGAGAACGCGCTCGTGCGCCACGTGCTGGTCGATAATCCACAGGCCTTCGGCGTTCACCGCTACGATGAAGCTGCTGCTCACTTGGCCGAGAGGCTTCAGGTCAACGATCTGGTCAGGGCTTGGCAGCGTTCCGGGTGCGGCTGCCGGAGCCACATCGGCAATCGCTGCACCGAGCGTTTCACGCTGCGGATCTGCGAAATCGCTGCCATTGCCGCCTCCAAACTGCAACCGTTGAGGGATGGGCCTGTCCGGCGCGCCGGAAAGTTCAAACGCCTCACCGATTCCGCCGGCCGTACCCAACGCAGTCGGAATCTCGGCGCGTGGTGGACCGAGAAGCGTTCGTCCGAATCCTGCTGGGTCCGCTGACGTATCGGCGATTCCTCCTGACAGGGTCGAGGCTTCCGCCTTTGTCGCTCCGAATTCCGTTGGACCCGACGAAGCGCCGGCAGCAGCGGCGCGCGTTGCGGTAAAACCCGGAACCGGCCGCGCATGCGACAGCGCCAGTCGCAGCGCATCGCGCGTGAAATCGTGAATGAATTGCGGATGCCGGAAACGCACTTCGATTTTCGCGGGATGAACGTTCACGTCCACTTCTTCGTACGGCAATTCCAGGAAAAGAAGCACACACGGGAAAACTCCCGGCGGCATGATGTTGCGATAAGCCTCGTTGATCGCATGCAGCAGCAAACGATCGCGCACCAGGCGGCGGTTCACAAAAATATAGATTCCGTTGCGGTTTGTGCGCTGCACTTCCGGCCGCGAAGTAAATCCACTCACACGCAGCGTGGCCGCTCGCTCTTCCGCTTCGAGCGGAGGTTCGGTGATTGCGCTGCGCACCGGGCCTTCTGTGAGCGGGATCTCCGTCAATTCGCTGAGAGCTTGGCGCCCGAAAATCTGATACACGCGCTCGGAGAGTTTTTCGACCGGCGTGCAGTTCAGGATTTCCTGCGTCGGCGTTTTCAGCAGGAACTGGCAATCAGGATGAGCCAGAGCGTAGTGCGTGACGAGCGAAGCGATGTGGCCCAGTTCCGTTGTTTCTGACTTCAGGAATTTTCGCCGCGCCGGCACGCTATAGAAAATATCGGCCACGCTGATCGAAGTACCGGCAGGGAGGCCTGCCGGTTTCACGCTGATTAATTTTCCGCCGGCAAACTCAACACGAGTTCCTTGTTCGTCCTCGGCGGAGCGCGTCTCAAGCACCAGCCTGGAGATCGACGCAATCGAGGGCAATGCTTCGCCGCGAAAACCGAGTGTCGAAATGGAAAGCAAATCGTCGGCGGTGCGCAGTTTGGAGGTAGCGTGACGCTCGAAAGCCAGCAGAGCGTCGTCATGATTCATCCCGGTGCCGTCATCCACCACGCGGATCATGCGTTTGCCGCCAGATTCGGTTTCGATGCGAATCGAGCGAGCGCCCGCATCCAGCGCATTTTCGAGCAATTCTTTCACTACCGAGGCAGGCCGCTCCACCACTTCACCGGCGGCGATTTTGTTGGCTACATTCTCCGCGAGTATGCGTATCCGGCTCATAGGGGGTGGTTCGTCGGCTTCATGTTTGGAAACTTTGGATTGAGCGCGTTGCGAGCGTCTTCGGCGCGAATGTTAGCGTCCTCGTCCTTCTCTTCCTGCGCGACGCTGCGAAGGAAAATCCGCACGCCAAAGAAGCTAGCGATGAACACTATAACCAGCAGAGTAACACCGAGCCACTGCGGAAACTCGGGCATTTGCACTATCACTAGAAAAATAAACCCTATGGAAACTCCAAGAACGAGCAGCACCATAAATTGCGGCCGCAGCGCAAGTCTGCGCATGCCTCGAATTAAAAGGATCATACCCACGGCCACCGCAACCGGTATCAGCAAAAGCGAGCGGTAGGAAATCGCGCCCTGAATGGATGCGACGGTCATTTTTCCGCCTGCTTGATGGCGATGCCTAGCTCGTCGAGCTGCGACCGGTCAACTTCTGAGGGCGAATCGGCCATCAAATCTACCGCGGCCGTCGTCTTAGGGAAGGCGATCACCTCGCGAATTGATTTTTCACCGGCCAGCAGCATAACGATGCGATCGATTCCCAGCGCGATCCCTCCATGGGGAGGCGTGCCGTAGGTAAGCGCGTCGAGGAAGAAACCGAAGCGCTGACGGGTTTGTTCGTCGGTTAGACCTAGAGCTTTAAACATGCGCGCCTGCACATCCTGGCGATGAATTCGAATGCTCCCGGAACCTAGTTCGTTTCCGTTCAAAACGAGGTCATATCCCTTCGAACGGCATTCCCACGGCGCGGTTTCCAGTTTGTCCAGATCTTCTTCGAAGATCCCGGTGAATGGATGCTGGGCGCTGACCCAGCGTTTGTCCGTCGCGCTCCATTCGAAGAGCGCGAAGCCGGTAATCCAGGCGAATTCCCATTTACTGCGGTCGATCAGGTTGAGCTTGTCGCCGAGATATAGACGAATCTGTCCCGCCACGTTTTGAGAAGTATCGTTGTGCTCGATTTGTTCCTTAGCGGCTGCGGCAACAATTAAATCGCCAGGCTTTGCGCCAACGGTTTCGGCGAGTTTTTTCAACGCTTCGGCGCCGAAAGTTTTCTCCAGCGGCGAAGTGATTCCTTCGGCCGCTACTTTCACCGTGTAAACTCCGCGAGCGCCGGCCGTTTTCGCGAACTCGCCAAGCTCGTCGAGCTGCTTGCGTGACCACGAGGCCGCACCTAGTCCGACGACAGCCTGCACGTTGCCAGCAATCTGCAGTTTCTCTCGGCCAGTCTCGAAGAATTCTGTGACGTTGTGCAACTCCATGCCGAAGCGCAGGTCGGGCTTGTCAGAGCCGTAGCGGCGAAGCGCCTCTTTGTAGTCCAGATGGCGGAACGGTCCTTTGGCTTGCACGCCGACGACGGCGCAGGTTCGTTCCATCACGCGCTCGATCACTTCAAAAACGTCTTGCTGGCGCGGGAAGGACATCTCCAGGTCGAGCTGTGTGAATTCAAGCTGGCGGTCGGCGCGAAAATCTTCGTCACGGAAACAGCGCACGATTTGGAAATAACGGTCCATGCCGGAAATCATCAGGATTTGCTTGAAGATTTGCGGCGATTGCGGCAGCGCGTAAAACTTTCCGTGATGTATGCGGCTGGGAACCAGGCAGTCGCGCGCGCCTTCGGGTGTGGAGCGAGTGAGCATGGGCGTTTCAATTTCGAAGAAGCCTAGCTCGTCGAGAGTTTTGCGAATTTCCAGGATGACTCGATGACGCAATTCCAGATTGCGGTGCGGTTTGGGCCGCCGGAGGTCGAGATAGCGGTATCGGAGGCGAGTTTCTTCGCTCGCGGTCACTTCCTCTTCGATCTGGAACGGCGGCGTCTTCGAATTGTTCAGAATATGGAGGCGGGTGGCCATTACTTCCACCCCGCCGGAAGCAATTTCCGGATTGGACTTCTGGCGGCGCAGGACGCGGCCTTCCACCGCGACAACAAATTCCGAGCGAAGCTGCTCGGCCTTCGCGTGCGCTTCGGGATGCAGCTCATTGTTGAAAACAATTTGAGCGATTCCGGCGCGGTCGCGCAAGTCAATGAAGATCAACTGGCCGAGATCACGCCGGCGATGGACCCAGCCCATCAACACGACGTCTTTCTCCGCGTCGGATGCGCGAAGATCGCCGCAATAGTTTGTGCGTTTCAAGTTTCCGAGCGCTTCAAGCAATTTTGTTTTCCTTTAGCTTAACTATGCGCGGGTGTCTCTTCTTTCCGATTCAAGATATTCGAGCAAGTCGAATTCCGAAAGTTTTTTCTGATCGGAATCGGCCAGGTGCTTCAGGGTGAAAGTGCCGGAGTTGACTTCATCTTCGCCGATGATCAGGGCATAGCGCGCGCCGAGCTTGTCGGCGAGGCCCAGGGATTTCTTGAACTTCATTTCTTCCCCGGGCAGCTCGACGGCCAGGCCTGCTCCGCGAAGTCTTCGCGTGATATTCACGGCTGTAGGATACGCGGCCTGTCCCATCCATGCGACGAAAACCGCTAGGGCCGGGAGCTGCGGTAATTTCCCGGACTCTTGTATGGAGAGGATAGCGCGGTCGGTGCCGATGGCGAAGCCGATGCCTTTGGTGGGTGGGCCGCCGAGAAGCTCCACCAAGCCGTCGTAGCGTCCGCCTCCGCAGACCGCATTCTGCGAACCCAGACCTTCGGCGATCACTTCAAAGGTGGTTCTCGTGTAGTAGTCCAGGCCGCGAACGAGGCGCCAGTTTTCCTCGTAGGCGATGCCGCGCAGGCTCAGTTCTTCTTTCAGTTTGGCGAAATGCTCGCGGCACGCGTCGCAAAGATGATCCGAGATGCGCGGCAGTTTTGCGATGATGGGCTGCTCTTCGGGCAATTTCGAATCGAGAACGCGTAGCGGATTGGTCTCGATGCGGCGCTGGCTGTCTGGGCCGAGCCTGCCGACCGGGCTAGCATCATCTTTCAATTTCCGCAACTCTTCGCGGAGCAGTTCTACGTATTGCGGGCGGCAATTTTTGTCGCCGATCGAGTTGATGTAGAGAGTCGTGCGCGCGAGGCCGGCGCGTTTGAAAAAAGTCATCAACATTTCGATGACTTCGGCGTCGATGGCGGGCGCGTCGGATTGCCCGAGAACTTCCGCGCCGATTTGGTAGAACTGGCGGTAGCGTCCTTTCTGCGGGCGCTCGCGCCGAAACATCGGGCCGACGTAGTAGAGCTTTACGTTCCCAGGAAGTGTTTGCATACCGTGCTCGATGTAGGCCCGCACAACGCTCGCTGTTGCTTCTGGCCTTAGCGTGAGAGCGTCACCGATTTGAATCATCTGTGCGATGTACAAATATTCTTTGATGAAGCCGGTATACTCCTCGACGTTCATCTGAGCTCGATCTTGGCGGGTTAGAAGCCGCTCAAGAGCCGGAATCGAGTGCTCGTTGGCCACCGAACTCGGTATTTCACCACTTCTTCTCTGATGTTCCAATCGTTGTAGGCCCTGAAGTGTGAGTATCTGCGTTCGAGGGTTCGAAACATCTGATGGTTGGTCCTCAAACGTAAACATTTCTTTCGAAACGATGTCGGTGTCAGCGCCAACTGACCTTGCGAACAAATCCTCTTGTTCAAGAATTGGGAGGCGGATTTCGCGGAAATTGTAGGATTCGAAGGTGTTGCGGGCGGTTTGCTCGAACCAATTCCAGAGGGCGGAATCCGGGGGCAGGATGTCGCGGGTGCCTTTGATGGCGCGGAATTGGCGTTTATTTTCGGTCATGGGATGGGTTGTTTTCGTTGTGCGCAAAATGGTTCAAAGTTCGCGATTAGAACGGGTCGGTGGCGTTTGTTTTCAGCAAGTTGCAGAATTTCTAATCCTAAGAGTTCGCGATTAGAAAGTGCAGAATGTATCCCCCGCGTCTCGAGTCTCGGCGCGCTCGCTCCCGTCGCCCAATGCCTTCTGGGTAAACGGGATGGCGACGCTCGTCGCACCGTTGATTCACTATTAGAACGTGGGGAGCATTTACCTCGCATCGTGCGGCTCGGTGGACTCGCTACCTCCGCGAAATGAGCTCTTGGCAAGCGCGGTGTCAATGCTTGTCGCCCCGCAGGACTGTCGGGACCCCAACCTGCGTGCACCGTCGGTTCGCGATTAGAATATTCGCGGACGCTCACAGTGTTCCCGGCGGCAGTTCTGCCGGGGCCGCCGCTCTGTATCGAACTAGGCGCGCTGCCCATCAGACCATTTTACAACACGTAGGCAAGCAAATTTCAGCGTCTGGGGAACCCTTAACAGTGAATGGTTAATTTTCGGGCTCGGACTTATAGGTTTCTTTGTACTCGACGTAGCGCTGGGCGTAGCGGTCGATGGAGTCTAGGTCTTCGGGGGTTAGCGGGCGGCGGAGTTTGCCGGGCTGGCCCATGAACAGGCTGCCGGGAGGAACGATGGTGCGTTCAGGAACGAGCGTGCCGGCGGCGATGATGCTGCCGGTGCCGATTGTTGCGCCGTTGAGGATAATGCTGCCCATGCCGATCAGGCAGCGGGATTCGATGGTGCAGCCGTGCAGGACGACGGCGTGGCCTACGGTGACGTTGTCGCCGAGGATCAAAGGGTTCGTGTCGCGCATTACGTGGAGGACAGAACCGTCTTGGATATTCGTGCGCGCGCCTATGCGCATGAAGTTCACGTCACCGCGGAGGACGGCACAGGGCCACACGCTGGAATGTTCGCCGATGACGACGTCGCCGATGACTACGGCTTGGGGGTCGATGTAGGCGGTTGCGGCGATTTGCGGCGTGTGACTCAGGTAGGTGCGAATCATGAGTCGCGAAAATAACATACGGCTACATGAGTGACAAGTTGAGTCCGAGAGGGAAGCTGGTCAAGCGGAACCGGCTGATTGACCTGGGAGTAGCCATTTCAAGGGAACCCATCGAGCGGCTTGCGCCGTCAAAAAAGGAAACCTGTCGAGTCGGACTGCCCCGTCAAATAGGGAGGAACGGGCGATATGGTTGATGCATCCAAACGGAAATGCTAGTGCGCCGCGCTATTTTCGGTTTTTCTCCGGCTTTAGCCCTGGGATTCTTTCTGCTGACGTGCGCCACGTGTACGCGGGCGGAAAGTGCGGCTATTCCGCATGGAACGCTCGAGCTTGTCGCCGAGAACCAATGGATCGCGGCGGGGCATGATTTTAATCTGGGGCTGCACTTCGAACTCGAGAGCGGCTGGCATATCTACTGGATTAATCCAGGTGATTCGGGCGAGCCGCCGCGGGTAAAGTGGGAATTGCCAGCGGGTGTAACCGCCGGGGCTTTGCAATGGCCGACGCCACGGCGGCTTGGAACGCCAAGCATTGTAGATTTCGGTTATCAAGACGCAGTCACGCTGATAGTCCCGATGCATGCCAAGCGCAATCTGGGGTTGGGAGAGCCGGCAAAGATCGCTGCTCAGGTAAAGGTGCTGGTGTGCCGTGAAATGTGCATTCCGGGAAGCGCTCAACTCTCATTGGTTCTTCCGGTGAAAACGGAATCGCCTGCACCGGACGCTCGAACGAGAAATTTATTCATGGCGGCGCGAAAATCATTGCCCAGACCAGCGCCGACGAATTGGAAATTCAACCTGGATGAGGAGAAGGATTCCTTCGTACTCACCGCAAATGTTGGACACGAGATCACCCAGGCAAATTTCTTCCCGATTGCGGAGTCGCAGATCAGCAACGCCGCGGCGCAGAAGTTGGCGCCTTCAGCTGCGGGTTTCCGGCTGACGCTGCAAAAATCCGATCAGCTTCTGAAACCTATCGAGCGGCTAAAGGGAGTGCTGGCGCTCGCTGACGGTCGGGCCTACTTGATTGATGTGCTGGTGAGCAAGACCGGCGCGGCGAAAAGTTAGTTTACGGCATTGACGATCGTGGGGCGCAAATACTAAAGGAGGAACACAAAGATGAAGCGCTTGATGTTGTATTCAATACTGATTGCTCTGCTTCCGTGTACAGCTGCGAAGCTGTTTTCGGCGGCGAAAGTGGGCGAGGCCGCGCCGGAGTTCACGGCTACGGCGAGCGATGGAAAAAGTTATCGCCTCGCAGACTACCGCGGCAAATACGTGGTTCTCGAGTGGCATAACAACGGGTGCCCCTACGTGGGCAAGCATTACAAGAGCGGCAACATGCAACGGCTGCAAAAGGAATGGATCGGGCGCGGCGTAGCGTGGTTCACGATTCTTTCTTCCGCGCCGGGCCAGCAGGGATACGTGACCGCGAGCGAAGAGAATGAATACGTGCGCAAGATGCAGGCGGCGCCGACCGCCGCTCTACTCGACCCAACCGGCCAGGTGGGCCATCTGTACGACGCGAAGACATCGCCGCAGATGATCGTCATCAATCCACAAGGCGTCGTGATTTACGATGGAGCCATTGACGACAAACCGACGACGGACTTAGAAGATGTGCCTGGCGCAACGAATTACGTGAGTCTCGCGCTGGAGCAGGCCATGGCGGGCAAGCAAGTGGCCACGACCACGACTCGTCCCTACGGCTGTTCGGTGAAGTACGGGGACAGGACGCGTTAGGGCTCACCCGCACGCAGGTGACGCTGCAAGATTGGTTCGAATGGAAAAATGGAGAGAAACGTCTCCCGAGTAACATGATACGCGGCAGAGGTTAAGCTGGGCTGGACATCGAGGAGAGAAACTCCGCGTTGTTCTTCGTCTTGGAGAGGCGGCCCAACAACAGTTCCATGGCTTCCACTGTCGAGAGCGGACTCAGGACTTTGCGCAGTACCCAGATGCGGTTCAACTCGTCCGGCGGCAAAAGCAACTCGTCTTTACGCGTTCCGGAACGGTTGATATCGATAGTGGGGAACACGCGCTTATCGACCAGGCGACGGTCGAGGTTGATTTCCATGTTACCGGTACCTTTAAATTCTTCGAAGATGACGTCGTCCATGCGGCTGCCGGTGTCGATAAGGGCTGTCGCGATGATAGTGAGCGAGCCACCCTCTTCGATATTTCGCGCTGCAGCGAAAAAGCGGCGCGGGCGCTGCAAGGCGTTGGCGTCAATACCGCCGGAAAGAACTTTGCCGGATGGCGGCGTGACGGCGTTGTAAGCGCGGCCAAGACGCGTGAGCGAGTCGAGCAGAATGACGACGTCGCGTTTGTGTTCCACCAGGCGCTTGGCTTTTTCCAAAACCATTTCGGCGACTTGAATGTGGCGTTGGGGCGGTTCGTCAAAGGTGGAGCTGATGACTTCGCCCTTCACGGTGCGCTGCATGTCGGTAACTTCTTCCGGGCGCTCATCGATGAGCAGAACGATCAGAGCGACTTCGGGATGATTGGTAGTGACGGAGTTGGCGACGGACTGCAGCATCATGGTCTTACCGGTACGCGGCGGAGCGACGATCAATCCGCGCTGGCCTTTGCCGATAGGGCAAAGCATGTCGAGCACGCGGCCGGTGAGGTTTTCCTTGGTAGTCTCCAGGCGGATGCGTTCCTGGGGATAGAGCGGCGTGAGGTTGTCGAAGAAAATTTTATTGCGGGCAACTTCGGGGTCTTCGAAGTTGACGGCTTCGACCTTAATCAGGGCGAAGTAGCGCTCGCCATCTTTGGGCGGGCGAACCTGGCCGGAAACGGTGTCACCGGTGCGCAGATCGAATTTGCGGATTTGCGAGGGCGAGACGTAAATGTCGTCCGGGCCGGGCAGATAGTTATATTCCGGGGCGCGCAGGAAGCCGAAGCCGTCGGGGAGGCATTCCAGGACGCCTTCGGAGAAGATCAGGCCGTTTTTTTCGGTCTGCGCGCGGAGGATTTGGAAAATCAACTCCTGCTTGCGCATGCCGGAGGCGCCGGGGATGTTGAGTTCCTTGGCGATTTTGGCCAAGTCGGTGATGTTCTTATCTTTTAGTTCTGCAAGGCTAATGCTCATCGAGTTTATTCCTTCTTAAGCCTGATTTTCAGGCGTGATTTATTTCTAAATGGACTTCGGGCGGGCGCAACTTCGAACCTGCCACTTCTCGTCCAAATTAAAACCGGGTTACTACCTGGACTGAACTTTTATTTGAACCAGACAATCTGAATCCCCCGGTTGCGGGCCGAACCTGCTCAGCAGGATGAGAGAGAGCCGGAGGGTTTCAATTGGTTAATTCGCTGTCTTGCGCTACATCTGAAACAAACTTGGGGTCCACACCGGCGACCGGCGGATGCCCTGGGATCGGCAGCGGATGTTCGAGCGCGATCTGCAACACTTCGTCCATATTTTCGACAAAATGAATCGACATCTGAGACTGAATCTCCGGCGGAATCTCCGCCAGATCCTTTTCGTTGTCTTTGGGAAGAATGACGCTGCGGAAGCCGAGGCGATGCGCAGCCAAGAGCTTTTCCTTCACTCCGCCGATGGGTAACACTTTACCACGCAAGGTGATTTCCCCGGTCATGCAAATGTCGCAGCGAACGGGAATGCGGGTAAGCGCGCTGACGATGGAAGTGCAGAGGGTGATGCCAGCCGAGGGGCCGTCCTTGGGGATAGCGCCTTCGGGAACGTGCACGTGAATGTCGAGATGGCGGTAGAAATCTTTCGGCAAGCCGAAGAGATGAGTGCGCGAGCGCACGTAACTCATGCCCGCTTGTGCCGATTCCTGCATCACGTCGCCCAGTTTGCCGGTCAAGGTGAGGCGGCCCTTGCCCTGCATGAGCATGGCTTCGGTGGAGAGGACTTGGCCGCCGACTTCGGTCCAAGCCAAACCGGTGGTGAGTCCAATTTCGTTTTTCTTTTCAGCCAGGAAATCGCGATACTTCAGGACGCCGAGGTAATCGTTAACGTTGGTGTCGGTAACTTCGACTTCCACACCTTTTCCGTCGGCAACTACTTTGCGGGCGATTTTGCGGCAAACATTGGCCACTTCGCGGCTCAGGTTGCGCACGCCCGCCTCGTGAGTGTAATGGCGAATGATGTGTGTGACGGCCTGATCGGTAAATTTCAGGTTGGCTTTGGTTAGGCCAGTGGCTTCGATTTCTTTCGGAACCAGGAAACGCTGGGCGATTTGATGTTTTTCCTGCTCGGTGTAGCCAGGGATGCGCAGAACTTCCATGCGGTCTTGCAAAGGCTGCGGAATGGTATGCAGCACGTTGGCGGTGCAAATGAACATTACCTTGGAGAGGTCGTATTCGACGTCCAGGTAATGATCGGTGAAGGCGTTGTTCAACTCGGGGTCGAGGACTTCCATGAGCGCGGCAGACGGATCGCCGCGGAAATCCATGGACATCTTGTCCACTTCGTCGAGCACGAACACGGGATTCACGGTGCCGGCTTTGCGCATCATCTGAATGATCTGGCCGGGAAGAGCGCCGATGTAAGTACGGCGGTGGCCGCGGATTTCGGCCTCGTCACGAACGCCGCCGAGCGAGACGCGCACAAATTTTCTGCCGGTGGCGCGGCCGATGGACATGGCCAGGGAAGTTTTGCCGACTCCTGGGGGCCCCACAAAGCAGAGAATCGAGCCTTTCGGGTTCTTTACGAGCTGGCGAACGGCGAGATATTCCAGGATGCGCTCTTTGATTTTCTCGAGGCCGTAATGATCTTCGGAGAGAATTGTTTCGGCGCGCTTGATGTCGCGAATTTCCTTGGAGCGCTTCTTCCACGGTACAGCGAGCAGCCAATCGAGATAGTTACGCGAAACGGTGGATTCCGCCGACATGGGCGGCATCATTTCCAGGCGCTTCAGTTCCTGCATGGCCTTTTCCTGCGGGCCTTCGGGCATGCCGGAGGTTTCAATTTTCTTTTTGAGCTGCTCGATTTCGTTTGCTTCGCCGCGGCCAAGCTCTTTCTGGATGGCCTTCAACTTTTCGTTGAGGTAATACTCTTTCTGGGCGCGCTCCATCTGACGCTTTACGCGCGTATTGATCGAGCGGTCGACATTGAGTTTTTCGGTCTCGACTTCCAGAATGTCCGCGATGCGATTCAAGCGCTCGAGCGGATCGAAAAGTTCGAGGAGTTCCTGTTTTTCCTCGACGGGGATCTGCAGGTTTGCGGCGATCGCGTCGGAAAGCTTGCTGGCGTCTTCCACGCGAACGGCGGCGATCATGGTGTCGTAATTCAGGCTTTGCGAAAGCTTCACATACTGTTCAAAGAGCGTGGTGACGCGGCTGGAAGCTTCCTGAAGCTGAGGTGTGGACTCCACCGGAGATGTGACCACGCGAATGGAAGCGCGGAAGAAGCCTTCGTCACTAGTGACTTGAATGATTTTTGCGCGGACGGTGCCTTCCACCAGGACTTTGATGTTGCCGTCGGGCAACTTCACGCTTTGAACGATATTGGCGAGCGTTCCTACCTGATAAATTTCTTCGGGCTTGGGATCGTCGACGGAGGCATCATGCTGCGTGACGAGGAAAATTTTCTTATCACCAGCCAGTGCGTCTTCCAGGGCGCGCACGGACGCTTCGCGGCCAACGATGAAGGGATGCATCATCTCCGGGAAAATAACCATCTCCCGCACCGGCATCATAGGCACGCGTTTTACTTCGGTTTTTTCGCGGTTGAACATCGGTTCCTTTAGCGCCAAGGGTCTAACCTGCCTTTTCCAGCAGACTCCAATTAATTTCGCGTCCTTTCACCATATCGCCGGTGACAACGAAGTCGCGAAGTTTTCGCTGTGCGGGCAGGTGGTACATCATTTCGAGCATGAGGTCTTCGAGAATCATGCGCAGGCCGCGCGCGCCGACTTTGCGTTGCAGCGCGAGTTCGGCCACGGTATCAAGCGCATCGTCTGTGAATCGCAGGCGAACATTTTCAAATTCAAAGAGGCGCTGATATTGGCGAACGAGCGCGTTCTTCGGCTCGGTGAGAATGCGGACCAAGGCTGATTTGTCGAGGTCGCTCAAAACGCCGACGACGGGCAAGCGGCCTACGAATTCCGGAATCAGGCCGTAGCGGATCAGGTCAGTGGGCTGAGCTTGTTCGAGCACTTCGATATTGCGGCGAGTGGCGGTGGTGGGCTGGACATCCGCATGGAAGCCCAACGACTTCTGACCTACGCGGCGCTCGATAATTTTTTCCATGCCGACGAAAGCTCCGCCGCAAATGAACAGGATATTCGTGGTGTCCACGGGTGTAAATTCCTGGTGCGGATGCTTGCGTCCTCCTTGCGGGGGAACGTTGGCAACAGTGCCTTCGAGAATCTTGAGAAGGGCTTGCTGCACGCCCTCACCCGAAACGTCGCGGGTGATCGAGGGGTTCTCATCCTTCTTGGAAATTTTGTCGATTTCGTCGATATAGATGATGCCTTGCTGGGCGCGAGCGACGTCGCCATCGGCGGCCTGCAACAGCTTCAAGATAATGTTTTCGACGTCTTCGCCGACGTAACCTGCCTCGGTGAGCGTGGTGGCGTCAACGATAGCGAAAGGAACGTCGAGCATGCGCGAAAGGGTTTGAGCCAAGAGCGTCTTGCCGGTGCCGGTTGGACCAATCAGCAGAATATTCGATTTCGCAAGCTCCACATCGCCGGGCTGCTTATTAAGGAAGATGCGCTTGTAGTGGTTGTAGACGGCGACGGCAAGCTTCTTTTTCGTTTTATCCTGGCCGATTACGTAGCCATCGAGAAAAGCTTTAATCTCGGGCGGGCGTGGCAGGCGGCGATTGACCGGGCTGGCCTGCTCGCGCTTCTCGTCTTCCAGGATTTGCTGGCAGACGCCTACGCATTCGTTGCAAATGTAGGAGCGCGGATATTCCGATGGAGAACTGATGAGCTTCTCCACCTGCTCCTGCGTTTTATGGCAGAAGGAACAACGCAACGGCTCTTCTGGGGTAAACCGTTTCACCAAGTGTGTCCTCGTCTTTTGGAAGCTACGACAGCGACGACAAATCTATTCCTTATTGTAAGACGAAGGGCGGGCCGGCTGCAGAGAATCATCGCTTTAGATACTAACCCTTTGGAACCCACTTAGCGGTGCTTCGAAATAATTTCGTCGACAATTCCATACGCTTTGGCCTGCTCTGCCGTCATGATGAAATCGCGTTCCACGTCTCGCTCGATTTTTTCAATCGACTGGCCGGTATGGCCGGCGAGAAGCTTGTTGAGTGATTCGCGTGTGCGAAGAATTTCCTTGGCATGAATATCGATGTCAGTGGCCTGACCGGATAGGCCGGACATCCATGGCTGGTGGATGAGTACGCGAGCATTCGGAAGCGCATAACGCTTTTTAGGCGTGCCGGAGGCAAGCAACACGGCCGCAATGGATGCAGATTGTCCGATGCAATAGGTGACTACATCCGGGCGGACAAATTGCATGGTGTCGTAGATGGCCATTCCAGCCGAGATCGAGCCGCCCGGCGAGTTAATGTAAACAGAGATGTCCTTTTCCGGATCTTCGGACGCCAGGAAGAGGAGCTGCGCGGTGACCAGATTGGCCACATGATCGTCAATCGGCGTGCCGATGAAGATGATGTGGTCCTTCAGCAACCGACTGTAAATATCGTATGCACGCTCGCCCCGGTTGGTCTGTTCAACGACCATCGGAACCAGTGTGGTGGCACGCGGACTGCCGTCGTCTGTATGTCTCATAGGGAGTTTGTTTGCGCGCTGAGAAACCCGAACCTACTTTTCACTTTTGGCCGTCGTCTCGATCCGGGTGTTGCGGTAGAGCCAGTCTATCGTTTTGTCGCTGCGCAACTTAGATTTCATCCTATCGAGCGCCCCTTGCTTTGTCAACCGAGCACGCAACGCTGTTGCTGATTCGCCACCGCGTTCGGCGAGCGCTTCAATCTGTTTTTCGACTTCTTCGTCGGTGGCGTCGATCTTTTCGGCTTCAGCGACTCGATCGATCAGAAGCTCGGCCTTTACGTCGTCCACTGCGCGATCGTGTTGGCGCTTGCGAAGCGCGACCCAGTCGACATTTACGGCCCGAGGGTCTACGCCTTGGGCTGCCAGGGTGCGAACGGTGCGCTCAAGCCGCACATCCATCTGATGCTCGACAAGCGCTTCCGGGACCGGAAAATCGTGCTGCTTCACGAGAGCTTCCAGAATCTTCTCGCGAGCTTGCGATTGCTGCTGGTCTTCTTTGGCCGCTTCGAGATCTTTGGTGATAAGCTCCCGCATTTCCGCCAGGGTCGAGAATCCGCCCTTTTCCCCCGCCGCATCTTTGGCGAACTCATCGTTCAGTTCGGGGAGCTTCTTTTCCTTGATGCCCTGAACTTCCACGGTGTAATCGTAGGCCTTTCCAGCAAGCTTCTCGTCCGGATAATCATCCGGGTATTGCGAACGGAATTTTTTTGTGTCGCCGGGACTCGTGCCACGCAAATTTTCGGTAAAGCTTTCCAGGGTTTCTTCCGCTCCGATGTGGCACATGATGTTGTCGGCCTGCACGGGTTCGCCGCCGCCGACGGGTATGCCGGAAAGTTTGATGAGAACGTAATCGCCGTCTTTGGCAGCGCGGCCTTCGACGGGGACGAAGGTTGCGACGCGCTCGCGCATCTCTTCAATCGTCTTGTCCACCTGCCCGTCGCCGGCTTCAACGGCGTCAATACTTACAGCGAGGTTTTTGTAATCGCCCAGTTCGAATTCCGGGAGCACTTCGAATACAGCGCGGAATCGTAGCGGCTCGCCTTCCTTGAAATCAACTTTATCCACTGCAGGGCGTGTTACGGGAATCAGATTTTTTTCACCGAGCGCCTTTTCGAGATACTCAGGCACCAGAGATTGCACCACTTCGCCTTGAATATCTTCGGCGAAGCGGCGGCGAATCAGAGTGACGGGAGCTTTGCCGGGACGAAATCCCGGGACGCGAGCGACTTTCGCGAGATCGCGCGCTACTTTTTCGGTGGCTTTCGATACGTTCTCGGCTGGGATTTCCAGTTCGAGTTCACGCTTGCATGTGGCTTCTGTCATTTCGATTATTCAGGGAAGAATTTAAAACAAACCCTGGCCCAATTTACCTTTCACCCGTTCCAAATTCCAGGAGCAGAGCAGGGAAGTGCGGCGGGCGTTCACCGCGAGTGAAATCTCAGTATAGGGAAGACGGCGTCGCGCGTCAACCGGACGAATGCTGTGGACGCTGCGATTTTTCCAGCGCCATTTCAAATATTTCTGCGGAAGAAGGGACTCGAACCCCTACGGCCTTTCGGCCACCAGCTCCTAAGGCTGGCGCGTCTGCCAATTCCGCCACTTCCGCGTCGGCTGGC
>Ga0209624_10001590_pt1 | contig 17517 bp, 15 predicted proteins | sample JacPinW_OM2H0_O1_FD_188565 | JGI IMG/M metagenome (GOLD analysis project Ga0209624, IMG submission 188565) | Forest soil microbial communities from Algoma, Ontario, Canada - Jack Pine, Ontario site 1_JW_OM2H0_O1 (SPAdes) (version 2) | ecosystem: Environmental > Terrestrial > Soil > Boreal...
CCCATTACACTCACAGCCCCCGAATCGACTCCTCCCGGATCCGTGGTCGAATACTCGGAAACTAGACCAGCTACCCGGCCGTGGTTCCGCCGATGCTCACTCTCCCGCTCGCCCGCAAAGATTAACCAAAACCAAGATGTCCACAGCCACACTGTGACATCTGGCCTTGTGCCCCACTCCCGCTTCGTCCGATAATCAACCCAAATCTCTACCCGCTCTTTGACATCCGAATATGGCCAGCTAAGTCCAATCGATCCAAGATTTTGCGGATAAGTTATTTCGATCCAATATTTTAGCCAGATTGATTGCAGATCGAAGTCCCGTAAATAGCTGATTCAAAGGAATTAAGAGGATTCGATCTGTAATTTTTTTCTCCGGATCTGGAAGCAACAGAAGCAGAGGTCGAACTCGCGCCAACTATTTTTTGAGGCGAGGACTGTCGTTCGAAACGGCCCCGTGCCGTCGCTTTCCGGCTCCGCCTAGCTTCCTGCTTTATACTGCCTCGACCTATGGCCAATATCCTTTACGGCGTGAACGGCGAAGGCGCCGGCCATTCCACGCGCGCCAAGGAAGTTCTCAATCATCTGCGGGATCAAGGGCACACGCTCCACATCGCTTCTTTCGACCGGGGACTGCGCAACCTCGCGGACCACTTTGAGGTCACTGAAATCTTTGGCTTTCGTTTTGCCTACGTGAACAACCGTGTGCGCTACAAACGCACCATCGCCAAGAACCTGGTGACAATGCGCCAAGCGGCAAAGAGCGTCACCCGGCTGAAGGACTTGATTGCGAAATGGAAGATCGACCTGGTGATCACCGACTTCGAACCGCTGACTTGCCACGTCGGGCACGGGATGGGTCTGCCAGTCATTTCGATCGATAATCAGCATTGCCTCACGAATGCGGTTGTTTCCTATCCCCGGCAGTACCGGCGCGATGCCGCAGCCGCGAAGCTGGTGACGCGGTTAATGACTCCGCACGCCGATGCCTATCTGGTCATTTCCTTTTTCACGGCGCCGGTGAAGAAGCGAAACACGTTTCTGTTTCCACCACTGCTGCGGCAAGAGATCCTCGAAACCGTGCCCAGTCAAGGGGAACATGTATTGGTGTATGTAACCTCGCCCGCTCCGGCGCTGGCCAAGGTGTTGAGCGCGGTTCGCGGACGGTTCATCGCCTACGGTTTTGGCCGCGAGGGCGAAGAAGGGAACGTGGTGTATAAGAAACCGTCTCTGGATGGATTCATGCGGGACCTCACCAGCGCCCAGGCCATCGTGGCCAACTCCGGATTTTCACTGGTCACGGAGGCTTTGCATCTCGGCAAGCCCTACCTTGCAGTTCCTGTGAAGCACCAGTTCGAGCAGATCTTCAACGCTTACTGGCTACAGAAAATGGGCTACGGAGCTTACTGGAAAGAGCTGAACAAGGAGAGTGTCGAATCTTTCCTTTACAACCTACCGCTCTATCGGGAAAAGCTTGCTGACTATCCGAGGCAAGGCAACGCGGCGCTGTTGGCAAAGCTCGACACACTTATTTCCGGGTACATTCGGTCTCGCTGATCGTTTGACCGCCGCGAAAGATCCATGCTCGCCATGCGGTTGGAACCAAGTTGTGTTTGGATGCGTATATACTCCCGTTCGTCAATCGATTACGAAGGGAACTCATGGATTCATCCACGAAGTGGAATTTCGGGTGGTTGGTGTTTTGCTTGTGCCTGATGACAGGTAGCGTATTTGGTCAGCAAGCTCCCACGCCCGGTCTTCAACCACTCACGGCAATGCCGTCAGTCATTCAAGTTCCGCCCGAGGCGCAGCCTTCTTCCAACTTCAATGCCGAGGCGGCCACGAACGCTTATCTGGCGCAGATTCCCGCCGACGCCAGAGCACGCTCAGACGCCTACTTCGAAGGCGGCTATTGGATGATCCTGTGGGATTTTCTCTACGGAGCGGTCATCCTTCTTCTGCTGCTGAATCTCGGGTGGTCGGCGGCGATGCGCAATCTCGCCGAGCGGGTCACTCGCTTCAAGCCTGTTCACACCGTCGTCTACTGGGTGCAGTATCTCCTGCTCACGTCGATCTTAGGTTTCCCACTCACCGTGTACGAAGACTACTTCCGCGAACATAAATACGGGCTGGCAACGCAGACCTTCGGCCCCTGGATGGGCGACCAACTCAAGGGGCTGGGAGTGAATCTCGTGCTCGGCGGCATCCTGGCGGTCGTGCTGTTTGGCATAGTACGGCGGTTGCAGCGCACGTGGTGGATTTGGGGCTCGGTCGTCACTGTGTGCTTCTTGATCCTCGTGGTCCTCATCGCGCCGGTCTACATTGTTCCCATCTTCAACAAGGTCACGCGGCTGGATGATCCTAAGGTTACGCAGCCGATCTTAAGCATGGCTCGCGCCAATGGAATTCCCGCGCACGATGTCTTCGAGATCGATGCGTCCCGCCAGACCACGCGCATGAGCGCCAACGTGAGCGGCTTCGGAAGCACGATGCGGATCACTCTGAATGACAATCTGCTGCGCCGCGGTTCGCCGGAAGAGATTCAGGCGGTCATGGGACACGAGATGGGTCACTACGTCCTTCATCACATTTACAAGGACACTCTCTTCTTCGCCGTGGTCGTCGTAATCGCCTTCGCATTGCTCCAGTGGTCGCTGAACTGGTCTCTCCAACGTTGGGGAGAGAAATGGAGGATCCGCGGCATTGGCGATACCGCCGTGCTGCCCCTCGTGGTTTTGTTGGTATCCATCTTTGGTTTTTTCGTGACGCCCATCTTGAACACCCACGTACGCACTACGGAGGGCGAGGCCGATATGTATGGTTTGAACGCCAGCCGCCAGCCAGATGGTTTCGCTCAGGCGGCCATTCATCTCGGGGAATATCGCAAGATGAACCCAGGTCCGGTTGAGGAATGGATCTTTTTCGATCACCCCAGCGGGCGCAACCGGATCTACGCCGCTATGCGCTGGAAGGCCGAAAACCTTAAGCTGATTCAGTCGCAGGCTAGCCCGGAAGCCGCATCTGGTTCGACGCCGTCCGGTCAGAAGTAAGATCAGAAGTGGCCGGGCCTCATGATCCCGCTAGTCGCTGCTCTTGTGCCGCTCGTACACGACCCGTTCGTAATGCTGGTTCGCCAGCTGTCGCGAATAAGATTTACTGGAGGAATCCGTAGAGGTTCGACGGGTCGCCAGAGAGGGTCTTTCTATGAGCACACGGTACAAGCTCATTCTTGTTCTTGCGGCGGCGGTTAGCCTGATTGCCGGTACCGCCCGCAGCCAGGATTCGCCGTCCCTCGGCGACCTCGCCCGCCAGCAGCGCCAGCAGAAAGAACAGTCAAAAACCGCTCCAGGCAAGGATGCCAAGGCGCCCAAGGTCATCACCAACGAAGAAATTCCCGAGCGCACGGGCCCCGCAAACCCTTCCGTGGGAAGTGGCCAGGCGAACCAGGATTCGAAGCCGGCTCCTTCAAACGGAGGCAAGCAGCCGGGCGAACAAGTGAAGTCCCAGATTCTGACGCAGAAGAGCAAGATCGCAACTCTGCAGGGCCAGGTGGACGAACTCAACGAGTCGGTCCGTTTCGCTCCCGCCAACTGCGTTGAGAATTGCGTCGGATGGAATGAGCGCCAGAGGGAAAAGCAACAGCGCGCCGAGCGGATGCAGGCTCAACTGGAAGAGGAAAAGAGACGCCTGGAAGATATGCAGGATTCCGCCCGCAAACAAGGCTACGGAAGCTCGATTTACGACCCGTAACCGCAAAGCCTCGTTGGAAAAGTCTTTTTCAACTTCCTTCAAACCGCTCAGGCGTGCGAAATTAGTTGCATGGCCCTGGTGGTTCGTCCCTCGCGCATTCATTCGGTTGGAGTGTTCACCACCACGCCTATTCGCAAAGGCACTCGCGTCGTCGAATACGCCGGTCCGCGGATCACTCCGCAAGAGGCCAACCGCCTCTACGACGGCGCGCACCGCACCTACCTCTATGGTCTGGAAGATGGCAAGACGATCATCGACGGCGAGGGACTCGGCGCTTACCTGAACCACTCCTGCGATCCCAACTGCGAGATCGATGAAATCAAGCGTCGAGTGTGGATTTTTGCTCTACGCGATATCGCCGCCGGCGAAGAACTGCTCTGGGACTACAACCTCTACGACGATGAAGCTCCCGCGCCCTGCCACTGTGGATCGCCCAGGTGCCGCGGTACCATGTATTCCCGGGAATGGATGGCCAAGATGCGGCGCAAGGCACGGAAGAAGGCGCTGAAGCGCAGCCCAGTGTGATGACGACAAGCCGTGATCAGACGCTTGCCCCTATCGGCTGGCGCAGAGTGATTCTCTCGTCATCCTCGTCCTGAATTGCCGTATGAGTCTTAGCGACCAGCATATAAATGGAGGGCACCACAAATAGCGTGAAGATCGTGCCAATAATCATGCCGCTTACCAGCATGATGCCGATGCTGTTGCGCGCTCCGGCGCCAGGGCCCTTGGCCAGAACGAGCGGGAAGTGGCCGAAGACGGTCGCGGCGGTCGTCATCAGGATCGGACGCAGCCTGGTGCTGGCGGCGCCGATGATGGCTTCGAGCTTGGTGTGTCCGGTTTCCTGCAAGTGGTTGCCGAATTCCACGATCAGAATGCCATTCTTGGCGATCAGACCGACGAGAGTGATCAGGCCGACCTGACTGTAAATGTTGAGCGTCGTGAACCCGAGGAACGAAAACATCAACGCGCCGGAGATGGCCAACGGAACCGAGCCCGCGAGAATGATGAAAGGATCGCGGAAGCTCTCGAACTGCGCGGCGAGTACAAGGTAGATCAGGATCGCCGACAGCATGAAGGTGCCGAGAAACTTGCTGCCTTCCACTCTGAGCTGACGCGATTCACCGGCGTAATCCACAGTGAATCCCTGCGGCAGGATCTGCTTGGCTTGATCTTCCAGGAACGTTAGCGCCTTGTCGAGGGGCACATTCGGGGGAATTACGCCCTGAATGCGTACCGCATTCAACTGCTGAAATTTATTCAGCGAGCGCGGTTCGGTCGTGGTCTTCAGCGTGGCAAAGGTCGAGAGCGGCACGAGCTGGTTGGCCGATCCCTTCACATAGATTTGCGAAAGCTGTTCGGGCGTGAGGCGTTCGACACGCTGAACCTGCGGGATGACCTTGTAGCTGCGTCCTTGAATACTGAATCGGTTGACGTAGTTCCCGCCCAGCATCGTCGAGAGATCCTGGCCGGCCTGGCTCAAATCCACGCCTTGTGAGCGCAATTTGTCGCGATCGAAAACAACTTCCGTCTGTGGCTGGTCAAACTTTACGTCGGTGTCGGCATAGATGAACAGGCCGCTGGCCATTGCCTTCTGCACGATCTTTTCGGCGAGTTGGCTGACTTGCTCGGGCTCAGCGGAGGAGGCGATTACGAAATCGACAGGGAAATTGCCGCCACCGGGCAGCGGCGGCGGGGTCAGCGGTATGACGCGCACGCCGGCAATTTTCGACAGTTTCGCCGACGATTCGACGAGTAACTGCTGCGTGGTTTTCTTACGCTCGCTCCACGGCTTGGTGACCATTCCTCCGAAACCGCCGCCCGGATTCGTGATCTGGAAGAGGCTTTCACTTTCCGGGAACGAGTGGTACACGTCGTACACCTGATTGGCGAACAGGTTGGTCTGGTCGAGCGTGGCATTCGCAGAGGCTTGAATCACGCCGAACACAACTCCCTGGTCTTCTTGCGGCGCGAGTTCACGCTGGGAAAACATGTAGAACGGGATCATGAGGAGGGCAACGATCGCCCACACCGTCAGCACGACCGGGCGGTAGTTCAAAGTGCCGGTCAGCAGGCGGGTATAAAGAGTTCTTACCCGTTCGAATCCGCGATTAACAATGCCGGAAAATCCACGTTCGGTGTCGCCGGCACGGAGCAACTTCGAGCCCATCATGGGGGACAAGGTAAGCGCCACAACACCGGAGACGGTGACTGCGCCCGCCAGGGTGAAAGCAAATTCGCGGAAGAGCGATCCAGTGAGTCCGCCCTGGATGCCGATAGGCGCGTATACTGCGGCCAGAGTAATGGTCATGGCGATGATCGGTCCGACGAGTTCGCGGGCGGCGTCCTGCGCGGCGCGGAACGGTAGCTTGCCCATCTGCAAATGACGTTCGACGTTTTCCACCATCACGATGGCGTCATCGACCACAAGGCCGACGGAAAGCACGATGGCGAGCAGAGTCAGAAGATTGATGGTGAAGCCCGCGATCAGCATGAGAAAGACCGCGCCGACTAGCGAAACTGGAATCGCGACAATCGGAATGAGCACAGACCGGAACGAACCCAGGAAAAGGAAGATGACAACGACGACAATCAACAGCGTTTCAGTCAGTGTGTGCAGAACTTCGTTGATTGCATCCTGAATGTACGCCGTGGAGTCATAGGGAATGCCTAACTTCATTCCTGCAGGTAACTGTTCCTGGATGGCGGGGAGCGTCTTGCGCACAGCTTTGATGACATCCAGCGAATTTGCTGTGGGAAGGACCCAGATTCCCATGAAGGTAGCGGTTTCGCCATTGAAGCGCACGTCCTGGTCGTAATTTTCCGCGCCGAGTTGCACATCGGCGACTTCGCCGAGGCGAACCACCACGCCGTTTTCCTGCTTGATGACCATCTGCTTGAAATCATCGGGGGTGCGGAGGTCTGTGTTCGCGATCAGGTTTACAGAAACCATCGAACCCTTGGTGCTGCCGAGCGCCGACAGATAGTTGTTCTTCGACAGCGCATCTTTAATGTCGGAAGGCGAGACGCCGCGAGCGGCCATTTGATCGGGCTTGAGCCAGACTCGCATGGCGAAGGTGCGGTTGCCCAGGATGTCGGCGCGTTGCACGCCGCTGACCGCGCTCAGTTTCGGCTGCACCACGCGGGTGAGGTAGTCGGTGATCTGGTTTTCGTCGAGGTCCTTGGCTGCGAACCCGATATACATCGCAGCGAACTCCTGGTCGGCCGTTTGCAGGTCGATCACCGGCACCTGCGACTCCGGCGGCAAATCGTTTTTCACCTGCGCAACTTTGGCCTGAATCTGGGTGAGGGCGGCGTTGGTGTCGTAGTTCAACTTCAGGTGAACAATAATCGTGCTCAGGCCCTGGGCGCTGGTGGACTCCATGTAGTCGATGCCGTCGGCGCTGGCAATTACGCGCTCCAGCGGCGTGGTGATAAATCCGCGCACCAGGTCGGCGTTCGCCCCGACATATACCGTGGTTACCTGAACGAGGGAAATGTCGCTACGGGGATATTGCCGGACGCTCAGCGAACGGATCGACTGAAGGCCAGCGATCAGAATGAGGAGGTTGACCACCACCGCTAGAACTGGACGCCTGACAAATAAATCAGTGAACTTCATACGTGCTCCTAAGTCGGCCTCTCGTTGAGCTAAAGTCTCTGCTTTACTGTCGTCTTAACTCTCTTCTGGGTTCGGCTTCGGGCTATTCGAAGGTTGCACCGTGTTGTTGATCTCGACTGGCGAGGCGTTACGGAGCCGGAAGACTCCGGCGCTGACCACTTCGTCGCCGTTATTCAGTCCGGAGGTGATCGCGACCTGATCGCCGCGGCTGCCCTCGATCTTGACGATCTGTTGGCGCACTCCACGATAGGTCTTACCCGTCTTCTCATCCTTGATGTCGGTTACTACGTAAACGGAATCACCATACGGCGCATAGTTGATGGCTGACGCAGGCAAAGGAATAACGTCGCGCGGCTGGCCCAACGGCAACTCGACTTGCACGTACATGCCGGGACGCAACTTCCCGCCCTGATTCTGCAGAGTGGCTTGGATCTGGATGTTGCGGGTCTGTTCGTTGATCACCGAATCAAGTGCCGTAATCTTGCCGCTGAACGCCTCGCCGGGAAGGTCCGTGCTGGTGACATGCAGGCCGCGGCCGATTTTCATTTTTTGAGTATCCTGCTGCGGCACGCCGAAATTCACATAGATCGGATTCACGGACTGCAGGGAAACAATCGCCTGGCCAGCGGCAAGATATTGGCCGAGGCTGATCTGGCGGATTCCCAGAACTCCCGAGAATGGGGCGTGGATGGTTTTGCGCGCGATGGCAGCCTTCACGTCGTTGACCTGGGCTTCGGTGGCCTTCTGCTGAGCGGCGGCATTGTCGTACTCCGACTTGGAAATTACGCCTGCCTTGGACAGTTGCTCCGAGCGGCCGTATTGGACGCGGGCGAGATCGCGCTGGGCTTCCGCGTTAGCAAGCTGCGCTTTTTCCTGACGCGTATCGAGTTCGACGAGAATATCTCCCTCGCTCACCCACTGGCCAGACTCGAAGTGAATCTTATCGACGGTCCCCGGCAGGTCCGCGCTGACCGTAACACCCTGGATTGCAGCGGCCGTTCCGATTACAGATAAAGTCGCCGGCCAGGTCTCGCGCTTGGCGATCACGGTGGTGACAGACGTGGCAGGTATCTGAAAGCTGGCGCCCGCCGCGATGGCGGATTCGACCTGGCGGTACTTTAGAAAGCCGAGCCCACCGACCAGGGCCGCCATCAGCACCAGCATGATAATCATTCGTTTCGCCATACATTCTCCGGATAGGGAACAGAATAACGGGTGCTCTTGGGGATTACGAAGCGTGCCGCCCCATGCAAATTATGGACATATGGATTTCCTGAATTGGCGAAAGGATTCAAAGCCATTGTGCGGTTTTTTCGATCGGGTAATGGCTGAAAGTCCTGACATAATCCGCCCGTGCGGCATTTCCTTCGCCTTTGCCAATTTGTTTCTAATAAAGTTAACACTGCACTTTTTGTCGTGATGGCGTGCCTTATAACGGTTAGACGAGCGGGACCCTAGGAAATCGACGGTGGCTAGACAATTTTTTGTTATGGACGGGTCAAGGCTGCTGCCGATTATGGGATACCAGGTCTGCTAGATTATTCAATATGCTTCCGGCGCCAACCCAGCCTAGCCGCAGCTTTGCCAGCGACAACAACGCCGGTGTTCATCGTGAGATCCTCGAAGCCGTCGCCCGCGCCAACCAGGGCCACGTGGTTGCTTACGGCGCCGATTCTTACACTGGTTCCGCCGTTAGAAAGTTCGAGGAGCACTTTGGACCGGACATTGCAGTCTTTTTTACCTTCAACGGGACCGGCGCGAATGTTCTCAGCCTGCAAGCCCTGACCCGGTCGTTTCAGTCCGTCCTGTGTAGCGACTATGCGCACATCTACACCGACGAATGCGGCGCCCCAGAGAAGCACACTGGTTGCAAACTGATTCCGCTGCCCCATGAGGACGGCAAGATCACCCTGGACTCAGTGCGCCACGCCTACCATGGCATCGGCGATGAACACCATTCCCAGCCTCGCGTCATCTCGATTACCCAATCCACCGAAATGGGTACGGTTTACCAGCCGGAAGAGATTCAAGCGCTTGCGCGCTTTGCCCACGAGCGCGACATGTTCCTGCACGTGGATGGTGCGCGCCTCGCCAATGCCGCTGCCTCGCTGGGTCAAACCTTGCGGCAGGCCACGCGCGATCTGGGGGTAGACGTGCTCTCCTTCGGCGGCACCAAGAATGGAATCCTGGGCGGGGAAGCCGTCGTGTTCTTCCATCCCGAACACGCGGAAAACTTCCTCTACCTGCGCAAGCAGAGCATGCAACTGGCTTCGAAAATGCGCTTCATCGCGGCGCAATTCGAAGCGCTGCTGACCGACGACCTCTGGCGACGCAGCGCGGAGCACGCCAACCGCATGGCTCGCCTGCTGGAAAAGGAAATCAGCCGGATCCCGGGAGTCAAAGTTGTCTGGAAGGTCGAGGCCAACGGTGTCTTCGTCCAGATCCCCCCTCACTCCATCGAAAAGATCATGCAGCATTACTTCTTCTATACCTGGATCGAGGAGGAATCGATCGTGCGCTGGATGTGCTCCTTCGACACTACCGAAGAAGACATAACAAAGTTTGCCAAGGTGGTTGCCGAGGCAGTGAAGGGGTGACGGACGGTGCTCGGCCTCGCGGTTAGCGATTGCTTTTTGCCCCGTTATTGACTAAATTGAGCGCATTGCCGCGCTGCGTGAGCATTCAGCCCGGGTCGCGTGACCCCAGGAGTCGTGGATGAACCGGAAGTGGTTCAGCATACTTGCCCTTATCGCCGCCGCGACATTCTTCATCAACCTCTCCAGCTGCGGATTCAATCAGCATCTGGTCTCGATTCAGGTGGTTCCGCCGGGGGTGACATTCAACTCCGTGGGAGCGAGCATTGTATTCAAGGCCATGGGTACGTATGAGCATCCGCCCCAGACCAAGGACATTACAGATATCGTGACCTGGTCTGTGGATTCGCAAAACCTGGTTACGATTACGGATACCAGTCTTGTGACCGCGGTCAGCATCTGCGGCAGCGGGAACCTGTATGCAAGTTATTTCGACAGTCCCAACCAGGTCACCGGCAGTGCTTTCATTACGGGAGGAGGTGCCGGCACCGCAGCCTGTAACCAGGCCGTTTTGACCGTGAGTCTAACGAACGCAGGAGGATCGATAGTCGATTCTACAGGCGTCATCAAATGCCCCGGCACCTGCTCCGCCGACTACGCTCTTGGCAGCACGATTGTGCTGACGGCTACGGTAGGGTCAGGACAGACTTCAGTCGCCTGGACGAATTGCAATCAGTTTACCGCCACCACATGCACCGTCACGCTGAATGCTAATACGACCGTGACAGCGACCTTCCAATAGAGACCCCTAATTCATATCACCCAGCAGTTTTCCCAGCGTAGGTTTGTGCTTGTCCGTATTCTTGTTCTTGTGCGGAACTACTTTCCCGGCTGGAGGCGCGCCCATGCGCTCGCGCGCCAGCTCTTTTACCGCCTGCACCGCGCCAAACCTCTTTACCTTTTTCTTGCGCGCCATTTTCCAGCGTACCCCGACCTTCATGTTGCCATAGCCTGTACCCCGGCGAACATGCAATAATCGTGTTTCATGGAAGAGCGCGATTTTTTTGACGAGAGCACTCAAAAGAAGATGGCAACCCTGAACTGTCCTCATTGCCATCAACCCGCAGAATACGAAGTCACCTGGGTGGTTCGCACCAAGAAGCGCCAGCTCGGCGGACGCGCCGACGAGCGCGACCGCGCCCGCTTCGCCAAAGCCCGCTCCTACATGCTGCGCAAAGACGACCTGATGGCCTGCAAGAACATGCGTTGCCGCAAGAGGTTTGAAATCTCCGGCGTGCAGTCGGTGGTCTTCACGGAGTAGTGCGCCCCGGGTCCCTGTTCAACTCTAAGTGCCAATCGCCAACGTCTCATTTATACTGAATGGTTTTCCTGTCGCTCCCGAAGCCGCAGGAGTCAGGAGTCTTGTTTGAAAATCCTGGTTTGCATGAAGCAGGTGCCGCAGAAAGATGCACCGCTTAAGCTCAACGAAACCGCCGCCTGGATCCGCGAAGACGTCTCGTATGAAGTGAACGAGCCCGACGCGTTCGCGCTCGAAGAATCCCTGCGCCAGAAGGAGAAGCACGGCGGAGAAGTCGTGGTCATCACCTCCGGCCCGGCTCGATCCCAGCAGGTGCTGCGCGAGGCCCTGGCCAAGGGCGCCGACCGCGCCATCCACCTCGAAGACAATGCATTTGTAGCGCTCGATGCCTTCAACACCGCCAAGGCCTTCGCCGCCGCTATCAAAGACGAAAAGTTCGATCTGATCTTCACCGGCCTGCAATCCGACGATTACGGCTATGCGCAAACCGGCGTCATCCTGGCGGAACTGCTGGGCTGGCCGCACGCCACCATCATCATGCACATCGAAAAAACCGACGCCGGCATCCGGGTGAAGCGCGAACTTGAAGCCGGATTCTTTCAGTTTGTCGACATGCCCCTGCCCGCAGTGCTGACGATTCAGTCCGGCATCAACAAGCTGCGCTACGCCACGCTGATCGGCATCAAGCAGGCCAAGAACAAGCCGATTCGCAAGGTAGCGCTGTCGGAGGTGCAGTCGGCGATTGGCGAGAACCTGCAGAAAATCGAACGCCTCTACGTGCCGCAGAAAACCAAGAAGACCGAGCACATAGAAGGTACGCCGGCCGAGATCGCGAAGAAGCTGGTGGATAAGCTGCGCAACGAACTGCGGGTTCTGTGACAACTCGTGTGGGGACGGGCGCCTTTGCGAGCCTGCCCCGCGAAGTCGAAGGGTCCACCGAGCGAAGCGAGGCCGTTTTATGAGAACTGAGAACTGAGAACCGAGAACTGCTCTTATGCCCGATACCATCCTGGTAGTTGTCGAACAACGCGAAGGCAAACTCAACCGCGTCTCCTGGGAGACCGTCACCGCCGGCCAGGCCATAGCCGCGGCCACCGGCTGGACTCTCGAAGCCGCCGTCGTAGGAGGCAACTCATCTACCCTCGCCGGCGAAGTCGCGGCCAAGAAGGTCGCGAAGGTTTATGCAGTCGAATCATCGAAGCTCGAGCCTTACACGCCGGACGCCTTCGCTGCCGCGCTCAAACAACTTATTACCGCGAAACAGCCGAAACTCGTCCTGATGCCGCACACTTACCAAGTTCGCGACTTCGTCCCCAAGCTCGCCACCGCTATGGGACGCGCGGTGATCAGCGACTGCATCGGCTTCAAACACGAAAACCGAAAGCTGGTCTTTACTCGCCAGATGTTCCAGGGCAAGTTTGCCGCCGACGTCAGCTTCGCCAGCGACGCCCCATGGTTTGCCACATTCCAGAACGGGGCTTTTCGAGGAGATAAAGCCGAAGCCGGTGCGAGCCCAGCCCCGGTCGAAACCGTCAGCGTCGAAATCGCCGATGGTGTCATTCGCAATAAGCCGCAGGAAGTGTTCAAGGAGGCGAAACAAGCCGTCGATCTCACGCAAGCCGAAATCATCGTCTCCGTCGGCCGCGGGATTAAAGAGCAGAAGAATATCGAAATGGCCAAGCAACTCGCGGAAGCGCTAGGAGGCGAACTCGCGGCCTCTCGTCCCATCTGTGATTCCGGTTGGCTCCCTATGGACCGCCAGATCGGGTCGTCGGGCCAGACGGTCGCGCCGAAGCTTTATCTCGCGCTTGGCATCAGCGGCGCTATCCAGCACATCGTGGGCATGAAAGGCTCGCGGACCATCATCGCCGTGAATAAAGACTCCGAGGCGCCGATCTTCGAAATCGCCGACTATGCAATCGTGGGAAACTTGTTCGACATCGTACCTCCGCTCACAGAAGAAGTGAAGAAGGCGAGGGCGGGAAGCTAAGTCGGCCACGGATTCTCACGGATCAACAGATCAGTGAATGGATATATCCGTGGCGAGCCTTTTTATGTTGATCTTTCGCAAACCTATCGAAGGTGTAGAGCGTCCGCAGATGCCGGCCGATGTGGTCATCGTTGGCGGCGGGCCCGCCGGCATGGCATGCGCGTTGCGCTTGTCGCAACTCATTGACCAGCACAACGCCGCGCATCCCGATTCGCAGCTCAGCAAAGAAAACATTTATGTCCTCGAAAAGGCCCGCGAAATCGGCCAGCACTGCCTCTCCGGAGCGCTGCTCGACCCGCGCTCCATGCGCGAGCTTCTGCCCGATTTCGAAAAAGAAGCTCCGCTCGATGCCCAAGTCACCAAAGAAGCCGTTTATTTTCTGACTGAGAAGAGCAAGTTCAAGCTGCCGGTCACGCCGCCGCCGCTGCGCGACCATGGCAACTACGTGATCTCGCTTAATCGCTTCGTGAAATGGCTGGGCAGCAAGGTAGAAGAGACCGGCATTACCATCTTCACTGGATTTGCCGGCTCGGAACTAATCTTTAGCGATGATTCGAAGGAAGCCCGTGTCACCGGCGTCCGCACCGACGACAAAGGCATCGACAAAGAAGGCCATCAGAAATCGAACTTCGAGCCGGGCTATGACCTCAACGCGAAAATCGTAATCCTCGCAGAGGGTCCGCGCGGGTCTTTGACCAAGCAACTCGTCAACAAGTTCGACCTTGCCAGGAATGCCAACCCGCAGACCTACGGCGTCGGCGTGAAAGAACTCTGGGAAGTACCCTCTGGCCGGATTGTGCCGGGCGAAGTGATCTATACGATGGGCTGGCCGCTGACCACGAAAGAATACGGCGGAGCCTGGATTTATGGCTCGAAAGACAACATCGTCTCGCTCGGCTTCGTCACCGGGCTCGATTATCCCGACCCGCGGCTCGACCCGCAGCGCGTGCTGCAGGAATTCAAGAGGCATCCTCTGGTCTCGAAGCTGCTCGAAGGTGGCAAGATGATCCGCTACGGTGCGAAGTCGATGCCTTATGGCGGCTGGTGGGCGATTCCGCCGGTCGCCGGCGATGGCTGGATGATTCTCGGAGACTCCGCCGGCTTCCTAAACTCTGCGCGCCTCAAAGGAATTCACCTCGCGATCAAGAGTGGCATGCTCGCCGCCGAGACCGCGTTTGAGGCGCTCAAGAAAGACGATTCGTCAATCGCTATGCTCAGCGAGTTTCAGAAAAAAGTCGAATCGAGCTGGATCAAAGAGGAACTCTGGAAAGTACGCAACATGCATCAGGGCTTCGACCACGGATTCTATGCCGGCATGTTCCACACCGCTCTGCAAATGGTTACTGGCGGACGCGGCTTGCGCAATCGCTATCCTGGCACTGCGGGTTACGAGCACATGCGCAAGCTCTCCGAGTTGCCCGCTGACGGAGGTGCCGAAGCTCACCTGCTCGGCCCCGCCAAAGGCGACGGCAAACTCACCTTCGACAAACTCACCGACTTATATCACTCCGGCACCAAGCACGAAGAAGACCAACCGTCGCACCTGGTCATCGACGACACCAACATCTGCAACACGCGATGCGTGAAAGAATTCGGCAGCCCCTGCCAGAATTTCTGCCCCGCCAATGTCTACGAAATGGTCGACGACGCAAGCCAACCCAACGGCAAGCGCATCAGCCTGAATCCCTCGAACTGCGTCCACTGCAAAACCTGCGACATCGCCGACCCGTATCAGATCATCACCTGGGTTCCACCGGAAGGCGGCGGCGGCCCGAATTACGACGGGATGTAAGGTAAGCGGCAAGCCCAGCGGAGAATAGGGCTATGGTGGGAACGGGCGCCTCGCGAGCCTGCCCTGAGCGAAGTCGAAGGGTTCAGCCGAGCGAAACGAGGCGTCGGAAGTGGCAATGCTCTCGGTGCGTGTTCTCTCTCCTGCTGTCCTCCGATCAACTCCGTGATAGCATTTCCGGCCATGCCATGCCGTGTGTTGATCTGCGCTGTAGTTTTCAGCGTCCTCCCTTCCCTTGCCCAGCAGCCGACGATCCCCTCCACCGGCAACCCCGGCCTCGATCAATACCGAGCCTCCCGCATCGCAATCTTCACCGATGATTTCGGCGAACTCGCCCGCTACCGCGAAGCTAACGCCGACCTCAAGTCTCCGGCCCTCGCCGAGAACCGCGTCGTCTTCTTCGGCGACTCCATCACCGACCTGTGGAAGATCGATGAATATTTTCCCGGTAAGCCCTACCTCAACCGCGGCATCGGAGGCCAGACCACGCCGCAAATGCTGATCCGCTTCCGCCAGGACGTCGTCGAGCTTCATCCCAAAGCAGTGGTGATTCTCGCCGGCACCAACGACATTGCCGGCAACACCGGCCCTCTGCGCCTGGAAGATATCGAGGCGAACTACGCATCCCTGGCCGAACTCGCCCGCGTCAGCGGCATTCGTGTCGTGTTCTCGTCGGTGCTGCCCGTACACAACTACACGCCGCAGTCGCAGAATTTTTTTGCCGGCCGTCCACTCGAGAAAATCCTCGAACTGAATCGATGGATGAAGAACTACGTCGCCGCTCACTCCGACTGCGTCTACCTCGACTATTTCAGCGCCATGGTCGACGACAAGGGCTTGCTCAAACGCGACCTTGCCGAGGACGGCCTGCATCCCAACGCTGCGGGATACAAGATCATGGTCCCTCTGGCTGAGGCGGCGATCGAGAAGGCGCTGGGGACGCACTAGACCGGAAGACCATTCTCCGGCACACGGCCTATAATGTGCCTAAAGCGGTCGACTCCCAGCTACCGTGCCCCTTACTGACAAATTCGGCCGTCCCATCACCGATCTGCGGATCTCCATCACTGACCGCTGCAACTACAAGTGTGTCTACTGCCGCACCGGCAATGAAGGCGCACTTTACGGAGACTTGCCTTTCGCCGACTACCTGCGCATGGCGCGAGTTCTCGTGGGTATGGGCGTCACCAAGATTCGCCTCACTGGAGGCGAGCCGCTGCTGCGCAAGGAAGTAGTCGAATTCGTCCGCGACCTCTCCCAGCTCCGCGCGCCCAACCAGAACGGCAGCGACAAAGACCCGCTCGACATCGCCCTCACCACCAACGGCCATCTTCTCGCCGATCTGGCCCAGCCGCTGAAGAACGCCGGCCTGACCCGAGTCACCGTCTCCATGGACGCCGTCGATCCCGACCGCTTTGCCCGCATCACGCGCGTGCCTAACGGATACGACCACGTGCTCGCGGGAATTCGCGCCGCCCGCCGCGCCGGACTGTGGCCGCTGAAAGTGAACTGCGTGCTCATGCGCGGCTTCAACGAAGATCAGATCATCCCCTTCGGCATGTTCGCCCGCGAAGAAGGCGTCACCGTGCGTTTCATCGAATTCATGCCGCTCGAAGAAGGACGCACTTGGTCTCCCACGACGGTGGTCACACTCGACGAGATCCTGGCCCGCATGGCTGAGTACCGGCCGCTGGTCGAAATCCCGCACGCGCGCTCGGAAACTGCCCGCCGCTACCGTTTCGACGACGGCGTCGGCGAAATTGGCATCATCGCTCCCGTCTCCCATCCCTTCTGCGGACATTGCAGCCGCATCCGCATCACCAGCGACGGCAAAATCCGCACCTGCTTGTTCTCAGTGTGGGATCACGACCTCCACGCCCAAATGAGCCGTGGCGCCACGGACGAAGAGTTAGCAGATTTCATCCGCGGAGTGATCGAGAAGAAAGAAGAACGCCACCACATCGGCGAGCCGGATTTTGTGCCCGCGTCGAGGACGATGGTGCATATCGGCGGATGACTTCCACACGGTCTAGAATCTAACGACATGAATTTGCCGTGGCTCGCAGCAACAGTGGTGTTGTCTTTTTCTTGCGTATCATTGCAAGCGCAGAGTGGCACCTACCTCGGCTTCGACCGCAACACCTACCCCGGCGATGCCAACCTGAAAGCCCTGCACGAAACTTTCTCCTACACCGGCTACTGGCTCAACCGTCCTCCCGGCGAAAAAGCGAACACCTGGACCGGCCACCGCGCCGCCGTAGAATCCGCCGGCTTCGGATTCCTCGTGCTCTTCAACGGACGCCTCTATGCAGAACTGAAATCCGTCGCCCGCGCAACGAAGCTCGGCAACTCAGACGCGCAAGCCGCGGCCGCGGCCGCGCACCGCGAAGGCTTCCCCGCGAAGACCATCATCTTCCTTGACCAGGAGCAAGGCGGACGCATGTTGCCCGAGCAGAAGGCCTACATCTATGCCTGGGTCGATGCCGTCATCGCCGCCGGATTCCGCGCCGGCGTT
>Ga0209624_10001591_pt1 | contig 17513 bp, 19 predicted proteins | sample JacPinW_OM2H0_O1_FD_188565 | JGI IMG/M metagenome (GOLD analysis project Ga0209624, IMG submission 188565) | Forest soil microbial communities from Algoma, Ontario, Canada - Jack Pine, Ontario site 1_JW_OM2H0_O1 (SPAdes) (version 2) | ecosystem: Environmental > Terrestrial > Soil > Boreal...
GATTAGGAAGCACCGTCGCGCCCTCGAGAACGTCCGCCTGCTTGGCATTGTTGGGGGACATCTTCCAGCCCCGCGCCAGAAAACGTTGCTCGATGCCGGCAAGCACTGCTTCGTCACGCCGCAAAGAAACACCCAACGCTTCCGCCACTGCCTCGCGGGTAAGATCATCTTCAGTAGGGCCGAGACCGCCGCTGAAAATCACGATCTCCGACCGAAACAGCGCGTGCTGCGCCGCCTCAACCAGGCGCCTGAGATCATCCCCTACCACGCTCTTGAAAATCACCTCCACGCCGAGCTGGTTGATCTGTTCAGTGAGATAGAGAGAGTTCGTATCGGTACGGAAGGGCGTCAGCAACTCGGAGCCGACCGCGATGATCTCGGCATTCACAGCTAGAAGTGTAAATGAAGAAGGCAGTTCTCAGTTCTCAGCAATGCAGGTGAGGTTGAGTACTGAGAACTGCCTTTAATTACTCCGGCAGCAACGGCAGTCCCGGAATGCTCCACGAGAGATGGTGCACGGCGTCCGTGGTTGCCAGAATCACGCTGCGTCCAGGCGCAAAAGCCAATCCCACCAGGCCATGGCCCGCAACTTCCAGGCTGGCGCTACCGTCTGGCGTGATCTTCACAATGCCGCGCTTGCCAGAGAGCGACGCCGCCACATAGAGGTTGCCGGTCGCGTCAAAAGCCAGCCCCTGCGGGCGTCCCAGGCCGCGGTAAAACGTGTGCACAGTCCCCTGAGGATCGATTCTATGTACACAGTCAAAACTCGATGTGGTAGGCCCGGTCACAAACAGGTCGCCTTGCGGACCGAAAGCCAGGTGGTATGCCGAGACGCTCGGCTCCAGAGTGGCAAACACGAAGACCTGCTGGTCGCGTCCAATCTTAAAGATGGTACCGCTGCGGTCGCCTACATAGAGATTCTGGTTGCGATCAAAAGCAATTCCCGTGGCGACTCCCATCCCTTCGGCATAGGTGGACATGCTTCCGTTCGGCGTCACGCGATAAACCGCGCCATCATGCCGCGACGAAACATACATCTGTCCCTCGCGATCGAAGGCGATCGAAGTTGCGTTCATCATCTCCGCGACGAACGGTTTCACCGCGTAGTTGGTATCAATCTTGAAAATCGCGATTGGAACCTTTTGTCCGCGTGAACCAGAGAAGGTCACGTAAATGTTGCCCTGAGCATCGAGCGCGGGATTGGTCACGGGATGCAGGCTTTCGGCAATGGGAACCGCGACCTTCACGGCGTGCGCGTTGCTGACATGCCCGTCTGCAGCCACTACCACCGGGCCCGAAGTCGCTCCCTCAGGAACCCGAGCCACGAGGAACGAATCCGAACTGATCACAACTCCGCCCTCAACCTCGCCAAACCGCACGTGTGGACGCTGATATTGCTGCGACCGCAATCCCGAACCTGCGATGCGGACTTCACCTCCCGCCAGCGCCAGCACGGGCGATACGGACTCGATATGCGGTCCGCCATTCACGTTTTTCTTGCCCAGGATGCGATCGGAAAATCCCATGAGGAGAGTACTCGCACCACGTCTCAAGACACTATATTAGAAGACCAAAGTGCAACAAGAGATGCATTGTTCCTAATGCGTAGAGACCCGCTGCCACGTCGTCCAGCACGATCCCGGCGCCTTCGGGAATCGCCTCCAATTGTCGCACCGGCGGCGGCTTGACGATATCGAAGGCTCGAAAAAGTATAAAGCCCGCCAGGAAGGTTTTCCACGCGAGCGGTACGGCGATCAGAGCCACAAGTTGACCCGCGACCTCATCAATCACCACAAACTGCGGATCTTTCATCCCCGAACCCCGGGCCACCAGCGTCCCCGCGGGAATGCCGACCAGAGTGACCAGCCCGGCGAGTGTGATTGCCACTGGCATCCGTAAAGACGGAGCAAGCGCATGGCATAACGCCGCCCACAACACGACAGTCGCCGCCGATCCCCAGGTCCCAGGCCCCGGCCGCAGCCGGCCGACGCCGAAAAACGTGGCAACCAGCGTCGCCCACAAAGGAACCGCGCGGGACGCCCCCGCAGCTTGCCCTGAGTTCGCCGAAGAGACAGCCGACAGACCGCCGGCGCTACTCTCGGATTTCCGAATATCCTTCACGATTCCTCGTCCGGATCTTCCGGCGTACTCTCTCGGATCTGTTCATCGGCGTCCGTAACCGGCGATGGAATCACATACGCGCCGCTGGCCCACTTGCCAAGATCGATCGTTCGGCAACGGTCGCTGCAGAAGGGGAACTCAGGGTCGCCGCTCTTCACGGTTTTCTTGCAGATGGGGCAGCGGAGTTTCAGCGTGCGCTTGCGAGGCATGGTCAGGGAAGGTTCCAGCTTATGTTGAACTAAAACAAAGAATTCACAGCCACAGTTCGCTACAGAATTCTCGCCACCAGATCATAGTCGTGCGCCTCGGTGATCTGACAGCGATAAAACTCACCCGCCTGAGGCTCGGTCTCTGCCGGAAAATCGTTCACGAAGACTTTGCCGTCAATTTCCGGCGCATGCATCGAAGTGCGGCCTTCCATGAGCAGATCCGTTTCTTCCGACGTCCCCTCCAGCAACAGGTCGAACTCCTGCCCCACCAGCGCCTTTTTTTTCTTCTTGCTGATCTGCCGCTGGATGCTCATCAAGTGTTTGCGCCGCCGCTCGATCTCGCGGACGGGAACCTTCTGGTCCAATCCATAGGCGTCCGCGCCTTCCTGGTCGGAATAGGAGAAAGTTCCCAACCAGTCAAACTGGGCTTCACGGACGAAGTCGCACAGCTCTTCAAATTCCTTCTCGGTTTCTCCTGGAAAACCCACAATAAACGAGGTCCGCAAAGTCAGGTCGGGAATTGCCCGCCGCATTTTGGCAATCGAGCGCAAAAACAATTCCGCTCCGCCGCCGCGCTTCATGCGCTTCAGCACCGGCGCGGACGCGTGCTGCAACGGCACATCCATGTAGGAACAGATCTTTTCAGACGATGCGATCGTCTCCAGCAGCTTGCCCGTGATCTTGTTGGGATAGGCATACAGGAACCGGATCCAGCGCAGGTCTTCAATCTTCGCGAGTTTCTCAAGCAGGAGCGCCAGACCATCCTTCAACCCGAAGTCTTCTCCGTAGCAAGTCGTATCCTGCCCGATCAGAGTAATTTCCCGCACCCCGCTCAATGCCAGTCGCTCCGCTTCCGCCACCACCGACTCAAACCGCCGCGAGCGAAACTGCCCGCGCAACTGAGGAATAATGCAGAACGTACAAGGATGGTCGCAACCCTCAGCGATCTTGATGTAAGCCGTCGATTTCGGCGTGGCCAAAATGCGCGGGGTCTCATCGTCGTACAAATAATTAGGCAGATCCGCAATCGCCCCATCCCATTGTCCGCGCGAGAATCGCCCCTGCGCCGCCCGCGCATCGCCCTCGGCCCGCGAAGGTAGTACCACAAACGGGGAATCATTGTGCACCGGAGTTGAGTTTGCCCCAGCCGGGACAATACCGGTCGCCGCCAAGATCTTCTGTAGCTCTCCAGTCCCGACCACAGCATCTACTTCCGGAATGCTCTTGCGGATTTCATCCCGAAACCGCTCGACCAGACAGCCCGCGACCACCAGCTTCTTCGCTCGACCTGAGGTCTTGAGTCCAGCCATCTCGAGAATCGTATTCACCGACTCCTGCTGCGCACTCTCGATGAACGAACAGGTGTTGACCACAATGACGTCGGCATCCTCGGCCCGGGGCGAGAGTTCGGCCCCGGCTCGCGCCAGCAGGCCCATCATCACTTCGCTGTCGACCAGGTTCTTGGGGCATCCCAGACTGACGAAGCCCACTTTGAAAGGGCGTTCGGGCTCAACACTCTGGGGAGTTGTCGTAACGAGGGCTGTGATAGTGGGGTCGTCGATCATCTAATCTCTTTATTTTAGCATCGAGCGGCAACCCATTCTTCAGGTTCGACGTTATCCGCCAGGATTTGGAAAGCGCCTGGACCTTTAGTTCTAAATTTTTCCTAAGTTCTACTGAAGAGGCAGCCTCCCCTGCCGATGGCCAGATATGAGGCCGGAGGCAACACAATGAAGCACTGCGTCGTCGCTCTTGCGCTAGTCGCGCTACTTGGCGGACCTGCGCTTTTCGCTCAGGAGTATCTAGCCCACGATACCGTGGTTCACAACACGGCCGCTCAGGAGGCTATCGCGGACTCCTTCCCCAGCCCGTGGCCCCACCCTTTTGCCTATGCTGGGGCCGGATTGATGGGCGGCGGGTATGCTCCGCTGGCGTGGGATGGTGGCGGCGGCCTAATGATCGATACCCGCCATTTCCTAGCTTCGGCAGAGGGATCGTACGACAACGGACACAAGATTGACGACAACGATCAACCTAACCCGAAGGGGCACGACCGTGGCCTGGCTGCCTCCGCATACTACCGGCTGTCTTCGGGATGGTTCGGCGGAGTCGGGGTCCGCTGGAGCCAACTCTCGACAACCAACTACTCGAAGAGCCAGTGGCGTCCTACATTCGGCGGAGGCAAAGACTACTTCCACAAGAAATGCGCTGCCGAAAACTGCGTCTCTGACTTTTCTATGAGGGTTAAGGTGGACTACGTTTTGCCGGGCACCGACCACTTCAATGGCGTCCAGGGGCCGCTCCTGAGCATATATATGCCCTCGCCGGCAGCTAAGGGGCACCTATTCTTTCGCGAAACGCTGGGCATATACGAGTTCCATGAGACGGTAACGGCACCCTCAAATCTGATTTTGACCCGGCAACAAATGGGCGACCGCTCGGTCACCTCGTTCGGCGAGTTGACCGTGATGTATCGGTTCTAGCAGATCACCAACAGGTTGCGATGGCCGTCGCGGCTTGTGAGAGGGGTGCCATCGTAGGGTCCGCACGACGTATGCCTCCGTCATAATCCAACCCTCATCGTTGTCGAAATCGCTAGTGCGATCAAAAGGGGAGGGAGCGACGATCACTCAAATTTTCCTATCAGCACGTCTGCGCTCGTACCAGAGGGCGAGCTCCACCCGGTTCCAGACACCGACTTTGTCGTAGATACCCCGGAGATAGTTCTTAATGACATACTCCGAGGTCCCGATCCTCTCCCCAACCTCTTTATTCTTAAGTCCCGCGGCGACGAGCCGGATGACGTCGCGCTCTCTGTTCGTTGGGGTCCGACTACCGTAGAGCCCGCTTGTGTGGTGCGATTCCGACATGCCTGCCTCCAGTAAAACAAGATTGCGAGCTTCGCTCGGATGGCTGCCACTAGCTTCCATCGCCCGCGCCCTACGCGGAGCGGCTTGAGACCCGTGCATCACGGGCGAGTTCGGCGAGAGTGGCGGGCATCTTCATTGCTGGAAAATAGCCCATTCTACTCAAGGCGTGCACCGTGCTCCTGAGGCCAAACTTTCTGCTTTCTAGCTTGCCCAAGACCTCCATAACCATCCGCCTGCGCCCTCCGTACCATTCAGGAGGCATCTGGAAGACGAGCTCCCAGAGCGGGTTCATGTCGACCTTGGCAATCCTATGAAGCCACGGTCTGATCCTGCCCCACGTTTTTATGTCGAGTGCAATCGCCTGTAGAGCGGGCTCAGATGTGCAAAACGCGCTCAGGAAACGGTGCCAGTCCCCTCCAGAGAGGCAACCCCCTCCGCCCTCCAGCATAAGCTCACTTCGGCCAGTAGACTGGCTGAACGCTGAAGACCACTTTCTTTCGGCTAGGTTGAGCGTCAAGATGTCTAGCGTCATGGAACCCACCAATTGCCCTAGGTTTTGGGCGCTGAGATGCTGCTCTCTTAGTGGCAAGACATCTGACGGCGAGGAGTCGGCATAACGAAATCCCGCGCATAGTTTCGGGGTGGCCTTCACAGCCGGGATGGGTCCCAATCCGGGCCGCGTGTCCTTCGAGAGCGTTAACACCCGAGCGTTCACCACGACCACAACGGCGTCGGGCACGGATAAACCCAACAGCCTCGACAGCCGGTTGCATATGACTTCTGTCGCTGGCTTCGTCTCGCTCTCGTATCCAGTTGGGACGATAATGACGTATCGGAAGCCGTCGCGCCCCTCCACCAAGTGGTGCCCCCACTGGCCTCCCATCGGGCGGATGTACCGCTCCGCCTCAACTGTCAGTAACTTGCCAACCCGACATGCTTCCGGCCATTCAACCGTCGCATACAGATCTCTGGCGCGCAGCCAAGATTGATAGACCAGCGCCGATGCTATGAAGCGGTTTTCGAGACGGACCGGGATGTGGCAGTGATAGATGTCCCTGATTCGATCCCTCACCTGGAGAGCATGGCCAGCGTAGAAGGTTGCAGCTTCCTCGGGGGGCAGGGCGAGTCCGCCCCTCGGTATTTCGCTCCTCATCCAGTCAAACCATTCAGAAACCTCCGCAATCCCCAAGGCCCGTTTAATACCACCTGGAAACATCATTTCAGCCCGACCCATCGACCCCCCTCAGTGAAAGCCAAAAGAGACTATCGCGATGCGCCGAAGAGTACTGTGCTAACTCAGGTCGCATGCTGCGCGGCGAAGATGGCTCGGGAGACAAGGACGGACGGACACTTTGGGGGACTGTCCTAATCTAAGTCTGCGTCGGCGAACTTTCCCACACTACTACCTGGGGCGAGTCTCAGCTCGTGACATCCGTCACGCTGGCCCTGTGGAAATCTTTTCTTGTCCCGGAATGGCAGAGCCTCACTTGTGACCGCCGGCATCAGAAAATACAGTAGCTGTGGATGAAAAGATTGCGCTTCATGCTACCCTAGGCGTTACCGAAAAAAGAAAGTCCCGCATCCTGGAGGGGAAATGTCTGGGAAACCGGCCGTAATTGCAGTGCTAGTAGTGATGGTGTTTATTCTGGGCAGTTCCTCAGCGGCCCAGGACGAGAAGAACGAAGTGACCGGCGTGCTTGGCCGTATCTTCATCAGCGACCAGGGTATCGTCGGTGCGACCAATTTCGATCACGTGATCGAATCCGGCGAAGGATTCTCCTTCGAGGTCAACTACGCCCGCCGGCTCTTCGGCACTCCCGTCTATGCCATCTCGGGAGAAGTGCCCGCGGTCTTCAACGTTGATGAAGACCTCCACTCCGGTGCCAATGTTGTCCCCCAGGATTACAAACAAATCTTCATCACTCCGTCGGCCCGCGTGAATCTGTTTCCTGGCACTGCGGTTTCACCCTGGGTGAGCTTCGGCGGCGGTTTCGGCCACTTCAGCGAGGGCAAAACCCTGGTCTTTGGCGGCCCAAACCCAGGCAACTCCTCGACTTCGGGTGTGATCCAGGGCGGATTCGGGCTGGACGTTAGAGTCTTGCACCAATTCAGCATTCGTGGCCAGGTCCGCGACTTCTGGTCGGGCACGCCAAATCTGCCGCTAGCTGATACTGGCAAGAGCCGCCAGCATAACTTTTTCGTCGGCGGAGGCGTGGTCTGGCACTTCTAACCGGCCCACAGATCGCGACCAATCACTTCTTGCTGGCCAGTTCCACTTCTTCGAACAACTCCGGCAACCGGAGTGCGTCATCTGGTGAGTTCCCAAACCTCGCCGATTCGTAAGCGTCGGTAAACCGCCCGACCCGCGCTCGCAACCGCTCATCTTCGATGACGCGGACGAATTCCTGCGCCGTCTGCGTAGTGGATTTCTTCACTCCCCGTCGCGCCAGGTAGCGAGCCATCCGTTCGTACCACATCGTGGCGGCTTCGTCCGGCGATCGTTCTGGATGTGCCTGTAACCGTCTCGTACGGATCATCCGACCAATCCGCGCAGCGTTGCCCAAAACCAGCAACAGGAGCGCCACCGCGATGCTCCCTCCAAGCCACCGTCCCGGGGCGTGCTCCACGCCTCGCTGGCCTTGCCGCGCCCAATTCAGCAGCTGCGCATAGCGTAGCCGTGCCCACATCCGCGCCCGCTCCCAGGAACCGCGTGTCCCGCTGAGCACCGCTTTGCCCAGAATGTTCTGGTGCGAAGCGTCGTAACTGATTACCCACTCCCGCCAGAACGATGCCGCAGCGTCGAGATAGAGCATCGCTCGCCCCCAGCCCTGCGGTGACTCAATCGCGCCCCCCGGCGTGGGATCGAACGTGACCCACCCGTAGCCGGGGAAATAAGCTTCCACCCAGGAGTGCGCATTCTTGGCCCGGACGACATAACTGCCGGTGACATCGTTGAATTCATCGCTGCGGAAGCCATTCACAACACGCGACGGGATGCCGAGCGTCCGCAGCATCACGGCCATTGAAGAAGCGAAGTATTCGCAGTGTCCTTCCTTGCGCTCGAAGAGAAAGTTTGCCAGCGGATCGGCAACCGGCGAGCGCAGCAACTGCAGCGTGTATCCGTAATGCGTCTTTAAATATCGTTCGAGCGCTACTGCCTTGTCGTAGCGATTGGAAGCGGAGCCCGTAATCTGCGCCGCCAGCCGCGGAATGCGGGGATCAAGCCGCCGCGGGGTTTGCAGATAGGCCAAGGCAAATTGTGGGAGGTAATCTCCCGCCACTCGAAGTCGCTCGGGAGAAGGCGTCGAGATATCTGAATCCGCCTCATAGAGGCTCACCGAGAGCTGGCTCTCCGCATCGGACACCGCCCCACCCGTGTCGATCTGCAAAGTCCGATAAGCTCCCTTTACCCGGCGCGCCCAGGGCGCAAGGAAAAACACATTGGTCCCGATCGGCTCCATCACTACACGGTAGTGAATCAGGTGATCGCGCGCGGTTACAGCCTGCGCAACTCCCTGGCCGATGAGTGGAATGCGGAAGCTTCCATCCGCCTCACGATCGAGCGGGAACTGCTCGCGCGGATTCGACCAGTTCTTGCCGTCGAAATTCGCCAATGCTACCCCACGCCAGGCCAGCGCGTACTTGCCGTCTCGGTCCCCGTCAATCTGGATGTGCATCACCACCGCGTTCGATTGCTGAATCTGCCCGATTCGCCCCAGTTGCACCTGATCGCTGAAGCCCGTCGAAAGATCGGTGCCGAACGAGTAGCCGCCCAGGTAGCCAGCCGACATGCGAGGCAACAGGAAAAACATCGCAGCTGCGCCCACTAGGATCATCAGCACTAAACCCGGCGTTATCCGTGCCAATGAGAACGCCAGTTGCCTCTGCTCAGCCGGATCGTTCGAGTATCGCGCCTGAAACCGCGTGCTCTGCCCCGACCGGCGCATCTCCATCAGGATGAACGTAGCCACCGCCATCAGCATGAATACCGCAAAGAAGAACAGAAAGACGCTGTCCACGGTCAGCACAGCCGACGCCAACACCATCAGGAACGCCAGGATCGCGAGCATCGTGTAATCGCGATCGCGCCGCAGCGAGAACGTGCGCACCACCACAGCGAACAGCACCAGGTGTACCGTCGCCGACAGAAAGCCGCGAGAGAGCAGCAGGTAATCGGCCGCGTAGAAAGCGAAATACCCGATGCTGAGCGGTGTGGTCCAGCGCTCCGAAATCGCGATGGGCCGCCGCTCCGCCAACAGGTAGCCGCGGAAAGCCAGCGCCGCTCCTGCCACCAACATTGCAGGCAGGTCCAGGCCGCCGGTACTGGCCAATGTGCCAAACCCCACCAGCACAAGTAGATAAATAGAGAACTCGAAGTATTTGTTGATGGCTTGGGTTCCGTCGATCACTTCGGCTTGTTGGTTGGACTGGGACATGGAAAATCGCGGATGACTGCTCACTAGAGTTCCGCTTCTATTGTTCGACAATTTCCATCAAGAAGGGAAGGCTTTCGTGCGCCTTTCTTGCACCAAAAGTCACCAGCCCTTTGCCCGTGCCGCCGCGCTCTTCTTTGCTAGAATCATTCAGGTCAGGCATCGGTCTCACGCGACGTACTCTCGCCAACCCCGCCAGGTCCGGAAGGAAGCAACGGTAACGGGCTCTTGCGTGTGCAGTGGGGTCCCGGTGCCTGGCTTATTTTGTTTTGGGTACGCGAAACTCTCAGCCCCGAGACAGCAGTTAGACAATCTGCTCGCAATCCTGCAAAATACTCCCTTTCATACCCAGGAGCTCTAATTGACCAATCTGATTCGCGCCAAAATCAGCGCCCTCGGCACCTATGTGCCGCCCAAACTCCTCACCAACGCAGACCTCGAAAAGATGGTCGACACCACTAACGACTGGATTCTCGCCCGCGTCGGCATCCGCGAGCGCCACATCGTGGAAAAAGGCGTAGCCACCAGCGACCTCGCAGTCGCGGCCGCCAAGAAGGCGCTAGCCCAGCGCGGTCTGGCTCCGAGCGACCTCGACGCCATCATTGTCGGTACGGTTACGCCCGATATGTTCTTTCCGTCAACCGCCTGCGTAGTCCAGGACAAACTGGGCGCCAAAGGAGTTTGGGGATTCGATCTCTCTGCCGCCTGTTCCGCCTTCGTTTACGCCGTTCAGACGGGAGCACAGTTCATCGCCACTGGCACCCACAAACGTGTCCTAGTGATCGGCGCCGACGTGATGTCCTCGATCATCGACTACGCAGACCGTGCCACGTGCGTCATCTTCGGTGACGGCGCCGGCGCCGTAATACTCGAACCCGCGGAAGACGATTCCGTTGGCCTGATCGATTTCATCCACGAAGTCGACGGCTCCGGCGGATGCTTCCTCCAAATGCCTGGCGGAGGCAGTCTCAATCCCTCAACCCGCGAAACCGTCGACAAGAAAATGCACTACGTTCATCAGGACGGCCAGCAGGTCTTCAAGTTCGCCGTACGCAAGCAAACCGAAGCCTGCCTGAAGCTGCTCGAACGCAACGGCCTCAAAGGTTCGGACATCGACGCCTTCATCCCGCACCAGGCCAACCTGCGCATCATCAACGCCACCGCCGAACGCCTGGGCCTCCGCCCGGAAAGCGTGATCATCAACATCGAGTGCTACGGCAACACCACCGCCGGCACCATTCCGCTGGCCATGAATACAGCCATTGAACAGGGCAAGCTCAAGAAGGGAAGCCTGGTACTAATGGCCTCAGTAGGCGCAGGCTTCACAGTAGGTGCCGCCCTACTCCGCTGGGCTTTTTAAGACGGCAGGTGCTGCAGGAGTAGCGCCGGCGGCCTGCCCTGAGCGAAGTCGAAGGGTCTCGCCGGCTTAACTCTTAACAGGTCCGACGAACAGGCCGCGCCTTTGGGTGGCGCAGCGCTTCAGCGCTGCGATCAGGTATACGGCAAATCAACGGGCTTCAGCCCCTGAGGTACGTTCGTAACTCTCCCCCGCGCATTTAAATAGCGCCAACCCGCGTCCCACTGCTATCTTTTCGCAGCGTCCGCCGCACGTGGGGATGTTGCGGACGAGCAAGCCCATGCTCCGAGCCACATGCTACTGCCTCCTGCTAGCGATCGCTGCGGCAGGACCGGCGTCAGCCCAGAAATCAAAAGACGATTCCCAGGAAACCAAGCTCCTGATCATGGAACACCTGTGGAATGAAGCCCAGGTGAATCGCGACGCCCGCGTCCTCGATGCCATGCTGGGCAATGAATTCGTCAACACCGAGTACGACAGCGAGGTCAGCGACAAAGCCAAGTTCCTCGCCGATATCAAAGACCCTCAGTTCAAACCTACCGTCTTAACCATTCAAGACGTCAAAGTCAGCATGTATACGGACTCCGCCGTCGTAGTCGGCATCTATCACACTAAGGGAACCTACCAAGCCAAGCCCTACGAGCACTGGGGCCGCTTCACCGATACCTGGATCTACGCCCAGGGCCGCTGGCAGTGCGTAGCCAGCCACACCAGCCTGCTGAAAAAGTAAAACGTCACGTAGCGCCGGCGTCCCGCCGGCTTCGGGCATGCTCCGAAGAATGTGTCCCCTATAAAAACTATTGATAGCGGAATTTGCTTCCCCATCCGCTCGCCGATGATCTAAGCAACCAGTCTGATTTGCTTCAGCTTAGCTCAGACTGCTACCCATGCAAGCCACGCCCCGTCCACGTCGATGGAAGACCCTACTGGCTTTCGCCATAATCTACTTCGTCTGGGGATCGACCTTCCTGGCCATCCGCATCGGCGTGCGCGAGGTCCCACCGCTCCTGCTCGCGGGAATGCGTTTCTTCGCCGCAGGCATCGTGCTCTACGCCTGGGTCCGCGCCACCGGCACCTCCTCACCCTCGCGCCGCGAATGGTTATCAATAACCTTGCTGGCGGTACTCATTTTTCTCGTGGATTACGGATTAGTCTTCTGGGCCGAGCAGCGCGTCCCCTCCGGCATTACGGCCGTGATGCTGGCAACCATCCCGGTCTTCACCGCGCTAGCCGAAATTCTTATCCTGCGTACGCAGCGGCTAACCTTCCGCCTGGGATGCGCCCTTCTCGTAGGACTCGCCGGAGTAGCGGTCCTGGTCAGCCGCTCCGTAAGCCTCGGCGACGCTCCAATCGATCGCTCCGGCGCGATTGCCCTGGTGGTGGGCGCCGTCAGCTGGTCCCTGGCCTCAGTTCTCAACCGCAAGTTGACGTTGCCCCAATCGAAGATCATGAATTCAGGAGCCCAAATGCTGGTCGGAGGAATCCTGCTCCTGCTAGCGGCCGCTATTTTTGGAGAGTTCAACGGCTTCCACTGGCAAGCCGTTTCCTCAGGCGCGTGGCTAGCTCTGGCTTACTTGATCGTCGCTGGCTCGATTATTGCCTTCACGGCCTACATCTGGCTCATTCACCACGAGTCCCCCACGAAAGTCGGCACCTACGCCTACGTGAACCCCGTAATCGCCGTCCTGCTCGGATATTTTCTAGGTGGCGAAGCGCTGGGCGCACGTACGATCCTCGGAACAGTCCTAGTGCTGGTGAGCGTAGTGGTGATCACGACCACACCGAAAAAGGCGAAGTCCACAGAGCTGGCTCCGGAAACTGAACTGGCCGAGCCGTAGTATGCCGGTTCCAAGATGCTTATGTGGGGACAGCCGTCTCGGCTGTCCCGCCGAGCGGAGCAAGGCGGACTCTTCACAGACATGGGGAATCATGCACGGCATCTGAAAGATGGGCCTCGGAGGGCAACCGGCCACTTGTTATTCCGAGCGCAGCCGGACCCTGAGCGAAGCCGAAGGGGACGGCGGAGTCGAGGAACCTGCTGTCAGCCTGTGCCGCCCCACTCCTGCGTGGAGCACAAACGGGAAGGGCACGACTTCAGTCGTGCCGCCGAAGCGTTGAAAACTCATCGCGCTTCAGCGCCTGAGGTCGCTGTGGCGGAAACTCGTTAGTCCCCAAGGCATGACCGCCCGTCATCCACTTGCGCTAGGATAGGCTCAACCTAAGCCCAGGAGCCCAAACGTGACAATCCGGAAAGCTGCCCTGCAAATCGCAGCCGTGGTGCTGCTCATCCTGATGGCCTTCAACACCTATCTCGCCATCGATCACTTAAAGCGAATCCAGGCAACTGCGGCCCGTAGCCTCGAGAGCTCCGGTGTGCAAGCTGGCATCGCCCGCGTCTGGCAGGATTTCACCGACATGGAGACCGGACAGCGCGGCTACCTTCTCACCGACGACCCTGCCTACCTGCAGCCTTACGTTGACGCGAAAAACGCGATCGCTACGCACTTCGCCAATCTTCGCTCCTCCTTAGCCAATCGCCCCCAACCCGAGCAGGCGCTCGAAACCCAGCTGGAATCCCTCGCCACCTCGAAACAAGCCGAGATCGATCGAACCATCGCTTTGCGCCAGCAGGGATACCGCCACCGCGCCTTCCAGCTTGTGCAAACCAACCAAGGCAAACAATACTCGGATCAGGCTCGGTCTCTGCTGTCTTCATTGTCTTCCCTGGAAACCAGCCGCTTCGCCGCACTCGAAAAACAGAGGGACGCCGACTCCGGCCAAGCCATGTCACAAACCATCGCCGCCAATCTGGGTTTGCTCGTGCTAACCGCAGGCCTCTTTCTGCTCATCCGCTTCCACGAGCGTGCCCTAGAACAGCAAGCCGCACAAAACCGGCAGCAATTAGCCGAGCGCGATTCGCAACTGGAGAAACTAACCAGCCTGATGTCTACCGCCGCCGACCAGACGCGCGCCCAGATTTCAGTCATCGAAGAGAATGCCCGCCTCTTGCTAGAAAAATACGACGGATTCTTGCCCCCGCTCGGCTATTCCTGCGCCCAACAGATCAAGGAGGCAACCGCACAACTCGAACAACTCCGCAAGCATCTCCTCGGCCGCCCAGAATCCACCGTCCAGGAACAAGCGGCCTAACGGACTGCAGCACGGCTTTGGGTGGCGCAGCGCTGGGCGCGCCCCATCATTAACGTCGCGCCCTTTGAGACGTTAGGGTGGGGATTTTGACTTCTTATCTTTAACCAACGGGGCGGGACGAGTGGCCATTTCAAGCCATCCTTTGGCTTGACTCGGGCAGCTCCCGAAGCCTGAAACTGCGCCGCGGCCCGGCTGACCGGCGACTGGCCAACCCGAAGGGTTCTTGTGCGGGCGGCTAGCACCCTACTGTGCCTTACGGCGCTCCTCTATCGTCTCGTAGGCCACGATGGTTTGCAACTTGGCCTCAAACTTTCCCCCGCACGTGACGGTATAGGAGACACCGAACACATCCGTATATTGGATTTGTCCAGAGATACTCAGGAGAGAACGACCATCGGCAACTCTGTCGATAGTTTCATCATTAAAGAAATCGCACAGTTTATTGAATGTCACATTCTTATCATCCCCTGCCCCAAGAACTATAGGAACGAGTGGGGGCTTAACGTAAGGCCGACCTCCGCCGATTGGTATCTTGTTGCCTTGAACCTGCATCCCGAAATCAAATACGACGTCGCTGGCCCGAGTTGGCCCGAAGTTCTGAAAATGAACGATAAATTGGGTATCCCGTCCGATAGGCTTTTCTCTGCTGTTGGGCCGCATCTCAAAGTCCTTCAACAATACATCGGCACGTTGGGTCAGCCTTACCGTTCGTTCTTCGTTGTCAGCACTGCGCTTCGCGGCCTTGGCCTGTACGGCCGCGTAAATGGCGATGGCGAACGTAATCAGCGTGAGCAGCAATCCAGAAATGATAGAGAGGTAATCTCCCAAATCCTTGTTTACATCTATCGGGGGGACACTAACCTTTATGGATTTGTTTTCATCCCGGGCTGCCTGACTGCCATTGCCTTTGTTTGGTATGCCGGGGTTGTCAGGATTATCGATGGCTGGCGGTGGAGTGGCTGTGGTTTTGTCGTTCTGGGTATCAGTCTGCTTGTTTTGGTTTGTGTGATCGGGGTTACCAACTGCCTTCCGTGGCACTGGCGGCGATGTTTGCGCCGCCAAGAGCAGGGCCAACACCAAGTATTTCATGGCGAAAACTATACAGTAGCTGAGTTGTTAGTCCAAAACACAGGATCAGTTCCCAGTTCGCACATTTCGCGAATGAGCTTGGGCGGGCCACTCGTCCCCTTGTGAGAACCAGACGGGGCTTTTACACTCCTGAACAAATGCCGATTGACGCTTGTACCAGCACCTTCGCAGAAATGGCCACGACCATCTTGCCAGGTGATATGGCGAGGCTCCGGGTGGCTTTGGCTGCGCCGGTCCCAATGTCTTCATTTTGCAAACAGGGGCTCGGCGTCAAATCGATCCTGTCAGGAATGCGGCGGAGCAGCGATTTTTCAGGGTGCTACGTGCTACTCCGGGAAGAGAAGCCCTTCTACGTGGGCATTTCGCGAACTGTGGTTCAGCGGCTTCGGCAGCATGTGACAGGGAACACCCACTTTGACGCAAGCCTCGCCTACCTGATGGCAACCGATAAAACAGGCCACAAAATGAAACGGTCAGATGCCATGCAAGACTCGGTCTTCCGCGCAGCCTTCGACCAAGCGAAGGCGCTGCTTCGAGATTGCGGGGTTGGGTTTATTGAAATCGACAACCCTCTCGAACTCTACCTGTTTGAAGCCTACTGTGCGATGGAGCTGAATACCTGCAAATGGAATACCTTTCGAACTCATTGAACGAATTGGGAACGAATTCAGCGATAGACTCAACGTCGCCACTAACGAATTTGAATCGCAACCCAGCGGGAAGCGCAGAGCACCACACACCTCATTCATCCGTGCGGAACTAAGCTGCGCCACACGTTTCCTCAGGCGCTGGTGCGGTACCGCCACTGCATTGTGCAGTTTCACTGCGCACGGGGACTTCATGCCGTCCTCACTCAGCATGACTCCTACGGGCTATTCTTCCGGCCACGCAGCCTCCGATTCCCAACCCCGCGCTTCCGCGTCGGTTTGCGATTGTCGCGAGTAGCCCTGCCGGTCGCGCTCTTCACTGGCTCGCAGCTCCAACCGGAGGAGGTGTTCCCGCAAAGCGTCGCGCACTAATGCGGAACGGTTTTGCTTAGTGCGCTTCGCGGCCTGGTCGGCGGCCTGTAACAGCTTCCTATCCAGCACGATTCGAACGATTTCCATAGGCGGAATCTATTTCCTCAGTACACCTCACATCGGCAACATCTCAAGAAGCAAGCCTCAAGAAATTTCCACAACCGCACTGTGACATCTAACCTTGTTCACAGCCCATCCCATGCGCGATGATGGTCGAGGCCGTGACAGTCGGCAGAAGCCAATCCGTCGCGCCCGAAGTCCTTTGTTTCAAAGATTTTAGTATCTAAGCTCTTTGACATCTAGATTTTGCGGGGAGAAACCACTCTAACGTGATGATTGCAAAGACCAGGGGGGGTGGGGGAGGGGTACACAATTTCCACCTGCAGCACAACCGATCAACCCTGGCCGAAGCCAAACCCCAAACTTTATTTCCAGGATGAACTCGACTAAGGCCGCGTCATCTTCTCGGGCTTCACCAACTGATCAAATTCCTCGCCCGTAAGATACCCAAGCTTCACCGCCGCGTCGCGCAGGCTGCTGTCCTCGACGAGCGCGGTATGGGCGATCTTCGCAGCCTTATCGTATCCCACCTTCGGCGCCAGAGCGGTCACTAGCATCAAAGAGTTCTTCACGTACCAGTCCACCTTCGCGCGATGAACCTCGATGCCCTTGATCATGTACTCAACATATCCATGGCAGGCGTCAGCAACCAGCGTAACCGAATGCAGAAAGTTGTAAATGATCACCGGCTTGTAAACGTTGAGCTCGAAATTACCCTGCGAGCCAGCGAACCCCACCGCAGCGGTAGCGCCGTGAACCTGCACGCAGACCATGGTCATCGCCTCACACTGCGTAGGATTCACCTTGCCCGGCATGATCGACGACCCAGGTTCGTTCTCCGGGATAGAGATCTCACCAAGCCCGCACCGCGGCCCCGAAGCCAGCCACCGAATGTCATTTGAAATTTTCATCAGCGAAGCCGCCAGCGTTTCCATCGCACCTTGCGCATAGACGATCTCATCATGCGCCGAAAGCGCAGCGAACTTGTTGCCATGAGAGCGGAAGGGAAGTCCCGTCAGTTCGGCAATCTTCTTAGCAGCACGTTCCGCAAATTCAGGATGAGTGTTCAGCCCAGTCCCGACAGCAGTTCCGCCGATGGCAAGATCGTAAAGTCCCTCGAGCACCTGTTCCAGCCGCTTAATGTCGCGGTCGAGCAAACTCGCCCAGCCGCCGAACTCCTGCCCGAACGTCAAAGGCACAGCATC
>Ga0209624_10001592_pt1 | contig 17509 bp, 13 predicted proteins | sample JacPinW_OM2H0_O1_FD_188565 | JGI IMG/M metagenome (GOLD analysis project Ga0209624, IMG submission 188565) | Forest soil microbial communities from Algoma, Ontario, Canada - Jack Pine, Ontario site 1_JW_OM2H0_O1 (SPAdes) (version 2) | ecosystem: Environmental > Terrestrial > Soil > Boreal...
GCGCGCGGCCAAAGAGCTGATCATGGAGCTCGACGTGGTGCCGCAATCGGTCGTGCTCGACACGGAGATCCTCGAGCTCGACGAGAGCAGCTCGAAGAATCTGGGACTGCAACTGCTCACGACCTCGATCGGGACGACCTTCTCGGAAATACAGCCCACGCCCAATCCGGTAACCGGCGTGCCCGGGCGCGTCACCAACTTTCAGGCGATCACGCGCACCCCGATCAGCTTCCAGGTGCAGCTCAACCTCTTGATCCAGAACGGCAAAGCGCGCGTGCTCGCCGATCCGCGCATCACCACGATGTCGGGGCGCACCGCGACGATCCGCGCGGGCGACTCGATCAGCATCCTCACGACGATCGGCGGCGGCAGCGGCACCGTCGCGACCTCGCAGCTGCAGACGTTCCAGACCGGCGTCACGCTCGACATCACGCCCATCATCACGCGCAATGGCGAGCTCAGCGTCGCGCTGCACCCGGTCGTCAACTCGCTGTCCGGCTTTCTCAACGGCGTTCCGCAGATCGCCACGCGCGACACGCAGACGTCGGTGCACCTGCGCGACAACGAGACGCTCGTGATCGGCGGGCTCATCCAAGAGAGCTCCCAGTCCCAGGAGAACAAGATCCCGCTGCTGGGCGACCTGCCGCTGATCGGCCGGGTGTTCCGCAACTCGAACACCACCACGACGCGCAATGAGCTCATCATCGTCGTCACGCCGCACCTGCTCACCGGCAACGAGACCACCACCGTGCCGAGCGCGGCGCAGCCGCCCGGCATGGGGATACCGACGGCGCGCCCGCTGCCGACGCTCCCGCCGAGCGCATCGTTCCCCACGGCACGGCCGTCGGTCGCACCGGAGAACACGCGCACGCCCGCGCCGCAGAAGTCGCCCGCAGCCGGCGCCGGGAAGCCGACGCCGGCCGGCACGCCGGTTGCGGGAGCGTCGCCGTCGCCGTCGCCGCTCGCAACGCCCAGCGCGTTCGCGCAGGCGAACGTGTTCGTCTACGGTTCGCCGCCGCCGAGCACGTTCGCGAATCCCGGCGACGCGCCGCAGATCTTCTACGCGATGCTGTCGCCGACGGTGCTCACGCCGAATACGACCGTGCGCGTCAACGCGATCACGACGACCAACGTGCAGAAGCTCACGATCGGCGTGGGCGGCACGACGATCGGGCTCTCGCCGCTCGGCTCCGGGCGCTGGCAAGGCGTGTTCTCCGCGAACGCGCTCGGTTTACCGCCGACCGCGACGCAGCTGCAGCTCGCCCTCGTCGCGGCGCGCAGCGACGGCCAGAGCGCGACCGTCCAGCTGCCGATCTCGCTGATGCGCGCGGAGCAGCCGCTCTAACGTACGCGAGGCAGCCGCTATGCGGCGGCTCCGTGGCAGCGCTTGTACTTCTTGCCGCTGCCGCACGGGCACAAGTCGTTGCGACCGACTTTGTCCGCCGCGGCCTGCTTGGGCTTGGGCGGCTCGTCGCCGCGGTTGGTGTGCAGCTGCGTGGGTTCGTACTTCGGTGCGGGCCCGAGCAGTCGTTCCGCCGTGGCTTGATCCATGCGCGGCGCGGCCGGCGGATCCGACGGCTGCGGCGCGAGCTGCCCGGTGGGCAGCGGCGCGAACTGCGGTGTGCTGGTCGCCGCGCCGTTCCCGTTCGCGTGCGGCTCCTGCGCGACGAACTCGCCGAGCTCGCCGCCTTCGGGCGGCGCGAGCTCGATGCGCGCCGTGAACACCGCTTTGATCGCCTCGTCGGCGATGTTGTTCTTGAGATCTTCGAAGATCTCGTAGGCCTCTTTTTCGTACTCGACGCGGGGGTCTTTCTGACCGTAGCCGCGCAGGCCGATCCCGCTCTTGAGCGCGTCCATGATGTAGAGGTGATCCACCCACAGCCGGTCGATGATCGGCAGCATGATGTACTGCGACTCGACGATGCGCAGCACGTCGGCGCCGACCTCGGCTTCCTTCTCTTCGTACGCCGCGAGCGCGTGGTTGAACAGGAGCTCTTTCATCCCGTCCCGGTCGAGCTTCTCGAGGTCGGCGACGGTCACGTCTTCCTTGATCGGGAAGAGCTGCTCCACCTCATCGAGGATCGCGCCGAGGTTCCACTCCGACGGATGCTCTTCTTCCGGTGCCCCGGTGTCGACGGCATAGCTCGTCTTGCGGCGCAGCACGTCGACGAAGTAGTCGCGCAGCGGCTGGCCTTCGAGCACCTTGCGGCGCTCGCCGTAGATGATCTCGCGCTGCTTGTTCATCACGTCGTCGTACTCGAGAACCGACTTGCGGATCTCGTAGTTGTGGTTCTCGACCTTGGACTGCGCGTTCTCGATCGAGCGCGACAGGATGCCCGCCTCGATCGGCGTCTCGTCGGTGAACTTGACGAAATCCATCATCTTCTGCAGGCGCTCTTGGCCGAACAGCCGCATCAGCTCGTCTTCGAGCGCGATGTAGAAGCGCGTCGTTCCCGGATCGCCCTGGCGGCCGGCGCGGCCGCGCAGCTGGTTGTCGATGCGGCGCGACTCGTGGCGCTCGGTGCCGATGATGTGCAGCCCGCCCGCTTCGGGAACGCCTTCGCCGAGCTTGATGTCGACGCCGCGGCCCGCCATGTTCGTCGCGATCGTCACCGTGCCCGGAATGCCCGCGTCTTTGATGATCTGGGCTTCCTGCTCGTGGTACTTCGCGTTGAGGACGTTGCACTCGATGCCCTTGCGGCGCAGCATCCCGGCGAGCCGCTCGGACTTCTCGATCGAACGCGTCCCGACCAGCACCGGCCGGCCCTTTTTGTGCTCGGCGATGATGTCGTCGATGACCGCGTTGAACTTCGCTTCCTCGCTGCGGTAGACGATGTCCGCCTGGTCCTTGCGGCTGACGGGCTTGTTCGTCGGCAGCACGATGACCGAGAGGCCGTAGATCTCGCGGAACTCGCGCTCCTCGGTCTTCGCGGTGCCCGTCATGCCGGCGAGCTTGTCGTAGAGCCGGAAGTAGTTCTGGAACGTGATGGTCGCGAGCGTCTGGTCTTCGCTGCGAACGGTGAGGCCTTCTTTGGCCTCGATCGCCTGGTGGATGCCGTCGGAGTAGCGGCGGCCGTACATCAAGCGGCCGGTGAACTCGTCGACGATGACGATCTCGCCGTCCTTGACGATATACTGCTGGTCCTTGTGGAACAGGTTCCACGCCTTGAGACCGGCATTGAGCTGGTGCGTGAGCTCGAGGTTGCGCTGGTCGTACAGGTTCGTGACGCCCAGCATCTTCTCGACCTTCGCGACGCCGGCTTCGGTGATCGGCGCGGCGTGCGACTTCTGGTCGACCGTGAAGTCGACGTCCTTGACCAGGCGCGGGATGATCTTGGCGAACTGCGCGTACAGCTCGGTGGCGTCGTGGCCTTGTCCGCTGATGATGAGCGGCGTGCGCGCCTCGTCGATCAGGATCGAGTCGACCTCGTCGACGATCGCGAAGTTGAGGTGGCGCTGCACCATCTGCTCGAGCGACCACGCCATGTTGTCGCGCAGGTAGTCGAAGCCGACCTCGTTGTTGGTGACGTACGTGATGTCGCTGTCGTACGCGGCCTTGCGCGCGGGCGGCTCGAGGTCGTGCTGGATGATCCCGACGGTCATCCCGAGCGCTTCGTAGATCGGTCCCATCCATTCGGCGTCGCGCTTGGCGAGGTAGTCGTTGACGGTGACGACGTGCACGCCCTTACCGGAGAGCGCGTTGAGGTACACGGGCAGCGTCGCCACGAGCGTCTTGCCCTCGCCGGTGCGCATCTCGGCGACGTTGCCTTCGTGCAGCGCTTGGCCGCCCATGATCTGCACGTCGAAGTGGCGCATGCCCAGGACCCGCTTGCCGGCCTCCCGGACGACCGCGAACGCTTCGGGGAGCAGAGCGTCGAGCAGGTCCTTCTCGGCCTTGCCCTGGGCGAGACCCTCGGCGATGCGCGCCTTGAACTCAGCGGTCTTTCCGAGGAGCTCCTCGTCGGACAGCGCGGCCGTGGCGGGTTCGAGGGCGTTCACGCGTTCGGCGGTGCGGCGGAGCTTCACCAGCTCGCGCTCGTTCCCGTCGAACAGGGTCTTGAGAAAGGCCATACAGGGCTACAACCGTTCGCCGCGGAGGATGGTTCTCCCGAGGCGCAGCACCGACGAAATTTCAAAGGAACGGCCCGGGGTCCGTCCCTATCGCCTATCCTACCGCAATCGGCGCCGGGAGGTTACTCCGCCAGCGGCGCTTTCGCGGCGCGGTTGAGCCGGTCGGCCGAAACCTCGCGCAGCAGCGCGCCGACCGTGACGAAGCGGTACCCTGCACGCCGGAACGCGCCCACCACCGCGGGCAGCGCCGCGATCGTCCCTTGGCGGCCGCTGTGGAGCAGGACGACCTCCGGTGCGGTCGCGCGCGCCAGCAGATGGTCGCGCAGCGCGCCGGGCGCGACCGCGCGCCAGTCCCCGGGGTCGTCGTTCCACAGGATCGTGTCGAAGCCGGCCGCCTGCGCCGCCTGGATGGTGGCGAGCGTATAGCGCCCGTGCGGCGGCCGGAACAGCCGCCGCTCGGCCGGGTCCGGCGCGATCCGCTCCAAGGCGGCGGCCCCGTCGCGCAGCTCGGCGGTGACCGCAGCGGCGCTCAGCCGGTCCAGGTCCGGGTGCGTCAGCGTGTGGTCGGCGATCTCGTGGCCGTCCGCCGCGATGGCCCGGGCCAGGTCGGGGTACTGCTCGGCGTCGCGCCCGATCAGGAAGAACGTCGCCGGCACGCGCAGGTCGCGCAGCGTCTGCAGCAGCAGCGGCGTCGCCACAGGGTAGGGCCCGTCGTCGAACGTCAGCGCGACCACCCGCGGCGGCGTACCCGCGGCCGCCGGCGTGTTGCCCAGCAGCGCCGCGACCCGGGCGCCGAGGGACGGTTTCACGAGCGCCGCGGCGTCGGCGCCGCGCAGCACGACGACCGGCCGCAGCAGGTCGTCGGACTTGAGCCACAGCCGCCGGCCCGCGTAGCCGAGCGCGGCGACCGCGACGAGCGCGACCGCCGCGGCGATCAGCGCGCCGCGCGACACCGGCTAGCGGACTGCGGGCGCGACGGAGGAAGTGGGCGCCGCGACCGGGCCGGCGCTCGCGTTCGCGTAGTCGCGGCCGACGATCACGGTCACGACGGTGCGCGGGCCCGGCGTCGCATCGGTCGCGGGCGCGACCGACGCGGTCGGGACGCCGAGATCGGCGCGCACGCGCTCCCCGACGTTCGGCACCTTGGCCGCGGGCCGGATCTGCGTCGTGTCGTAGCCGAACGTGTCGGCGTTGCCGACGGAGTCGACTTGATAGCCGAGCTTCGTGAGCTTCGCGGAGACCGACGTCGCGAGCCCGGCGACGCCGCTGCCGTTCTCCACGATCACGTGCACGGCCGACGGCTTCACCGCTTGAAGCGCCGTCGCGGGCGGCGGCGTGACGTTGCCATACGGCCCCAGCAGCTCCGCCACGAGCTTGGACTTCTGCGCGGGATCGGGGATCGCGACCTCACCGCCGTACGGCGTCATCTTGGTGTCGATGTACTTGATCGTCTCAGCTTTGCTCAAGTCGGCGGTGTTCGCGTCCTTGAACGCCCACGCGAGCGACTGCTCCTCGTCGAACGTCAGGTTGGTCTTCACGTTCTTGTTGAGCGCGCCGATGAGCGGCACGATGTGGATCAAGCTGTTGAGCTTTTGCGACTTGAGCTTGGCCATCGTGATGTGGATGATCTGCTGCTGGCGCTGCGTGCGGCACACGTCGCTGCACGCGTCGTGGCGAAAGCGGCTGTACTCCATCGCCTTCTCGCCGTCCATGTGCTGCAGGCCGGGCTTGAAGTGGATGTGCAGCTGGCCCCAGCTGTCGTCATAGTCCATCGTCTCGGTGACGGGCACCTCGATGCCGCCGATGGCGTTCACGAAGTCCTTGAGCCCGTTCGCGTTCACCACGATGTACCGGTCGAAGCTGGTGCCCTTCTCGTTCTTCGGCACGCCGAGGAAGTCGCCGATCACCTGGTCGGCGAGCTTGACGCCGCCCTGCGAGTACGCTTCGTTGATCTTCGTGTCGTGCCCGTTGACCGTCGCTTCGGTGTCGCGCAGCACGGAGATGAGCTTCATCGACTTGCTCGCGAAGTCGATGCCCGCGACGATGATGGTGTCGCTGCGCGCGCCCTTCGAGTACGGCATGCCCTTGTCATCGCGGTTGAAGTCGGTCCCGAGCAGCATCACGTAGATGCGCTCCTTGCCGAACACCGCGGCCGGCGGCGGCACGAAGATCTCGTTGATCGTGTGCGGCACCGGCTGGTGATCGTGCAGCACGCGGTACGCAACCCACGCGAACGCGAGCCCGACGACGACGAGCAGCACGCCGAGCACGTAGGCGATGACGGTCTTCCACGACGACGCCGAGCCGCCGCCCGGCGGCGGCGGATCGAACCGGCGCCGGCGCGGCCGGTCGTCAGGCGGTGAGGGCGGCGGAGGATCGACGACGAGCGACTTCCCCATTTATGCGCTCCTCACGGTCGCTCCGGTGCGCACGCTACGCGACCTCCGCATACACCAGCTCGCCGTAGAAATCGAATGCGGTGTTACCACCGAGCCGAACGTCGACGAACTCGCCGACGCGCGCATCGCCACGAAACGCAACGACGCCGTCCACCCCGGGCGCCTCACCCATCGACCGCCCGACCAGCACGTCCGTCGCACGCAGCCCAACGGCGAGCGGATCGGTCTTGCGCAGCGTCCGCCGCTCTTCGACGAGCACGCGCACGACCTGTCCGACGCGCCGCGCACGCGCGCGCTCCGAAGCCCGGCGTTGCGCATCCCGAAGCCGCAGCAACCGCCGCCGCTTCTCCCGCTCCGAAACCTGATCGGGCAAATCCGCCCCAGGCGTCCCGTCCTCACGCGAATACACGAAGAAGCCGACACGATCGAGCTCGGCGCGCTCGATCCAATCCTCGAGCTCCGCAACGTGCTCCTCGGTCTCACCCGGGAAACCGACGATGAACGTCGATCGCATGGTCATTCCGGGCACGCGCTTCCGAAAATCCTCGATGATCTCCATATACCGAGTCCCGTTCGAAGGCCGCAGCATCCCGCGCAGCACCGGCACGCTGACATGCTGCAGCGGCATATCCATATAGGTACACACCTTGGAAAGCTCGGCCATGGCATCGATCAACTCGGAATCGACGGTCGCCGGATACAGATACAGCAACCGGATCCACTCGATCCCGTCGACGTCGTTCAGCTGCCGCAGCAGATGGGCGAGCCCGCCACGCCGAAACCCGCGGTCGCGCCCCCACATGGACGTATCCTGCGCGATCAAGACGAGCTCTTTGGTCCCCCCGGCCGCAAGCGCCCGAGCCTCGGCAAGAATCGACTCCTCACTGCGCGACCGGAACGCTCCGCGCAATTTCGGAATGATGCAGAACGTACACGGGTGATCGCACCCTTCGGCAATCTTGAGATACGCGGTAGCCGAAGGCGTCGTAATCAGCCGCGGAAGAAAATCATGCTCGGGCTCGGCCTCGAACCCGAGCCGAACGGGCCTCTTCCCAGCCCGAGCGTCATCGAGCAACTCGACGATCGACGCGTACGCTCCGGTCCCGATAACCCCGTCGATCTCCGGAATGAGCGACTGCAGCTCGTCCCCGAACCGCTGAGAAAGGCATCCGGCAACGATGAGCTGCTGCCCATCGCGCTTCTTCTCCGCGTGCTCGAGAATGGTCTCGGTAGACTCAGCCTTCGCCGGATCGATGAACGCACACGTATTGATCACGACCGCATCAGCCTGATCCGCATCCGGCACGAGCGCCCACCCGGCCGCCCCGAGCTTGGCGATCATGACCTCGGAATCAACGAGATTCTTGGCACATCCAAGCGAGACGAACGAGACGGTGTTCGAGCGGTTAGCGACTGCTGTCATGCAAGAAAATCCATGCCTTGGCCCCGGCCCAACCTCAACAGTCACCGGTAGTTGGTAAATTGCAGAGGCAGCTCGAGGTCCAACCCTTTCAACAGTACTTGAACCTTCTGCAAATCGTCCTTGGACTTGCCTGAGACCCGGATCTGCTCGTCCTGGTACTGAGCCTGCACCTTGAGCTTGGCCGCCTTGATCGCCTCGATGATCGGCTTGGACTTGTCCTTGGGAATCCCCGCGCGAATCGCGATCTTCTGCCGCAGCGAGGAACCGGAAGCCGCCTCGGGCGCCTTCGTGGTGTCGAACGACTTGAGGTCGATCCCGCGCTTGACGGCCTTCGACTGAATGATGTCGATCACGTTGCGCAGCTTCATCTCGTCGTCGGCCAGCACGGTGATCGTCTTGTCATCGTTCTCGATCGACGCGATCGAGTGCTTGAAGTCGAACCGGCCGGCGATCTCCTTGCGCGCTTGGTTGAGCGCGTTGTCGAGCTCTTGCGGATCGACGCGGGAGACGACGTCGAACGACGACTCGGATGCCATATTGCGGAAATTCCTAGGATCAGAGAGTGTAGTGCTGCTCGACGACGTCGCCTTCTTTGCCCATCGGCACGGGCGGGCGACCGTTCACCGCGACCGTGACGCCGGCGGCATTGCCGGCCCGGATGTCGGCGACGTTGCCGCTGAACGAGCGGGCCGTGCCGGCGGGGAAGATGCCTTCGAGCTTGGTCGCTCCGTCGACGGTGACGCGGAGCCAGGAGCGCTGGGTGAGGCGGATCGCGAGCTGGTGGTGCACGAGCGGCGCCGGAGTTGCCGCCGGCTGGGCCGACGGCGCGCCGGACGATCCCGCGGCCGGTGCCTGCGACCCGCCCGAACCGCCCACCGGTTGCGGCGAGGCCGTCGCCACGGCGACCGGGCCCTTGGCCCCGTTCCCCTGCGCGTACTGCCAGTACTCGTACGCGACGAACACCACCAGCAGCACCGCGACGAGCGTGCCGAGGACTGCCCAGATCGAAAGGCCCGAGCGGTCGCGATCGTCGGCGACCACGACCGTGGCGGCGGACGTGCGCTCAGGCGGCGCCGTCTGGTTGAACCGGGCGACCGCGTCCTCCGCGTCCAGACCGAGGAAACGCGCATAGGTACGGATGAATCCGCGCACGTAGACCGGCGCGCCGATCGCCGACCACTCTTCGTTCTCGATCGCGTTGAGGTACACCGAACGGATATGAATCTGTTCGGCGACGTCCGAGAGCGTGAGCCCGCGCGCTTCTCGCGCGCTTCGGAACTCCTCTCCGAGCGCAGCCATGACTGCGAACCTTAGCGGGCGCACCCCGTTCTCCTGGTAGCGGTTTACACGAAAGAGACATGAGCGTAACAGAACGAGTCGTCGCGGCCATGAGCGGCGGTGTCGATTCGGCGGTCGCGGCGGGTCTGCTCAAGGAAGCGGGCTACGACGTCGTCGGCGTCACGATGAAGATGTACGCGCCGACGAAGCCGTCGCACGCGCGCTCGTGCTGCGGCGCGGACGACTTCGACGACGCGCGCCGCAGCGCGGCCGTCCTGGGCATTCCTCACTACGTCCTCGACTTCGAGGAGACGTTCCGGCGCGGCGTCATCGAGCGCTTTGCAAGCGACTACGCGCAGGGGCGCACGCCCAACCCGTGCGTATCGTGCAACAACCACGTGAAGCTCGGCACGCTGCGCGCGTACGCCGACCGCCTCGGCGCGCGCTGGGTCGCAACCGGCCACTACGCGCATCTCGAGCACGCTGCCGACGGCCCGCACCTCTACCGCACCGACTCGCCGAAAGACCAGTCGTACGCGCTCGCGCAGCTCACGCCCGCACAGCTCGGACGGCTGCTCCTTCCGGTCGGCCGGATGAGCAAAGCGGACACGCGCGCGCACGCGGTTCGCCTCGGCCTGCCCGTCGCGGAGAAAACCGAGTCGCAAGACATCTGCTTCGTCGAGGGCGGTGACTACCGCGAGATCCTCGCCCGGCTTGCGCCCGAGACGTCACGGCCGGGCGCCGTCCTGACGACCGCCGGCGAGCGCGTCGGCACGCACGCGGGCATCGGCGGCTACACCGTCGGCCAGCGGCGCGGGCTCCCCGCAGGCGACGGTCCCCGGTACGTCACCCGCATCGACGCCGCGACGAACACGATCGTGATCGGGCGCGACGACGAGCTCGGCGTCGACGGCCTGATCGCCGACGAGGTGAACCTGATCCGCCCGGAGCGCTTCGCGAGCGGCCGCGCTCCGGTGCTTGCGATGACCCGCTATCGCGCGAAGCTCGTGCCGGCGGCGGCGGTCCTGCGCGGCGACGACACGCTGCGCCTGGATTTCGCCGAGCCGCACCGCGCGGTGACGCCGGGCCAGCTCGTCGCGCTCTTCGCCGCCGACGGCACCGAGGTGATCGGCGCAGCCACGATCCGCGAAACGCTGTAGGGTCCGCACGGCGAAACGGCACGATGACCGAGCACATCACCGCGCGCACGCAGGTCGGGATCGTCGGTGCGGGACCGGCCGGGCTCGTGCTCGCGATGCTGCTGCGGCGGGCCGGGATCGCATCGGTCGTGCTCGAGCTGCGCAGCCGCGCGTATTGCGAGCAGCGCATTCGTGCCGGCGTGCTCGAGCACGGCACGGTCGATCTGCTCGAGTCCGTCGGTGTGGGGGAGCGCATGCGCCGCGAAGGCCTCGTCCACCGTGGCATCTACCTGCGCTTCGGGGGGCGCAGCCGCCACATCGACTTCCCGGCGCTGACCGGGAAGTCGATCACCGTCTATGGCCAGCACGAGGTCGTGAAGGACCTGATCGCCGCGCACGCCGCTGCGGGTCAAGCGCTGCATTTCGAGGTGAGCGACGTGCGGCTCGGCGGGCTCGACGGCGAATGCCCGACGATCCGCTACCGGGATGCTTCCGGCGCGCTGCACGAGCTGCAATGCGATTTTGTCGCGGGCTGCGACGGCTTTCACGGCATCGCGCGGCCGAGCATCCCGGCCGGCGTCCTCACGGAGTTCGAGCGCGTGTACCCGTTCGCGTGGCTCGGCATTCTCTCCGAGTCACCGCCGGTATGCGAGGAACTGATCTACGCGAATCACGAGCGCGGCTTCGCGCTGTTCAGCCAGCGTTCGACCGCGGTCCAGCGCATGTATCTGCAGTGCGCGCCGGACGAAGATCTCGCGCAGTGGCCCGACGATCGCATCTGGGACGAGCTGCGCCTGCGGCTCGACGGCGAAGATGCGCCGGAGCTCGTCACCGGCCCGATCACGCAGAAAGGCGTCACGCCGATGCGCAGCTACGTCGTCGAGCCGATGCAGTACGGGCGGCTGTTTCTCGCCGGCGACGCGGCGCACATCGTCCCGCCGACCGGCGCGAAAGGCATGAACCTCGCGATTGCCGACGTCGCCGTGCTCGCGCGCGGATTGGAAGCGTTCTATGCCGGCCGCGGCCGCGCCGCGCTCGACGCCTATTCAGCGACGTGCCTCCAGCGCGTGTGGAAGGCGGAACGATTCTCGTGGTGGATGACGTCGATGCTGCACCGCCGCGACGACGACGACGCGTTCGGCCGGCGGCTGCAGCTCGCCGAGCTCGATTACGTCACGAGCTCGCGCGCCGCGTCGCAGAGTCTGGCGGAGAACTACGTCGGCTTGCCGATGCCGTGCTGAGCGCCGGCATCAGAGCATGAGCGCGCTTCGCTTCGAGCCCGTCACACCTCGCTGGAGCAGCGCGTGGCGCGAGCACTACGGGCGCTATGCCGCCGCGCTCGGCGAGCCGGTCGACGACGCGGTCGCGGCGACCGTGTGGTCGTGGCTGCTCGCGCGCACGCACGGCGTCGAAGCCGTGCTTGCGATCGAAGGGGACGAGCTCGCGGGCTTCGCGCACTTTCGCCCGTTTCCGCGCACGCTCGACGGCAACGAAGCGTGCTTCCTCGACGACCTCTGGGTCGCCGAGTCCCACCGCGGCACGGGCCTGGGCCGCGCGCTGATCGAGCACGTCTGCACCATCGCGCGCGAACGCGGCTGGACGGAAGTCCGCTGGGTCACGACCGCCGACAACACGCGCGCGCAACGCCTCTACGACCGCATCGCAACGAACGCGAACTTGCTGACCTATCGCATGCTATCGTGACCATGTGAACCCGGGATCCGGGCGGGAGCTACGCCGTGGCGAGCATCAAGTCGTTGCGCAGGTTCCAGTACGTGTCGCGGATCACCGGGTTGAAGCCCGCGCCGCGGATGAGCTCTTCCACTTGCGCGCGCGTCGCTTCGTTCGTGCTGCCCGCGTCGTGGACGACCTGCTCCTCGATGATCGTGCCACCCATGTCGTCGCAGCCGTAGAACAGCGCGAGCTGCCCGAGCTTGAGCCCCGGCGTCAGCCATGACGCCTGCAGGTGCGGGACGTTGTCGAGGAACAGCCGCGACACCGCGAGCACGCGCAGGTATTCCAGGCCCGTCGCTTCTTTGCCGCGCAGCGGCGTCTTGTACGGCACGTAGTACCATGGGATGAACGCGGTGAAGCCGCCGGTCTCGTCCTGCAGGTCGCGGATCACCTGCATGTGCATCACGCGCTCCTCGTCCGTCTCGATCGAGCCGAACATCATCGTCGCGGTCGTCGGCATGCCGAGCAGCTGCGCCTCGCGCATCACGCCGATCCAGCCGTCGGGGACGATCTTGCGCGCGCTGATGCGCTTGCGCACGCGCTCGACCAGGATTTCCGCGCCCGCGCCCGGCAGCGACTTCATCCCCGCCGCCTTGAGGCGCACGAGCACGTCGCGCACGCTCATGTCCTCGATCTTCGCCAGGCCCCACACCTCGGAGACCGACAGCGAGTGGATGTCGACCTTCGGGTACTCGGCGGCGACGCGGCGGAACAGCTCTTCGAACCACGTGATGCGCAGCTCGGGGTTGACGCCGCCTTGGATCATGATCTGCGTCGCGCCTTGATCGGCGGCGAAGCGCACGCGCTCGAGCACCTTGTCGTGCGACATCGTGTAGCCTTCGCCGTGATGCTCGGGCCGGAAGAACGCGCAGAAGGTACAGTGCACGTTGCACACGTTCGTGTAGTTGATCGTCGTGTCGACCACGTACGTCACGTCGGTGCCGGGGTACATCGCCATGCGCCGCGCGTGGGCGGCGGCGCCGAGGTCGTAAAGCGGCGCTTCGCGGTACAGCCGCACGCCTTCGTCGAACGTGATGCGCCCGCCGGCGGCGGCGCGGTCGAGAACGTCAGCGAGCGGCACGAACGGTCTTTTCCTGGTCGTGAGCCGGCGGCATGAACAGCGTGGCGAAGCGCTCCAAGCCCTGTTCGGCACGTTCGTCCAAACGGTACGACAGGCGCGTGAAGTAGTCGTCGTACAGCGCGCGGTGAAACGGTTTGGCGGCGACGGCGGCGTCGATGACGGCTTCGCGGTGCGCTTCGCCCCAGTCACGCGCGGCGACGAGCGCGCGCGTGAGCGCGGCGACTTCGGCGGGATGCGCGGCGAGCGTCTCGCGCCGCACCGCCCAGACGGCGAACACGAACGGCAGACCGGTCCATGCGCGCCACGCCTCGCCCAAATCGTGCACCTGCGCCGGCGGCAGCTCGGCGCGCACGCTCAGCGCATCGTCGCCGATGACGAGCGCCGGCCGCCCCGCACGCGCGGCCGCGAGCGCGTCGCCGACGATCTCGTAGCGCGGGCGCACGTCGCGGAAACCGCTCAGCAGAGCGGCGAGCAGCGCGCGGCCCGAGGCCGAGTGCGACGTCACCGCGACCGTCGCGTCACCCAGCAGCGCCGGAGGCGTCGGCGACACGAGCAGCACCGTCCGCACCGGACCGTCGGCGGCGATGCAGAGATCCGCGATGCGCTCGAACTCGTCGGTGTGTGCGAGATAGTGCGCCGCGCTCATCGCGCCGACGTCGAGCCGGCCCTCGGACATCGCGGCGTTGAGCTGGGTGGGCACCGCGCCGAACACGTCGACGTCACGCGAGACGGCGCCGGCGTCGAACGCGGTCTCCACCGGCGCGACGTTGACGTACGCGATGCGGCCGTAGCGCAGCCTAGGCAACGGTCGCCGCCATCGAGGTCGCCAGGTCTTCGGGTTTCCAGTCGTGCGCGAACGTCTCGTACGTCGAGTTGCGGCGCACCGGCACGTAGCCGGCTTCCTCGATCAGACGGCGGAACTCGCGGTCGTCGACGTACTGTCCCGACAGCGTGCCGGCGCTGTGGTAGATGAGCTCCTCGTCGGTGGACCCGTGCGTCCCGTCCATGTCGTCGGCGCCGAACTCGAGCGCGAGCTGGCAGACCTTGAGGCCTTGGATCATCCAGTACGCCTTGATGTGGTCGAAGTTGTCGAGCAGCAGGCGCGCCGCCGCGAACATGCGGATGTCGTCCAGGCCCGACGTCCAGCCGTGGTGCGAGAGCGCGTTGCCGTCGGGATGAAACGCGAGCGGGATGAACGCGTTGAAGCCCGGCGAGCGCCGCTGCGACTCGCGCAGCATGATGAGGTGCTCGACGCGCTCTTCGAGCGTCTCGATCGTGCCGTACAGCATCGTCGCGTTCGACGCCACGCCGTGCCGGTGCAGCGTCTCGTGGATCTCGAGCCAGTGCGCGGCGTCCACCTTGTTCGGGCACACCGCCTTGCGGAAGCGCTCGCTGAACACCTCGGCGCCGCCGCCGTTGACGTTGTCCAGGCCCGCCTCGCGCAGCCGCCCGCAGATCTCGTCGTACGACAGGCGGTGGCGGCGCGCCATGTAGTCGATCTCGGCCGCGGTGAACAGCGAGAGCTGCACGTGGGGCAGCATCTCTTTGAACCGGCGCATCAGCGGGAGCCAGTAGTCCAGCGTCAGCTGGCGCGGGTCGTGGCCGCCCACGATGTGGACCTGGTTGAAGTTGGTGCCGGTCTCGAGCGCCTTCGCGACCACCTCGTCGGCCGACATGCGAACCTTGTCGGCGTCCTTCTCGCTGCGCGCGAACGAGCAGAACGTGCAGTTGGCGTAACAGACGTTGGTCGAGTTGATGTAGCGGTTGAGGACGTAGTAGACGTTCTTGCCGCTCTTGCGCTCTTTCGCCGTCTTTGCCAGGCGGCCGAGCGTGTGGATGTCGGGCGTGCGGAACAGCGCGAGGCCGTCCTCGAGGTCGAGCGAGATTCCGGCGTCGAGCTTGGCCTCGATTGCCGAGAGCGCCGGGTCGGTCGTGCGCGTCACGATCATGTCCCTGTGAGTATCCGATGCGGTGGGTGGGTTACTGTAAGACAAAAGGAGAGGGCGGTCCTCGAAAGGACCGCCCTCTGGCTCATGGAGTCCCAGGTCGCCGGATCAGTATGCGATCTCGTTGACCAGTGAAACCGAGATGTCCGCCGTGGCGGGCATCGGCGGGTTCTGCGCGCTGTTGATCGGCGCGGAGTCACCCACGATGTCCCAATCGGCCGCGACCACGTACGCGTTCACCGAATCGCCGGCACGGAACGGAACGCCGCCGCTGGGCCCGGACGTCGGGCTCAGGGTGAACGTGCCGCCCGCGGCGGGAACGTTGAACGAGTACTGCGTCGGCACACCCGAGCTGCCGCTGACGCGAACGATGTAGAGCACCTGGTTGGTCGCGCCGACGGGCGCCGGAGCGACGACGAACGATGCTCCGCCGTTGCCGCCGACGACGCCGACCGGCGTGATCGTCGGAGGCGTCACGGCGCCCAGACCTGCCGTCGACGCCAGCGAAGCGGTCTGCGTGAACGTCGCGGAGTTCTGGCCGATCGTGGCGCTCGGCACGTTGACGGTGAGCGAGTACGTACCCGCCACCGGCGTCGCGCCGAACATCACGAACCCGGAGTCGTAACCCATGAACCCGGCCGGCGTGCCCGCGATGCTATGGAAGTCGGGCGTCGCCGGCGGACCCAGCAGGAACGGCAGCTTGCTCGACGTGGCGATGTAGAACGGCTGCATGTACGTGTTCGTATATGCGCCGACGTCACCACCATAGATGTTCGTCGCGGTGTTGCCTTTGCCGGTTCCGACGACGACCGCACTGACGTCGTCCGCGAACAGACCGTTGTTGGCGGCACTGCCCGTGCTGAACTGGGCGTAGAGCGCCGTGCCGCCCGTCGTGGAGTTCGCGGGCGCGAACCCGTACGAGAACAGACCGCCGCTCTGGTTGAACGTCGTCGCCACCGCCGGCGTACCCGGCTGGGTCGGCGGCGTGCAACTGATGTGGTTCGTCCCCGCGTCGGTACCGGCCGAACCTGCGGCGGGAACGACGAACCCGGCCGGACCCGTGATGGTCGGGCAGTTGTTCAGCGTCCCCGACAGCCCGTTGGGTTGCCGGTACGTTGCGAGGGTGTTGAGGTAGACCGAGCCGTTCGCGAACCGAGCCGTTCCGACGCGGAACTGCACCGAGGTCGTCGCTTGCACGTTGACCGCGGTTGACGGCGGCTGGATTGCGGACTGGCCGCCGGTGCACGCGGCGAGGATCGAAATCCCCGCCGCTGCGCCCAGCGTCTTGTAGACTGCGCGCACGCGTCCTCCTAGATGTTGAGCTGGTAGTAGAACTGGACCGTACGCGGCTGTCCGTTCGGTGACAGCAAGTAGGCTTTGTTCCCGTTGATTGCGGTGAAGTTGCGGACGCCGAAGAACGCCGGGTTCGTCGCGCTGGACGTGTAGCCGGAGTACGGGCCCGCGATCCCCGTCGCGATCGGCTGATACCGGGTGTTGAAGCCCGGCTCACCGTAGAGCTGGTTGAACACGTTGAACACGAGCGCACCGAACGTCGAGTGCGGGTTGCGCGGCGACGTGTACTCGAACGTGATCTGCACCGGCGTGAAGCGCGCTGCGGACAGCACGCCGCCCGCGGCGGCAGTTTCCGGCGTACCGCGCGTCGCGGCGATGTTCGGGTTGAACAGCGTCCCGGGGTTGCGCGGATCGACGTACTGGGGAGCACCCGCGGCGCTCGCCAGCTGGCTCGAGTTGGTGAGGTTGGTGTTCGGAACGTTGTAGTACTGGCCGTTGATCGACGTGGCCGTCAGCAGGCCGGCGCCGATCGGGTAGCCGTGGTTGTAGTACACCACCGGGTTGATGCGCCAGCCGCTGCGCGTCCGCTCCTGGAGCGAGAGCGCGCCGACGAACGGCGACAGGAATCCGACGCGGTACAGGTTGCCGAGCGCCAGCGAAGCCGGCGGGATCGACGGGAAGAAGTCCTCGCTCGGGCTCGTCGGAACGACGTTCGAGAACTCGTTCTGATACGTCATCGAGAGCGATCCCGACAGGCCGAACGCGGCTTCCTTCGTGAGGAGGAACTCCACGCCGGTCACCTGGTTCTTGCCCAGGTTCGAGTTGACCGGCGGCCCGAGCGTCGGGTTACCGGCGCTGTTGAGAACCGGCTGGCCGTTCTTGATGATCGGCTGCGCCGTCGAGGCGACTTCGTTGAACGCCTTGTTGTAGAACGGCGTGATCTTCACCGACACCTGGTGCGGGAAGAGGTGCGAGTACGAGAAGTCGTAGTTGTTGTACGTCGTCGGCTTGAGCGGCGTGATGGGCACGCCGTTGATGACATATAGCGGCTGGTTGGTCTGCCCCAGGCTGGAGACACCGCGGATCAGGACATTGGAAGAGGCCCCGGGGCCGCCCGCAATGGGACTTACGTCCAGTCCGGCCAC
>Ga0209624_10001593_pt1 | contig 17505 bp, 13 predicted proteins | sample JacPinW_OM2H0_O1_FD_188565 | JGI IMG/M metagenome (GOLD analysis project Ga0209624, IMG submission 188565) | Forest soil microbial communities from Algoma, Ontario, Canada - Jack Pine, Ontario site 1_JW_OM2H0_O1 (SPAdes) (version 2) | ecosystem: Environmental > Terrestrial > Soil > Boreal...
CGTTCTTTTTATTGCGCGTGGACAAGGACCAGGCGTTCGCTTTGTCTGATGCGATTCGCGATGCGAAGGAAAAAGTGCGCGAGTGCTCGATCTGCAACAATATTACGGATGCGGACCCGTGCATATTCTGCGCCAGCGCGTCGCGGAACAGAGCCATCATTTGCGTGGTGGAAGAAGCTACGAACATCCAAGCGGTGGAAAAGACGCGGCAATTCAGCGGGCTCTACCATGTGTTGGGCGGGTCGCTATCGCCGCTGCAAGGGATTGGGCCCGATCAAATAAAGATTAAGAGTTTGATCGAGCGATTGAAAGGCGGCACGGTAGAGGAAATTATCGTGGCTACCAACCCCACGGCGGAAGGCGAGGCTACGGCTGTTTATCTTTCGAAACTGATTAAGCCGCTGGGAGTTCACGTCACGCGGATTGCGATGGGCATTCCGGTGGGCTCGGACCTGGAGTATGCGGACGAAGTCACCATGTCAAAGGCGATGGAAGGACGGCGCGATCTTTAGGGCTAGCGCTGTTGGGCTGGATTGTCGTGGTGACGATCCAGGCCGAATACCGGGTGATCTTTTGTTCCAGTGATTTTAATCGGTATGTCTGTTCCTCCATTCTTTCCTTTGAAAAACGGGTCGACTGCCTTCAGGAAAAATGATTTCACTCCGGTAGTGGTCTGTGAGAGTTTTGCGTCCATGTGCAATTTCCCGTGGAAATCCATTTCGCCGGTGGTCATCTGGTAGGTTCCGGCGAACTGCACCAATGCTCCCGCGACGGAAAAAGACAGTTCTGAAAAGGTGATGAGGCCTTTGTCCTGAACGAATTTTCCTTTCAGTTCTGACACGGCGGTTCCCAAGTCAGTGGCTTTCGGCTTACCTTGGGCTCTTTTGCTGAGTGAATCAATTTTTCCCTGCACGCTTTCGCTTGTAAATTCCGCATTGTCCACACCGAATTGTCCGTGAATAGCCATGCGTTGGAGGATATCGGTGTCGGCTTCTCCGATTTCGATCTGCGCTTTGAGCGTGGCGGAGCCGGTCATCACCGGGGGATCAGCTTTTACCGTAAGCCAAAGCAAATCTTCTATGCGCGCGTCATTGGAGACGACGTCGAGTTTGATGGTGCGGCCTCGGACGCCGGGCTTCATGTCCACTACTTCGCCTTTCACGTGCAGGGTGCTGTTGCGCAGCTTGGCGAGTACCGTGTTGAGGATGACGTTGCCGTTGGTGCCGTCGACGGTGGCGTCGTAATCGGTGTGGAGCGATTCGGGATGGCCGGCAATATTCAAGGCGAAGTTAGGGGTGTCGGTGTGACCTTGTACCGATAGATAGTTCAGCGGGCCTTTGAATACGCCGGTGGAATTCATGGTTCCGGAGATGCCTTTAATGGTGCTGAAATCGGCGTTTTCGAAATCGTATTTCGCATCGATGGGAAGGGTGCTGGGGTCTTCCGGCTGCCAGGGACCGAACAGGCCTACAGAATCAATCTCTCCCTTGGGAGTCGGATTGGTGAGAATGGCATGAAAATTGGCTGGGCGATCGAAACTAAAATTATTGATCTCCAAATGATGAATCTCAAAGTCTTCGGGCTTTTTGTCCGAATGGACGCGAAGAATTAAGAGAACAGCATCGTCAGCGTGAATGTCGTCAATTACGACGGGGTATTTCTTGGAGAAGTCTTGGTCGGTTTTCTTCAGCAGAGGCGGGTCACCGCGACGATGCGGCGGCGTATTAATCTGCAAACCAATCAGGCGGACGCTCGCAATATGCATACGCGAGAGCAAGAGCTCGCGCAGACTGGCGTCAACGATGACCTCTTTTGCTTGAATCAAGGGAGGAATGTCGGTGCGGCCATTATGGCGCAAGACTAGGCCCTCAATTGTCACCCGCGTGCGCGGGAATAGCGAGACACGAAAGTCGGCGAACTGGACATCGCTTTTAAAATGCGTGCTGAGAATCTGGATGGCGCGATTGTGCAGGTAGGCCGGCAAACGGCCGGACGCAATGTAAAAACCCAGCAGGAGCAGGGCGATCAGAATTCCTGCAACGAGGACCAATACTCGAATTATGGATTTTGGGGGTTTCTCAGACAGGTCGGTGGGCACGTCAGCATCATAGCCAAGCCGGCAACCGTTTGCTAGAAAGTGGTGAACCAAGACGCGTAAATCTGCGCGCCAGGTATGCGCTATTGTTTCTTGATTCTTACTGCTTGGCGGCGTATAGGTAGGCCAGCAGTATCAAGGAGCCGCTTTTGTCCTCCCTTCAGAAGTACATGTCGCAATACGACCACGAGCATACGAACCGGTGGAATAAATTGCTCCACGGAGTGGGCATTCCAATCATTTTCGTGGGGATTATTCTGGCGATTTTTACGCTGTGGCGCGTGGGACTCGCGTTTTTTGTGCTGGGATGGATCATGCTGTTCGTGGGCCATTTCATCGAGGGCAACAAACCGGCATTCTTTCAAGGATTGATCTATTTCCTGGTGGGACCGGTTTGGATCGCCAAGGAAGTCAAAGACGCGCTGTTTGGGCATTCTCACCGTTCTACTGTTTCGCGTTAAACAAGTAACCCTTTCGCACAGCCTCTTGATGCGGCTCGACCTGTCCTACCTGCGGTGCTACCCTTAACAGACACCCCTCTTGGAGGAATGCGTGACGGATTCAGCAGCATCGTTCGACCCCGACGCACAGAAGCGCCGCAGCACGCGCATCGTGCAAGCCGTTCCTATTACGGTCACGGGTGTGGACGCGCTGGGTCAACCGTTCAAGGAACGAACCACAACCGTGATGGTGAATTGTCACGGGTGTAAGTACCAGTCGAAACATTACGTTCCGAAGAATTCGATGGTCACGCTGGAGGTTCCTCGTCCGGAGGCCGGGCAGAAGCGAACCACGCAGGGACGGGTGGTCTGGGTGCAACGTCCCCGGACGGTTCGCGAGCTATTCCAGATAGGGCTGGAATTTGAGGTTCCGGGAAACGTCTGGGGCATAGCGTTTCCACCTGAAGATTGGTTTTCTTCGCCGTACGACGCTGGGATTGAGGGCTCAGCGCCTGCTGCCGCTCAGGCAAAATTATCAGTGGCGCCGACGAGCGCCGTCCCGGGACTTGTCGCACCGCGGGACCCGCATAAGGCGGACGCGCATCCTTCAGCCGCTAAGACTCCGGGGGCAAGCGCTCCTACAAAACCGGCAGCGCCGGAACATCCGGCGGCGGCGCATCCCGGGGCGGTAGGCTCGGGAACGCCGGCAACACCGAAAACACCGCAGGAGTTTTTCTTACAGAAGCCTGCTGCCCAGACAGTAGTTACGCCGCCAGCTTCAGCGCCGACTTCCCCAAGCACGCCGACTACTTCAGCAGATGACGCCAAGATTCATGTAGTCCCGCCGACGTCCGCGGAGCTGCAGGGGCCGCTAGCGCGCCAAATGGCGCAGATGGTGGACGAAGTTAAAGAAAAGCTGGACAAGTCATTACGTCGAGGAGCGGAAGCAGCGATCACGGAAGAAATGGCGATCGCGCGACAGCAACTTGACGCGCAGCTTCACGAAGCGATCGAGCGAGCCATTAAGGTTTCGATGGAGCGCGTGTCTGAGTCTTCGGTGAAAAGAGTGCTCCAGCAGGCCACCGAGCGCACAGCGGCCATTGTGGAAGAGGCGCGCAAGGCCACTGAGGCGTCGGCGATTCACATCGACGAGAAAATTCGGGAAGCCGTGCAACAAGCGGTAAGCGGCGCGGCGGAACAAGCGGCACAACAAGCAGCCGAACGGGCAGCTCAACAAGCCGCGGAGCATACGGCGGCGCATAGCCTGAAGCAGGCAGTGGACGAAGCTGTGGACCGCGCTTTGGTGGAGCGCGCCGCATCCACGCCGTCACTGGAAATTCTTTCTTCACCTGAGGCGGCCCAGCAACATCTGGATCAATGGCGTAGGAGCCTGGAAGAGACTGCGCAAGGTGTTCGAAACTCGACGGTGGAGCAATCGCAAGCGGAGTTGGCGGCTGCGAACGAGCGCTGGAAGCATCAATTCGAAACGGGCCTGGCGAGTGCGGCCCACCAGTTTGACGAGAAGTTTATCCAGGCATCGCACAAAATCGACGAGAAAATTTCCGAAGTGTCGCAGCACACGATCGCTCAAGCGGAACAGAACATTCGCGAGCGTAGCGAAAGCCTGCGACATTCCCTGGATGAAGCGATCGACGGCGCAGCAAGCACCATCGAGTCACTGGGAAACAGCCTGAAGCAAGAACGCGACCGGGCGGAAGAGGCGAAATCCCAGCTTCAAGGTGCGGCAAAAGTCACGCTGGAACAGACGCGGCAGCACCTTGATGAGCTTCTGGTGAAGCAGCAGCAGGAGATTGGACACAGAGCGGACAAGGTTATCGCCGAGCGGGTGCAGCAGATCGAGCCAGCGTTGGATGCGTCCGCGCAGAAGGTTCTGGCGCGCGTTTCCGCGGAACTCGATCAGAGAATTACTCCGAAACTCGAAGCGGTGGAGGGTTTAGCTTCCAGGCTCGACAATGTGGAGAATCAGGCCGCTAATCTGCAGAATCATATTCGCGAACAAATGCGCCAGGCTACGGAACAGGCGGCGCAACTGCAACATTCAATTCGCGAGCAGGCACAGCAGTCTTCGCAGCAGGTGATTCAGGAAACTATTCAGCAGCTTCGCATTGAGTCTTCGAAAGTCCCTACGGAAGTGGAGGAAGCCTGCCGCGCTTCCCTTTCAAAGATTCAAGAAGACTTGCAGCTTAAGAGTACGGAGACGCAACACGAGACGTACGAAGCGCTTTCGAAGGCTTCCGAGTGGTACCAGAAAAAAGCGCAGACCACGATGCAGAGTTCGCTGGAGAAGGCGGTGGAGCAATCCACAACGACGCTGCGAGATCGGGCGGCGGAAGTTTCCAGCATGCTCGCTTCCGAGCTGGATCACTACCGGCGCACGTATGTGGAGCACAGCACTGCGCAAATTGAAGATGCGGCGAGCGAAGTGCTGTCCCGTGAGAGAGAGAAGCTCAACGAGAGTTCACAGATCGCCGCGGCTACGTTTTCGGATCAGGTGCAGCGTGTCACGACCGAGTCGCTGAGGCGGTTTGAAGTGAGTTCGCGGCTGGCGCTGGAAAAAGCACGCTCCGATATGGAGTTTAACCGCGAAGGGTCACTGGCTGAGTTCCAACAGAAAATGGACGAGCGCATGATGGAAGGAGTGGAACAGGCGCGGACGTTCCTGCAATCGCAGCTCGCGCCGCTGATCGAAAGCTGGGAAGAGAAGCGCGAAGTTGAGAAAGAAGAGTGGAAGCTGCAATTGAAAAAGTCCACAGAGGAATCGATCGAAGAATACAAAGCGCGTTTGGAGAATGCTTCAAACTCGTGGTTGCTGGCGTCTGCGACCACGCTGGGGCAGCATTCGCAAGCGATGCTCGATACCATCGGCAAGGCTGCGGAAAAGAGGCTGCGCGAGACTTGTTCGCAGGTTCTGGCGGGCATGGGGGACACGTTGAAGGAAAGGCTCCTCGGGATTTCCACGGACTTCAACACCGACGAAGATCAGCAGGAACCTCCCAAACATAAGAAGTAGGTTTTAGTTCCTCACTTTTTAACCCAGTTGCGACATATGGTGCGATTTTGCGCGATTTCGGTCTCGCGCCGCCTCCCGGTATAATGCTTTGCATGTCGAATCAGGCTTACTTGAGTATTTGGTGCAAGGATTTTCCGGAAGAGTTGATATTGGAGAGGTTTGAGAAATTTCTTTCCACTGTTCCGTTCTCCGCCAAGAAGCCCGGCTTCAATTATCTGGAAATTCGCGCGGTGGATTGGACGGAGTCGCCGGTTTACGAGCAAGACTTGAGATCGGTTCCGTTGGATGCCGCGAGCATCATTGAATTGTGCAAACCGTATGTGCACAACGATTGTTCGATCTCGGTGCATTCACAATGGGATTTGTGGGTGTACGAAGGAGATCCTGCGCGGTGGCAATCTGAGCCACAAGCGCTCGAGCTCCTGTGTTACGGCGAGGATTTCGACGAGGGGATTTGGCGGGACGACGGCCATTTGGAAGTAAATTTTGGATTCGAGCATCTATTTACCGGACATGCGGGGCTTCTCGGCATCCGGCAGATCGCGCGTCCCAAAGCGGAAAGCCCGGAGGAAGAACGTTTCCTGGAAGCCATGGCGCGTCCTGAAAACCTGCACAATTATTACGAGAAGACGCGCGAAAACATAAAAAAGCTATTTGACTGGGTGCGGCGCGTTGAAAAAGCTTTGCCGGTGGAGAAGCTGCGGTTGTGGTCCGAGGGGGAGGAAAACTTTGAAGCTCGGCTCGAGGAAATTCTGGCAGTTCGCTAGCTTGGTTGCGATTCTGGCGGCGCTGGCGACGCATGGCGCGACCGGCTTGATGAACTCAAAGCGTCCGAACGAACTAACGCTGGCCGGAATGCGTCCAGGGCACGATAAGCTTGCTGCGCCGCAGAAGAAGTTTCGCGAACTGGATCGAGACGAATCCGTGACGGACGAGCTGGTGTGGGGCGATATTTGCACGCATCGCGAGCTTCGCGTTGAACTGAACGCAAGTAAAGTGGTGCAAGTTGTGACGGTGGACGACAATTACAAGCCTGAAATCGCGGCTAAATGCCTTCCGATCGTGATGGCTCCCAGCCGTCTGAAGCTGCTGGCGACAGGCCACGGGTTGCAATTAGGCGATCCGTGCGATCGCGTTGGCGAAATATACGGCAAGCCTGAATCCGAGAGCCCTTCCGTGAGAGGAAGCGAACAGTTAGAATTGTGGTTGTACTCATTCGACTGGGCTGGTGCGGGCGTGCCGCAGGTGATGGAAGTATCCTGCAACGCTGCGTCGAAAAAAGTTGTGGCTATCACGCTCGCGGCGTCAACGCTTTGATCTCGCTGCGCAGGGAAATCATGAAAACATTCGGAATCATAGCGGTTACCATCGCGGCTCTCACGATGCTTTCTTGTGGAAGCTCGGCTCCTGCACCTGCGGCCACTAAGCTGGAAGCAAGCGCCCAGGCGCCGCCGGCTGTGCCAGCCATTCCGCCAGACCTGCAAAAAACGGCGGAATCGTCGTTGGGCTCGGAGACGGAAGTCTTAGCGTTCGGCGATCTTTCAAAGAGCGGCCCACAGCAAATTTTCGCTATAAACCGCCTGAAGGCGGCTCCGCCAGGAATTTCTGCGGAAGGCACGCTGATTACTCGCGCGGTCATACTTGAAAATGAAGGCACCTCTTGGAAACAGATTTTTCTTTGCGATGAACATCTGAAAAATACGAAGGGATTTTTGGGAGGGACGCCGCTGGCTCCGGTGAACGGCTGGCGGTTGCAGTTCGAACAACACGAAAAAGGTTTGGAAATGTATTTCACGCCGCTCATGTCGCCTAAAGGCGAAGGCGGGCACGTATTGCCGGTGGGAATTCGTTGGAATCCAAAAGTGAAGCGTTACCAATCGCTGGACAGAACGTTTGAAAATTTCCTGGGCGAGCTGCCCGCATTGGAGACTCCGGAGTCGCAGATTCGATAATGAGCGCGATCGCACAACCCGTGGTTGCTACGAAACTTCGTCCGCAACAGAAGGTTTCCGGATGGAAGGAGATGAAATCGCTGGTTCCCTATGTGCTGCGCTACAAGGGGATGACGGCGCTGGGGCTTCTGACGCTAGCGCTGATGGGACTAGTTGGAGCGCTGCCGCAACTGATTATCGGAATGATCACGGATCTTCTACAAGGATCGCCACAGACTCTTTCCACATTGGGCGGATTTTCACGTCGGCTGCTTGCGCCGCTGTTTTCGCTTTACGCGCCGTTCAGCCGGCACGCTCTGGGGATTTATTGCGTAATTCTGATTGTGGTGATGCTGGCCAAGGGATTCTTCTCGTTTTGGACGAGATGGATATTGATCGGAGTTTCTCGCGAGATTGAATACGACTTGCGCAACGATTTGCTCGCGCGGCTGGTATTGATGGAGCCGGAATTTTACGTGCGGAATCGCACCGGTGACTTGATGTCGCGAGCTACAAACGACCTGAACGCGGTGCGCATGGTGCTGGGGCCCGGGATCATGTACAGCGCGACGACGATTTCCACTATGGTGCTGGCGATTTTCTTCATGCTGAAACTTTCGCCGGCGCTGACGGCGTGGGTCTTGATTCCGGTGCCAATCGTGGCCATCGTCACGCGATATTTTGGGCAAATCATTCACAGGCTTTCGGAGCAGATACAGGCTGCGCTAGGAGTGCTATCCACGCGCGCGCAGGAAAACCTGACTGGTGTGCGCGTGATTCGGGCGTACGCACAAGAAAAACAGGAAGTGGCAAAGTTCGATGAAGCGAATCGCGACTATGTGAACCGCAATATCAAGCTGATCAGCACATGGAGCCTGTTTTTCCCCGGACTTTCGACGCTGATCGGCATGACGGTTTTGATTTTGCTTTGGCTAGGCGGCAAGCAAGTGATCGATCATCGCGTGTCGCTCGGGACGTTCAATGCGTTTTACATGTTTTTGATTCAGCTGGTGTGGCCGATGATTGCGCTCGGTTGGGTCACGAACATTTTTCAGCGCGGCGCTGCGTCGATGGGGCGGTTGAATTACATCATGAACGCTGAACCGGGGATTCGTGATGCGTCGGCTCCGGCGCATACTCCATCAGATGCTTACGACATGCGGCCAAATGGGGATGCTCCGCCGGCGCAGGAAAAATCTAAAATTCAGGGTGAGATTGAATTTCGAGACCTTACGTTCACTTACCCGACATCGGGTTCGGAAACGCAACCCGGAGAACCGGTGCTTCGCGACATCGACTTGCACGTTCCAGCAGGTTCGACGCTGGCGATTGTGGGGCCAACTGGAAGCGGCAAGTCCACGCTGGCGGCATTGATCGCTCGTTTGTGGGAGGCGCCGCCGGGGACGCTGTTCATTGATGGACGCTCGATTCGCGAATATCCGCTGACGGAACTTCGCAGCGCGATCGGGTACGTTCCGCAGGATACGTTTTTATTCAGCGAGACGATCAGCGAGAACATTTCGTTCGGCGTTACCGATGCGGTAGAGGAACAAGTCTTCGAAGCGGCGGAAATCGCGAGCATATCGGGCGAAATCGAGAGTTTTCCGCAGCGGTTCGGCACCATGGTGGGCGAGCGCGGAATCACTCTTTCCGGCGGCCAAAAGCAGCGGACCTCTTTGGCGCGCGCCGTTCTGCGCCAGCCCAGAATATTGATACTGGATGATTCGCTGGCAAGCGTTGACACCGATACGGAAGAACGAATCCTGCGGCGGTTGCGCGAAGTGATGCGCCAGCGAACGACGATTTTGATTTCTCACCGCGTTTCGACGGTCAAGAACGCGGATATGATAATCGTTTTGCGCGACGGGTACATTATCGAGCGCGGCACACACGACGAGTTGCTCGCGCATAATGGCTATTACGCGGATTTGTACCAAAAACAACTTCTCGAAGAAGAGCTTGCACGCGAATGAGCGATTTCCGCGAAGAAGAGAAGTTAGGCAAGCTTTACGACTCGGCGCTGACGCGGCGGCTGATGAAATATTTGCGCCCGTATCGCTGGCAGGTGGTTGCGGCTGTGTCGATCACACTGGGCGTAACCGCGATGGAAATCGTGTCGCCGTACCTGTTCCACGTGGCGGTGGATAAATACATAGTCCCTGGTTTCAATTCTTCGATTAATCCTCATACAGCGCTGATGGGGCTGCTGTGGGTGGTGGCAGCATCCGCGGGGGCGCTGCTGGGCAGCTTCGGACTGCAATACGCTCAGGTGCGGATCATGCAGTGGGTCGGGCAGGAAACCATGTACGACCTGCGCAAGGAAATTTTCGAACACCTACAGCGGCTACCCATGAGCTTTTTTGACCGTACCCCTGTGGGGCGGTTGGTAACACGCGCGACGACCGATGTGGACGCGTTAAACGATCTTTTCGCTTCCGGCGTGGTGGCCATGCTGAACGATTTCGTCCTGCTATTCGCGATGGCCGCTATTTTGTTCAAGTGGCACCCATTTCTTGCGCTGGCCACATTGTCGCCTTTGCCGTTCATGATTTTGCTGACCTATTTCTTCCGGAATAAAGTGCGCAACGCGAACCGGCGTATCCGCACTGCCATTGCGCGCATCAACGCGTTCTTGCAGGAACATATCAGCGGTATGGCCATCGTGCAGCTTTTCAACCGCGAGTGGAAATCGCGCAGACAATTCGAGGAATTGAATCGCGCGCACATGGAAGCCTACAAAGAAGCCATTGACGCGTTTTCGTTCTTCTATCCCGCGGTGGAGTTTCTCAGCATGGCCGGCCTGGCATTGCTTTATTGGGTGGGCGGGCTCAGAGCGATTGCGGGAGCGATTCCGATCGGCGTGCTGCTCGCGTTCATGCTTTACGCGCAACGTTTTTTCCGGCCCATTCAAGACTTGAGCGAAAAATTCAACATTTTGCAAACAGCTATGGCTGCTTCCGAGCGCATCTTCAAGTTGCTCGATGAGCCTTTCACGATTGTGTCTCCCGCTAAAGTGCATTCGTTGCCCTCCGCGCTCGGGGAGATCGAGTTTCGGAACGTTTGGTTTGCCTACACGGGCGGCGCTACACCGGAGGACAAAGATTGGGTCCTGCGGGATGTGTCGTTCCGTGTTGATCCGGGCCAAACGCTTGCGATCGTGGGACACACTGGCGCGGGCAAGACCACAATTATCCAACTGCTGCTGCGGTTTTACGATATTCAGCGCGGCGAGATTCTGCTGGATGGCGTGGATATTCGCACGATGGACCTGCAGGAGTTGCGGCGGCTTTTCGGGATCGTTCTGCAGGACCCATTTCTTTTCACCGGCACGTTGGAATCCAACGTCAAGCTGGGCACCGAAAGAATTACGCGCGCCGCTACTGAAAGCGCGTTGCGAGAAGTGGGACTTGGTCCCTGGCTTGAATCGCAACCGCAAGGCGTGGAAACGCCTGTTACCGAGCGCGGCTCGACGCTTTCTGTAGGCCAACGGCAGCTCGTAAGTTTTGCTCGCGCACTGGCTCACGATCCAAAATTTCTGATTCTCGACGAAGCCACTTCGAGCGTGGATACCAAAACTGAACTTCTCATACGAGAGGCGCTCGACCGGCTGCTGCAGGGGCGCACGGCGGTGGTGATCGCTCATCGCTTAAGCACAATTCAACATGCTCACCGCATTCTCGTGTTTCACAAAGGAAAGTTGCGCGAACAAGGTTCGCATCAAGAGCTTCTGGGTCTGCGCGGAATTTACCATCGTTTGTACCAGCTGCAATACAAAGAGCAGGAGTTGGCTGCTCCGGTGGGCGGTGGGGGATCCGGATATCCGCATGCTCTGCCCGCCGATGATTAGGGGCTGGCCGCTCGATTGATGGCTGGAACCTTGCGAAGTCACCAGCTTTCCTTCATCCTGCCATGCGAACGCGCCTGCCATTCCCATGCCTGAAAAACAAATTCTGATTTCAGCTGGTGAAGCGTCTAGTGACATGTATGCCGCGCGGCTGGTGACAGCTTTGCGTGAACGCACGCAGGCGCGATTTTTCGGCATGGGCGGGCCTCGCATGGCGGAGGCTGGAGTCGAGCTCATTGCCGATTATCATGAAGTGGCGGTGGTGGGTATTGCCGAGGTGCTGCACAAAATTCCTTCCGTGATCGGTGTGCAAAATCGTCTGAAGCGCGAAGCCCTGCGCCGGCATGCCGCACTTGCCATTCTTGTCGATTCACCTGGGACGCATCTCGGCGTAGCTCGGCGGATGAAACAGACCGGCGTTAAGGTTGGTTATTTTATCGGTCCTCAGGTTTGGGCTTGGCGTGCCGGGCGGGTTCGTATCGTCAAGAGACGCGTCAATCAAATGGTGGTGATATTTCCGTTTGAGGAAAAGATTTATTGTGACGCGGGCGTGCTAGTGACTTTTGTTGGGCACCCGTTGGTGGACGTTGTGAAGGCGAGCATGACGCGCGCGGAGTTCGCAGCTCTTCACAATTTGGACGCGAACAAGCCCATCGTGACTATCTTGCCCGGTAGCCGTCCGTCCGAGATTCGCCAGAATTATGGACGTATCCTCGAAGCGTGCGAGCGCTTGCATCGGACCAATAACGAAATACAATTCGTCCTGGCCGCAGCTCCAAACCTTACCTCGGACTTTTTCTCACCGTATGCCAGCTCGGCGGTTGAAATGAAACAAGTGAGGGGCGCCACTTATGATGCGCTGGCCGCAGCCGATTGCGCCATCGTAGCCAGCGGGACCGCTACCATCGAGGCTGCCCTGCTGGGTACGCCGATGGTGGTGATCTACCGCGTTAGACCTCTCTCCGCTTTCATACTTCGGCGAATGATACGGACGCCTTTTTTCAGTATGGTGAATCTAATCGCGGGAAGGCGCGTGGTGACGGAATTGATACAGGACGATTTCACTCCAGAAGCAGTTGAGAGCGAAGTTCGCCGCCTGCTGGATTCACCGGGCACGACTAGCGAAATGCGAGCGAGCCTGGCGGAGGTACGCGCGAAGCTTGGGCCGGGCGGCGCGATCGAACGTGCTGCGGACATTTTCGCGCAGATGTTGTAACCTTTTTTGGCAAGTTGGCACGGGCAACTACACGCGACGCGGATGTATCAAACAGAAGTAGAAGGTACCTTCTAGAGAGGTTTTCTTGCTCAAAACCTATCGGCTGCTAATCCCGCTGACTCTGTCGCTCCTCTGCGCAGCCGTCGCGACAGCACAAACACCGCATCGCTTTCCTTTTCGCGCGGACCATTACGACGTGCAAGCGCTGCTTCATCCCGAGGACCAATCAATTTCCGCGCTGGCTCGCGTGGATTTTATCGCCAACGAAGTTTCGCGCACCGTAGTCGTGGAGTTGCATCAGGATTTGAAGGTCAATTCAGTCAAGGTTCCGGGGGGGAAACCGCTGGAATTCGAGCGGGATAGAACTTATCCGCTATTGCTGACCATCGGTCTGCCGGATGCGGTGGCTCCGGGAAAGCCTGTGACGCTCGAGTTCGATTACAACGGGCCGATTTCCAGCGAAGATGATAGCCCGACCAAAGGCGTGCGTTTCGCTTCCATTGATAAAAATTCGGCATACTTGCTGCTTCCCGCGCGATGGTTCCCGCTGACAAATTATCCAGCCAACCGCTACACCGGGACGTTCAAGATAGTCACGCCGGACACCATGTACGTCACAGGTACGGGCAAAGCAGATCCGCCGACCATGCAGGGGGGCATCGGAAAAGGTCCTCCGCAGGCTAATTACGTATTTCATTGCGATCGTCCCGGGCCGGTAGGCACTTTTGTGGCAGGAGCGTTACAGTTAAATCCGGTGCAAGTGGAAGGGCTGACGGTCTCCGTATTTACGCCGCCAGTTCAAGCTTCCACGGCTTCGGCATACGCAAATTCGCTGGCGCATATCGCATTGTATTTCACGGACGCGTTTGGACCGCTGCAGGAGAACGCGCCGCCACCGCTTACGATTGCGCAAATGCCGGATGGATCTTTACCGGGATATGCGGCTCCCGGATTGCTGTTGATCAGCGCGCGACAATGGACCACAAGATCCAACGATCGTTTGCTCTCGCAACTGGCGGCCCAGCAATGGTGGGGCGACCGAGTTTTGCCGCAGACTTCGTCCGACACATGGATCACCGATGGTCTTTCGCGCTATGCCGAGGCCATGTATGCGGAACAGAACGACGGCAGCGCCGGCTTGCACCGAGCTCTTGAAGATTTCGCGGTTGGCGCGCTGATGTATGAGGATACCGCTCCTGTTTCCCAGGCCGGACGGTTGCAGACATTCTCCAACGAATATCGCTCGGTGGTTGCGGACAAAGGCGCTCTGGTTTTTCACATGTTGCGGACGGAATTGGGCGATGATGCGTTCAATGGCCTGTTGAAGGATTTCTACAAGAAATATGAGGGCAAAAATGCAACCGTTGCAGAATTTGAAAAGATGGCGATCGCTAAGGTGCCGCCTCCCAAAAAGGGCGAGCCTCCCATCAATCTTGTTTCTTTCTTCTCGCAATGGGTAAATTCGACGGGGATTCCGGAATTCAAGCTGGAATTCATCGTTTACCGCACTAGAAAAGGTTTTAAAGTGGTGGGGAGAATTCATCAGGATCTCGACACGTTTCGCATGCCGGTTGAACTTCGCGTGGACACGGAAGGAAACCCTGAGTACAAGAAAATCCTGGTGACCGGCACCACGCAGCAATTCGAAATTGATACCTTCGGACGTCCGAAGCCCAACGGGATCGTGATCGATCCGAATAACAACATGCTGAAGTCGAGCGCCCGGCTGCGCATCCGCGCTTTCGTGGCGCGGGGCGAAGGCTACGCGCAGAATGGCCAATATTACGAAGCCATCCAGGAATACCAGCACGCGCTGGACTTGCAATCGAGCAACTCGCTCGCGCATTTCCGAATGGGCGAAGCGATGTTCAACCAGAAAAATTACCAGTCCGCGGCAAATGCTTTTCGTGCGGCGCTGGGCGGAGATCTGGACCCCAAGTGGGTGGACGTTTGGAGCCACATCTACATCGGAAAAATTTACGATATTCTTGGGCAGCGCGAACGCGCCGTCAACGAATACAGCCTAGCGCAACATCTGGGCGACGATACTGCCGGCGCACAGGAAGAAGCTGGGAAATTTTTGCAACGACCTTACACCGGCGATGCGGTGCTGGACGCGGCACCTCCGGGTACGCCGCCTGGGGGAACGACACCAACTACGTCTGCGGACAAGCCCGCTGATGCGGATCCGAACAAGCCTGTTTTGAAAAAACGGCCGTAACGGCTGGCCGTCAGAGAGGTTCAAGTCCTGCTAGGTTGCGCGGCTCGATTCCCTTGTGTTGAATCAGAACCTGAAACGTCTCGCCCATTCCTTCGGGATTAATTAAAGTTTTGAAGAGCAGGCGGCGTTGACTCTGTTCCTTCTCGCTCATTTCGTCCGATTGTAAATCGGCAAACTCGCCGTGGCGCGCTAGCGCCATCAGAAACTTACTCTGTGAAGTGAATCCGGTTCGAGCGAGGCCGCTTTTTTGTCCATTTATTTCCAGCGCGGTAAAATTGACGTGCGCCGTCAAATCTTGATCTCCGGGAGCGCGAAAAAAATCTTCTGAGGCGCGGTGGCGCTCGTAAGCCAACAGAGTGCCGCGCATATGGCGCTCGTCGTATAGCTCGCGCGCCTCGTGCCCATAATCTATTGTTAGGACGAACCCTCGCTTCAGTTTCGCGCCGGCTTCAGCGATCCAGCGGCAGGCGGCGAGATTTATTTCCGCTTGCTGTTCTTCCAGCAAGGAAATTTGCTGCTCCGCAAAATATTTGGTTAGCGCTGTGGAAGATGGCGGCCGTATTTCGTCGCACAGGCCATTTTTGCCGAGCCCGACATAAACCTCGCGAACATCTTTGTTTTCGAAGATTACGCGATGAACCGGCATGGCATCGAGCAGTTCGTTCGAGAAAATACAGCCGCAAGGGATTTCATCGGGTAATTCTTCTTTTGACGCAAATTTGGCGGCCTGGATATGCACGTCTAGTATTTTGGATTGCAGCGCGCGGCGCGAGGGCGATCGCTCGACGGCAATGAAGCGAAGAGCATCATAGAAATCCGGCCACGACGACGCGGCGCAGTCGAGGATCTGTTTCGCTAGATGGCCAGCGCCTGCACCCGATTCAACAAGCCAGAACGACTGTGGCCGATCGAGTAGATTCCACATTTCATGAAACTGGCGCGCCAGCAAGCGGCCGAAAAGCGGGCTGGCGTCAACGCTTGTGAAATAATCGCGCCGCGGGTGCTGCTCCGCCTTTGTGTAATACCCGTGGAGCGGATGATAGAGACACGCGTCCATATATTCTGCGAAGGTGATGGGGCCATCGGAACGGATTCGCTCCGCGAGAAGCAACGCGAGTGGAGTGGGCCCGCTGCGCGACGCCATCAATTCACGCGTTGCGGGTTGCGGGTGAACATTTCGATGATGTAATCGTGCAGGCAATCGTAGAGCTGCTTCTGGAACGTCCATGGAAACTGAGCATTTTCTATTTCGCGGGGATGAAGCTGGAAAGTGTAGTTATGCACTTCGGCGTTTGTGGGTTTGTAGCGGATTTCAACTTCGACGCCCTCCCCAGTGGAGCGAGCTTCGAAATCAAAAAGGGGATGCTCGTAGCGCACGAGCTGGTGTCTAACTTTATCCGCGAGTAGGTCGCTCACTTGAAATTGCTCGCTTGCAATTCAGTCCAAACACTGGTGAAACTTGCCAGCGCTTCCTTGTCGAAAAGAACAAAGGTGATTTTCTCGAGAGATGTAGGCTGCTCGAAGTGCCTAGCAACTTCGCGCAACATGATCTCGGCACACTCACGCAATGGAAATTCGGCAATTCCCGTGCCTACGGCGGGAAATGCGATGGTCTTGAGACCTTTTTGTGTTGCGATGCGGAGCGAGTGTGCGGTGGAGCTGCGCAACGAATGCGCGGAAGTTTTTCCGCCAAGCTGCATGCTGGCTGCGTGTATCACATAGCGCGCCTTTAATTTCCCACCGCTCGTGATGGCAGCTCCTCCGACGGGAACTTGGCCGATTTCGTCGCATTCTTTCTGTATTTCCGGACCACCTTTGCGGCGGATGGCGCCTGCAACGCCGCCTCCCAGTTGCAAATCATTGTTCGCAGCATTCACGATCGCGTCCACGTCCATCTCGGTTAAGTCACCCTCAATGATTTGAATTCGATCAGCGAACTTCATTTCGGAGAAAAATCCTCTCTTGTCTCGGCGGTGCGGTTTCTTGAGCGCTCGAAATTATTTCTTGGCCGCATGGTCGCCGTATTCATACACGCCGCGGCCGGACTTTCGTCCGGTGCGCCCGGCCTTTACATATTGCGATAGAAGCGGGCACGGGCGGTATTTTTCTCCCAATGTTTTGTGCAAATATTCCAGAATACTCAGGCGGACATCGAGCCCGACAAGGTCCACGAGTTCAAACGGCCCCATGGGATGATTTAGCCCCAGTTTCAAAGCCTTGTCGATGTCTTCCGCGCTCGCAATGCCTTCCTGCAGCATGTAAAAGGCTTCGTTTCCGATCATGGCATTAATGCGGCTGGTGACAAATCCCGGCGACTCGCGAATCACGACGACTTCTTTGCCCATGCGGCTACCGACTTCCACGCAGGCTTGCAGTGTTGCTTCAGACGTTTCCAGCGCGCGAACGATTTCGAGCAACTTCATCTTCGGCACGGGATTGAAGAAATGCATCCCGATACAATTTTCCGCGCGGAATGTGATGGACGCCATTTCGGTGATCGAAAGTGACGAAGTGTTGCTGGCCATGATCGCGTCGGGCTTTGCGAACTTATCGAAAATAGTGAAGATTTCGAGTTTCACTTCCATTTCTTCCGGGACGGCCTCGATCAGCAGGTCCGCTTCGCGGCAAAGATCTTCCACCGACCGCGAGGTGGTGAGATTTGCAAGGGCTTTGGTTTTTTGTTCCGGCGTAACTTTCCCACGCGCCACTCCTTCCTCCAGCGCCTGC
>Ga0209624_10001594_pt1 | contig 17498 bp, 15 predicted proteins | sample JacPinW_OM2H0_O1_FD_188565 | JGI IMG/M metagenome (GOLD analysis project Ga0209624, IMG submission 188565) | Forest soil microbial communities from Algoma, Ontario, Canada - Jack Pine, Ontario site 1_JW_OM2H0_O1 (SPAdes) (version 2) | ecosystem: Environmental > Terrestrial > Soil > Boreal...
TACAGCTGACGGTCGGATGATCGGCCCCGGTATTTTTGATCCACCGCAAGGGTTAGTTTCCGGCAAAATCTAGTACTCCAGGAAGGGAGATTTGCCGTGAAGCAGAAGCGATTCAACGTCGAACAGATTGTGGCGGTGTTAAAGCAAGCTGAAGCCGGAGTACCCCTGGCCGAGCTAATCCGGCGAATGGGGATTTCCGAACAGACCTTCTACCGATGGAAGAAGCAGTACGTCGGGTTGGAAGTCGACCAGGTTCGTCAGCTCAAACAACTCCAGGAAGAAAACACTCGGCTGAAGCAATTGGTAGCCGACCTGACTTTGGACAAGGCGATGTTGCAGGATGTGCTATCAAAAAAATACTAGCGCCCTCGCGGCGCCGTCAGGTGGTCGACTACCTGCATGGCAGCTACCGGGTGAGCGAGCGGCGTGCGTGCAGGGTAGCCCGGTTGAATCGAGGGACGTTTCGATATCGTGGTCACAGAGATCCGCGGACCGCTCTTCGGATGCGTATCCGCGAGATCGCTCAAACGCGGGTGCGATACGGATATCGGAAGATCCGCGTGCTATTGAACCGCGAGGGCTGGAAAGTGGGCAAATACTTGGTAGAACGCCTCTATCGGGAAGAGGGATTAACGCTGCACCAGCGGCGAAAACGTCGGCGTCGAGTGGCTGAGCATCGCCGTGAGCGCTTTCATCCAACGGGGCCGAATCAGGTGTGGTCGATGGACTTTGTGGCCGATCAACTGGCGGACGGAAGAAGGTTCCGTTCGCTGACCGTCGTGGATATCTATACTCGGGAATGCTTGGCGATCGAGTCAGAACAAAGGTTGAAAGGCGAGGATGTGGTGTTGGCGCTGAACCGGATTAAAATCCAACGCGGAGTTCCGAAGTTTGTTTTCTGTGACAATGGGAGCGAATTTTCCAGTCAGGTGATGGATCTGTGGGCTTATCAGAACGGAGTCCGAATGGCCTTTTCCCGACCAGGGAAACCAACCGACAATGCGTTCGTGGAATCGTTCAACGGAACGTTCCGGTCAGAATGTCTGAACGCCCATTGGTTCACGTCATTGACGGAGGCCCAGCAGATCGTGGAGACTTGGCGCGCGGAGTACAACGAGAGTCGGCCTCACAGGGCTCTCGGGGAGAAGACGCCCAACGAATTCGCCAATGAGATCGCGGCTAGCCGCGATCTCATTGGGTTACAGACAGCCGGAAACTCGCCCTAGGGTTGGTACAAAAAAGCCGGGCCGATCAGTGATGTAGACTCGCTCATTCGCCGTGGTACAAAAACTCGGGCTGGTCACGTTCGGAGTGCCATCTACACGCGCAAGTCCTCTGAGGAAGGCCTTGAGCAGTCCTTTAATTCTCTTGACGCTCAGCGGGAGGCTTGTCGTGCCTATATCCTGAGCCAGAAGCACGAGGGCTGGGCTGCCATTGTCAGCCTGTACGACGATGGGGGCTTCTCTGGCGGCACAATGGAGCGCCCCGCGTTGCAGCGACTGCTGGATGACATTACGACGGCCAAGATCGATACGGTCGTGGTCTACAAGGTCGATCGTCTCACTCGCTCCCTCGGTGATTTTTCCAAGATTATCGAAGTGTTCGACGCCCACGGCGTGAGCTTCGTATCCGTCACCCAGCACTTCAACACCACCACTTCAATGGGCCGGCTCACTCTGAACGTCCTGCTATCATTTGCTCAGTTCGAACGCGAAGTCACGGGTGAGAGGATTCGGGACAAGATTGCTGCCTCGAAAAAGAAGGGCATGTGGATGGGAGGCGCCGTCCCGCAAGGGTACGATTGCGTGGAACGTCGTCTTGTTGTCAACAAGGTGGAAGCAGCCACGGTCCGCACGATTTTTCGGCAATACTTGCGCCTAGGCTGCGTCCAAAAGCTTAAAGCTCACCTGGACCGCAAACGGATCCGGAGCAAGACTCGAATCAGCGCCGCAGGACGAACATCGGGAGGCGCCGCGTACTCGCGCGGAGCTCTTTATCATCTGCTGAACAACCGAATATACATCGGGGAGATCGTCCATCGCGACCAGTCCCATCCCGGCATGCACGAAGCAATCGTACCGGAAGAACTGTGGAATAAAGTCGCTGGCCGCCTCAAAGAAAACAATCAGGTCCACGGGAAAGCGAAGTCCCGGTCGATGCCGAGCCTGCTCACCGGCAAGCTATTCGATTGCAACGGTGTCCCGTTTACGCCAACTCATGCCGTCAAGAACGCAAAACGGTACCGCTACTACACCTCTCAAGTAGTGGTTCGGAAGGCGGGCGTTAGGCCCGTGATAACTCGGTTCCCTGCTCAAGAATTGAAGCAGTTCATCACGACGCAAATTGGACTCTTGCTCCATACCCCTGCCAAGTGCACGGCCGGAATGAAAAACAGTCCAAATAAAGGCACAGCCGCCGAGCGAGCTGAGGAGATGGCTGGCAGCTGGACAAAACTTGAGACCTCGAAGCAGTATGAGTTCGTCAGGAATATATTGAGGCGGATAACGGTCGGCCAGACGACAGTGTGGATCGAGATTGACAGAATCAGACTGCTCGCTGCCTTACTGAGAGAGCGCCCCGAGGCTGTTCGCCCCGAGTGTGCAGACAAAGTTGGTGTCATAAGGCTCACGGGCGACTTTCGAGTTCTCCGCCGAGGGGGCCAAGTCCGTATGACCCTCCCGCCAAATGGTTCCGAGTCCCACGCAACGCGTGTTCCATCCCTTGTTAAGGCGGTCGCCCGTGCCCGCGACTGGTACGAACAAATTCTTGCCGGTGAGGTCGCGTCGATTGATGACCTTACGAAGAAATCGGGACTCACCCGAACCTACATCATGCGAATCATCCAGTGTGCATACTTGTCCCCGCGGATCGTTGAGGCGATCCTAAACGGCACACATGGACCCAATCTCTCGTTGAAATCGATTCTGGCGGGCGTGCCAATCGATTGGCGCGAACAGGAGAAAAGATTCCTCCAGCCACATTCCCGGCTGCCAGCGTTCTGCTAATCCAATGGATCATCTGCAAAGAGTCGTCACAAAACTAAATAAATTGCTCACGCAGAACTCTCCAAGGACCTTTAGCAGCACGTGGATTCTGAGGCGTGCTCCCGATTGTTACCGGATCATCCGCAAACACATTCGCACCGAGCTGGGCAGCATCGACTGGGACAAATTAACTCATGCGCTTGAGCCGAAGCATCAAAGGCTCTGGACACCGCTAAGAAAGGGAAACGCTAAACCATACAGAAATAAAGGAGAGATTGGGCTGATTCTGAATAATTATAGAAACGAGCTTTACGTCTTCGTCGCCCCAGCCGACGCTATAGACTTGGAAATCAGAGACAAAATCGCAGTAGCTCTAGTTCGCGCTGCCCAAGCAGGAAATTTGTTAGCCACAACGAAAGTGGTTGAGCTCGTCGGTTACACAATTAACGGATGGCTCGACAGCCATTGCTATATCTCTCGCTGGAGAGGCCGTAAGGATGAGATTCGTAACCAACTTGAGGGATGTATTCGTCGATATCGATACTCTGGCTCGTTTCTCAGATATGTTTTCCGGACTCTCGAATATGCCGGAAGGGGGATTATGTCGCTCGACACTTGCTCGCTGGATGAACCGATAGCTACAGATGCAAGAGAGCGCTACATAGATAACGTAGTCCGCGATACCGAGACCAATGAGATAAGTTCTTACAAACCCAGGAGAGTGTGGACTTTTGAATCGGAATCGCGCTCCTACGGCGCCAGACGGTAAAGATCCACGCCGCCGTTATAATTGGGCACATAGATCTGGCCGCCGTCAATCACTGGAGGGTCAAACTTGTTAAACAGAAACTGGACGCCCCAACGTTGCGAGTCCCATAGAACCTTCAGTGATCCATCCGCAGCGAGGTGTTCGGGATCATAGACGAGCAGGCGGCCGTTCACTACCTGAGCATTCGCATCACCGTATGGGATAGTGCACACGAGGATCGCTGAGTTGGGGTCCGCTCCATTGCTCGATCCAGAGCAGAACCCACCTGGCATTCCACCCGGCGGATTCCCGCGCACGTCCGCGCTCGCGTATTCGTTGCTTTCCGCGATATAAGTTAGATTTCCCGTCGAACTCACGGCCCATTTATGCAATTGCGAATTCTCACCCCAGACGAATATCGTCCATGAATTGAGCGCCGGGTCAAAGAATTCCACCGGTGTCATGTGGAGATGCGCCGTATCGCCCCACGGAAAGAAGTTCAACGTCGTGGGATCCATCGGGCAGGTATCGACCGGCCCCGGACTCATGGTCAGCCAAACAGGAGGCGCTGCGAGTTTTACGCAGTTCGCTTTAGGGTCCGAGAGATCTGCAGGAGTCGTCCCGCCAAGGCTCGCCGTTTTGATCGGATAGGCGATTCCGTCCTTTCCGGCGGCCACGCAAACGCCAATCGCGAAAATGCATGCCGGTCCAGCCGATCCCCAATCTTCGTCGGACCAGTTACCGGAGGCCATCTGCGGAAAGACGAGCAGAACCGGCATCCCGCGTTCGTTGACGTTCGTCACGAGTGTTGCGTTCTTGAGCGGAATGCTCATCCCGCCGCCAACAGGCTTAATCGCTTCGGAGGGAGCGCTCACTCCGGCAAGCTTCATGGCAGGCGCCGCCGCCTGCCCGCTTCTGACAAGGTCCATCCATGGTGTCCAATGGTCCACCACTTGCAGCGTGGCGGGAACTGCTCCCGAAGAAGGCGTGTATTTCAGTTTGAGGAACGATTCCCCCCACTGACTCGAGCCGTCAAAGTCCCCATTTCCAGTTGTGACGTAGAGGAAGCCCTGGGCATCTGCGACCGCGCCTTGTCCGCCCATCCATATGCCGGCACCCTCGCCCGAAGTCATCGCCAGCATGGCACTCACCGTATTGCTTCCCACATCGAAGGCGAAGCAATACCCGGAAGCGACACCCGCTTGAGTTTCAAAGATCGTCCCCGAACACCCAAAGACCGTTTTCACACCGTTGACGTTCGTCTCCACCAGAGACGATCGCTGTTTGCGCATAGCCGCGTTGAAGTCTTGCGTTCCGCTCTTTCCTTGGATCTGCACCGGCGGAACCACCTGAGTTCCATCCGCAACTTTCAGCACGAACATGAAGTAACGGGCCGTTTGTGGGTTGCCGGTTTTGTCCGGCGAAACCCAGCAAACCTGATAGAGCCGCTGCGTGTCTGCGTCGATCACCCCTGTAGAGAGGCAGCCCCAATGTTGGTTGATTTGGTGGCTGTCGATGCTTTGCGATCCAGTTACCGGCATCCCGAGCGTAACCTGCCAGATGCCGGAGCCGTCATGCGCGTCGACTCCACGCACGACGTCAGCCATCGACGGAAGCACCATCACATCGCGGGTTCCCCGCGCCGTCTTCACTTTCGGCAGGATCAGCGGCTGCGCTTCCATGCCTCGCGCGTCTCCAATAACTGGAATAATTGTGGCCCGGAGAATTCCCTTAGACTCAACCGAGGCTTGGGTCAGTTGGGTCTCATGCTGATTCCAACCGCTTCTTGCGTTATCCGCGGAGCGGGTGAGCCATGGCACCGCGGTTGATTGGGCCATGCAGTTTTGGACAATCGCGAAAAGAAACGCGCAGATAAGCAGGCCTACATGGCGGAGCCTCATGAGCCCTCCTATGCCGCCGGTGCGGGGTAACAATTTGTCGGCACTAAGGTTGCAACGAGTAAAGGCCCTTCCTCCCTGGACGAAGGATTCCGGCACCGCCTGATCAAGACTTCAAGATCGCATCAGCCGCCTTGTACCCGGTAACCACGGCGCCTTCCATGAATCCCTGCCACTCCGCGATGTGCTCGCCTGCGAACAGCACCCTACCAAATCGCTTTCTTAATGCGGGCATCACGGTGAACCATTGCCCCGGGCGGTAGAACGCGTATGCCCCCCGCGTAAAGCGATCGGCCTGCCACGCCTCCTGTTCAATTGCGAGGGCCGTAGCTATGCTCTTGTCCTGACTCCAGCTCAAACCGTGGGCGTGGGCCACGTCCTCCACAATCCAGTACTTGAGTTTGTCAGGTGGAGACGAAGCAATATCGTCTGCCTTGTCACCCACTGCGTAGCTGCAAAGTATGCGTTTCGCTCCTCTCTGACCATAGGTGCTGTCAAAGCAGAAATCGGAGGCGAGGTTTGTGCAAACCGAAAAGCCTCCTTCGCGTGGCCTGGGCCAAAATCGATGCGAGCAGAGAACGGCCGTTTTCGTAATGCGGGCGTATTGCAGTTGCTTCGCTGCTTCGAGTTTCTCCTTAGGTGGCCTTTGTCCCCAATCGATGTCCAGCAAGCAATGCGCGGGAATGGCACAGACGCAGTAGTCCGCGCTAACCGGGCAATCAGATGACTCGACTTCCACTGTGACTCCTCCCGATTTCTGACGGATTGCTATAACCGCCTGCTCGGTTCTGATATTCTTGCTCCCGATCCTTCGCGCTAAGGCATCCACGAGCCTTGTGTTCCCGCCGGGGACCTTGAAATCCATCTCGTCGCTATCGTCCACGGTTTCTCCCTTGCTGCTGAGGTATTCCGTGGCTGCGGTATAGGCGGAGTTCATGCGAATGGTCTCGCCGAAGTCCGTGCTGTCCATTAGATCGCGCCTTAGGAGGTCTTCCCGGCTGAAGCCGAGCAATTTGAGCTGTGTCCACCAATCGATCTTGTCCATTTCCTTCCATCGTTTCAGCCCGTACGCTTTGAACTTTGCAGCGAACCTTTCCCAAATCTCATTCGCCTCAGCCGACATACACCATTTGCCCGGAGGAATTAATTGTGCGGGCGTCACCTCGTCCCAAAAGGAATTTGCGTATTGATGCGGTTCTGGATTAAGTCGCATCGCATGGCAAAGCTTCCGCATCTCAGTATGGTTTTTGCCTATCCATTCGCCGCCGAGCTCGCAATTCAATCCAGGTGCTTCGAGAAAACGATGGGTCAGCACGCGTCCACCCAAGCGATCGCGCGCCTCCAAAACAGTAACCTTGCAATGATTGAGAACCAGACGGTAGGCTGCCGCCAAACCCGCTAGCCCGGCACCTATTACTACGCACTCTTTTTGTCTCATGCGCGACTCGGATTCGGAAAAGCGGCGGAGCAAATCCTTGCCTCCACCGCCCGAATAGAAACTGTTTCTTTGTCGACCGCCGCGAGGAACGAACGCCGCCCGGAACAGCGGACTGGCTCATTTCCAGGCGGAGGCAGGAACAACGATGTCGTCGGCGGGCACAAGCGTGTTCACCGAGACATGCGGCCAAGTGAGTGTGTTGAAATTCAGCAGGACCGTCTGTGAGTACTGAATTTGGGTAAAGTGGACCGTTAGCTCGTGCGGCATATCCAAGTCAATCGGCACTATGCCGGAAAACGTCGGCACGCGCTGACCCGAAATGCTCGGTTTGGCTTTGACCGCGAACTGCTGACCTATTTTCAATGGCGGCACCTCGATAACCTCTTCGACGGTTTCGATCCAAAACACCGCGGTCATCTGCGTGGCCTGAGCGTTCGGCGCGGTCGCTGCAACCTGGCCGAGCAGAAACGCGATGTTGTCGGTTCCGCCGCCGAAAAGCCCGACAGGAGGAGGCGGAGCGGTTGAAATGAAGATGGTGGTTGTGCTGATGATGTTTTGTTTGCTGATTTGAGCTCGCAGCAATGAGTTGGGATCGTCCAACATCGCTTGAGTGATAGTTCCGCGTGCGATGAACGGCGCTAGATCCTGCGGAATTCTGAGAGTGTTGGCGTTCGTACCGGTCTGGCTGGGGAACTTGGGGTTGACCGGCTTGCCCGTCGCGTTCACGATCGGCGTGATGTCCACTGCGGCGATTGTAGGTGGTCCAGGCTTCGCGGGATCGACAAGACCCTGAGCCTCGATAGTTGTCCCGTGGGGAATGGAGGCCATTCGCGTGACGGTTTCTCCGATTTTTGGGATGTCGGTCGGGGGCACGTGAATCCAAATGCCGGGCTCGAAGTGGATCGCGACCTTCTCGCCATGGATCGTAATGTCGCTGATGCTCTGTACGTACGGCACGCCATTGAGGAAGGCGTCTTTCTGCGTCCCCGTGCCACGATTCGGAACAGAACCCAGGCTCTTCGAAAACGAGAGTGTCTCGGAGGTGAGGTTCAGTTCAAGGATGTTGTCGTGTGGAGGAGCCGGGGGAACTGGGTTCGGGAGTTTCGTCGGACTAGCTGTACTATCTGGCCTGAAGATGGTGTTGAATCCGTTGCCGACCCAGTCCCCAACAAATGCGTCGAGTGGACCAAGGGGCGGGGGCAGTGTGACAGGGCGTGGAAGTCTATGATCCGCGCGAAGTTCCCCGAATAAGAAATCACTGGGCAGCTGAATTGATGCTCTGGGTTTTGGATCACTCATTGGTGATTCTCCTGTTCTCCTTACGCATCGAACTTGACTACGAGACCACGGTTCGCAGGGGATTGTTCGTGCTGCTCGAAGCATCAAAGGAGGCAGGAATATATTCCTGTTCAGTAACTAAAAGCAATCTGAATTATCTATATCTTCCATTACCTTATATTGTCATACCGGTGTAACATTCCGCCAGGCGCTGTTCGGAATTGAGATGTCATCGAAAGATGGTCAACCCCAGGTCTCTTAGCGTCTGCCTGCTTCGCGATTTGGCGATTTGGCGATTTGGCTTCCGCGTTATCGAGATCTACCGCAGCGTTGAGCGGCGTCTGATGTATGAGTACGACCTTCATGCGCGCTGTGTGATCGAAGGGCCTGCTCCGTCCCACCTTTCGAGCTGTTAAACGACTTCCGCAAACGTCCCATTATGTTGTGCAGTCTGTGGTTCGCGGCATAACGCGAGATTCGCAGGAGCGATCCTCGACGACGATGCCGGACTCCGTTTAATTACGAAGTCTTCCGCCCTGTGCGGAAGGCGTAAGCAGACGTGCAAGCCTCCTGATACCTAGTAAGTAAACAGTGCGTTGCTGTGTTAGACTGGCCGCCTCACGGGTGGAATTTCCAACACGTCCGTTTGTTAGGGGACGCATCTATGTCATCCAGCCAGATTCAACACGTGTTTGTACTCATGTTGGAGAATCGGTCCTTCGATCACATGCTGGGATTTTCTGGGCTAACCGGAACAGACGCTGCCTCCGGCGCGCCCACGATAATAGACGGCCTGACTGGATCAGAATCAAATTCCTTCAGTGGCCAGACGTTTTCTGTCTCACAAGGCGCTCCGGACCGAATGCCGGCCGACCCTGGTCACGAATTTTCAAACGTCCTGATGCAGTTATGTGGTTCGGGAGCCTCCTATCCGCGGGGAGGACAATACCCCGCGATCAACAACAGTGGGTATGTAGCCTCTTATGTCGGAAGTGGAGGTAGCTCTCCCGGTGTGCTGATGAATTGCTACTCTCCCAGTCAACTCCCCGTTTTGCACGCGCTAGCAGCAGAATTTGTAGTCTGCGACGACTGGCATGCCTCGATACCGGGACCAACCTGGCCAAATCGCATGTTTGTCCACGCAGCATCTTCGAATGGGCTTGATCACAGCCCGAGCATCGCGGAAATTGCCGAGTGGGAGGCACTTGCGGGATTCTCTTTTCAGAACGGCACCATCTTCGATGCACTGCAGGCAAAGGGCGTCACACGTCGGCTCTACGGCGGCGATGATTTCCCCATGGTTTCCGCGCTTAAGGGCATTCATCTTGAGGATATTCGCCACTACAGTCAGTTGGCCGGCGACCTTCAGCAAGGTTCCTATCCCTTCAGTTACGTTTTTATCGAGCCGAGCTACGATGTGGCCAACGACTACAAGAATGGCTCCTCCCAACATCCGCTGGCCGACGTGAACCGCGGTGAAGCTCTCATCAAGCCTACGTACGAAGCAATCCGAAACTCTGCATTCTGGGAGAGCAGTCTGCTGATCATCACCTGGGATGAACACGGGGGCTTCTACGACCACGCGATTCCTCCTGATGCGGTCGCCCCCAGTAGTTCAGACTTAAATTCCAGTCATAACCAAAACGGTTTCACGTTCGAAAAATATGGACCCAGGGTTCCCGCGCTGGTCATTTCTCCGTTTATCGCCAGAAACCTAATCGATCATCGCCTGTACGACCATTCTTCAATTCCCGCTACGCTTGAAGCGTTCTTTGGACTCAGTCCTCTGACCAAGCGTGACGCGGCAGCGAATCGCCTGACTTCGCTCCTGACCCTCGCGAGCCCAAGGAAGGATGCACCGACAGTTCTTCCCCCGGTGGCATCTGCCGAAGCCGCTTCTTTGGAAGCGGCGACGGCCGAAAGCGTACCCAACATTGCTTCTGTATCCCGCCCGAACGACTCGGCCGACGATGGCAATCTACCGGGAATTGTTCAGGGGGCGCTCCGTCAAGACCTCGAGGTGTCGCTCCCGGCAGACCGCCCAGCCATCATCGAGCGCGTTCGCTCGATTAGCAAGCGAAGCGAAGCCATCCAGTATTTAAACGAGGTACGGCTAAAGGTCGCGCCGGTCCGTGCCGCAGCTCAAAATCGCTGAACATTTGCAGAAGCTGACGACGGGCTGAGTGAACTTCGCGGAAATCGTGAAAGGATCTTGGCCACGCTTGGAAGACTTCCACAAACGTTCAATTAGTTTGCGTTTGAGTTTGGAGGCGATTTCGAGGCGATGCGTATCATAGCTATCGCCGAATTCCGTCACTAGTAATCAAGCCTGAGTGAAAAACGAAGAATCGAGGGCTTATCGTAGCTTGCCCAAAAAACCCTCATTGCCCAGGATCCGTATTTCTTGACCCCTTAGAATCATTGCTATTTCGCTTGCCCAAAAGTGCGGCAGTGCCCGCCTCAAAAGGAACTGATTTGGGGCACTTACCCGAGATGGGCCGGCGACGTGATCGACGCGACTTGTTCGTGTTTTTCGGTCAGCCCGTTAATCGGGCATGTGACAACGGAGGCTGGCAAGAATTCCCATGACCCTGTCTCTGGCCGTCTAAAGAACACGTAAGGCTTCGGCAAGCCCGCCCCGCAAAAAGAGCCCGAAATCCCAGCCAACGCGAAGTTTCCGTCGATTCAGCGTCTGGCCGGTAAGATTGTGTTGACTTTTGATCGGAAAAATATATATTCCCCGAACGCCAAGTACCCAGGCGGTTACTAAACGCACCCCGCCACACTTTCTACTGTAGGTGTGCGCCGATCGTGCAGCACTCGGGCCATGCGTTCGATTCCTAGGATCGAGCCAAATGCCTTCAGGTCCTGTCAATCAGGGAGTAGCGCCACCGCCGGTTACTCGAAGCGCTTCTCCGGCCGCGGGTTTGGTGCTTGCAGGCGCCGTCGCGGCGACTCCCGGCAGCTATGAGCTTCCCGTTTGTTCCCGCTCAGTGGTCGATCAGCAGGGCCTTCCCTGTTGCGTCTCTTGCGCACTCGGTGCGAGCGTGGAAGTCCTAAACGGCGCATGGCCGTCCCTTTCTCCGTTGTTTCACTATTACGTGGCGAGATACGAAGACGGCGGAGCCAACCCGGCAGGATTTCTGTTCCTGGAGGATGCCCTGAATACTCTTGTAGTCAAAGGAATCTGCACCCACGACCTGGACCCGGCTCCCTTCACCGATACCGGAGCGGCCACCCAGCCAGTAGCGGCCGCGTACGCCGATGCATTGGCGAGATCTCTTTCGCAGACCTCTCTCAGGCCCTGGTATCAACAGGCTCTCAGCGTCTCGAACGCCGCGTGGATTCGAGATCAGCTGAATCAAAACCATCCTGTCATCGTCAGTTTTCAACTTCCGATGACCTATCCCGACACGTTCCTTGATCAGAATTTCGAATGGACCGATCCGAACAAGTTCGCCGCATCCGACAGCGGTCACTGCGTTCTCGTTACGGGATACAACGATGCCCGTCGAACGATTCACATCCAGGACAGCCATGGCACCGGAAATTTTGACCAGGGCCGTTGGTGGATGGGCTACGACATCGTGGACAGTGCCCAAATCCAAGCCGTTTATTGCCTGCTTTCCTGAGGCCGGGAGGCTATCAAGATGAATCGTCCGTTGGTCACAGCGTTCGCTGCAATCGCGCTTGCTGGTTGTGCGAAGGTCGTGGTAGTTCAAGTTCCCGCAAACCAACCAGCGCCCGCAAATGGCGTGATCTATGCGCTGCCGAACACGGTCATTCGTGTATCGATCAAAATCGACAGCACAGAATATCAAACGGCGAAATATGCCGCCTACGCCGCAATTTTCGCACCGGGCAGCAAACCCATCTGCAAGGATCCGGCTTGCACGGAAGAGAAGAAAACCAAGTTTTCACTCCAACAAGGCGCCACGTTCGCGACCTACGGCGAACCCGACCCGAACAACGTTTTCTTGGTGAAGTTCACCAACGGCGGCGCTATTGACCAGCAAATCTCCATGACCTGGGACGAAGCCGGCATCCTGACCGCCGCGACGTCCCAAGTTACAAACCGGACCACCGATGTGGCTATGTCGGGCCTGAAGTTGCTCGCCGGTCTAGGCACCAAGGCCGCCGCAGGTGCCGCTGCAGCCAACCTGAGAACGGTGACCACCTGTCCAAACACTCCCAAAGCTGTCTACGACAGTGATGCGGCACTGGTAAACGCCGATTCCTGGGCTATTAGGATCCTGACAAGCAGTGAGAATGTCGATTCGACTGCGGGTTCCACTTTGTTAACAAACTACTGCGCGATCGAAGTCGACGCGCGAAAGAAACTGGCCCAGGACACGGCGCTTCTGACAGCCGCTACTCAAGCCTATGACGTGAATGTTTCTTCGCTGGCATCGGCGCGGTCACGACTGCTAACTGGCGCGAGCGTCACGTCGGACGCCTCGGCGATCCTGACGCAAGTGACCGCCGAACTCAACAGTCAACTCACGAAGCTTTATCTCGGATCAAAATCGACGACCACGTGGAACGGTACACTCGATGTCCGTCCCACATCCGTCGCGAATCCGATCACAATTCTGCATCTCGATCCCGCTCAGGGTTTCTGCGTCGACGGTGCTGACATTCCGCCCGATGCCAAGACGGTCCCCGATAAATTCACCATCACCGACACGACCTGTGCGAGCGCTCCTGCCGTCACCCTTCGCTTCGCATACTATCCGGACACGAGCAAACAGCTGTTCACAAAAATCACGGACATTACCGAAGGCGATCGAAGCTTCCGGTACCGCATCCCAGGACAGGTCTCGGCCGCGATCATAGACGGGAAGGGCAAGAACTACGGCACCGGCGTCATGTGGGTCGCTCAATTCGGCAGCGTCATTTCCTTGCCGGCCGATCGCCGCAGCAAGATGCTCTCCTACGACCTTGCTTTTGTCGAGGCAACCGGAGGCCTGAAAACATTCAAGCTCGGCACAACCGGCGGACTCGACGCGACGACAATCGACGCTCTCACTAGCGTCGGCGGCACGGTTCTGGACTATCGCGCGGCCGCCAGCAAGAATTCCGATGAGCTCTCTACGTTGACGAAGGAAGACCAAATGCTCAAGCTGCGCGATGACATCTGTACGATTCAAAAGAAATATGGAGTCGCATGCACGGTTGAACCGCAACAATCAGAGCCTCAGCAATAGAAAGGAACGCGAATGGCAAAACCCACTTCCCCAGCGCCGGCCCCCGCCTCGCCGGCGATGTCGGCGGTCACCCCGCTACAGGGAACGACGACAGTCGATGACAAAATGGTCTTTGGCCCACAGCGCCTCAGCTACGCAAGTGCCGATGCCATCGCAGCGCAGATTACGTCACAGGTTAAGAAGGAGGTCTCTGGGAATCTAGTCATCATAGCCAACACTGCCCTGTTGGTTGATTTCTCTAACCTGCAAGCGGTGTATCTCAATCTTGAAAGCCTTCAGAGGGACTATGACGCGGTTTCTTCTTACGCTGACGCCATGAACCAGCGCCGCGCAGGCGCCGAAAGGGAACCCGAACGCACCGGCCTCGAGGTTCTGGATTCCGGTGCAATGGAGGTAGTGCCAGCGGCAGATGCCGGTTTGGGAGCCCTCGGTATCGTAGGCCTCGCCGCGGCTGCCGTCACGCCCCTCGGTCCGATCACTTCCGTGATCGGCGCGGCTATTGGCCTCGTCAGCCTCTTCCGTCAGGACGTCGTCTACCAGGGTACCGTCACCGCTGTGGACGGCCTGGCCTTCGAACTTGCTCTAGCTGCTCGGGTAAAAGCCGCCGGCGCTTCCTGCGTCTACGTTCCCGACCTCGCCTTCATACCGTCCGCGAATCCGAGCCTGGGGTCGGTCGGAGACCGCCTTGCGGATATTCAGGACTCGAAGGCCAAAGCGTGGGGAGCGATCGGTCCCGTACTCGCCGAATTGGTTTACCTGGAAGCTCAGCTTGACGTCGCCACTAGAGAAAAGAATCAGACGTTGGTTGACCAGCTCTCAAGCGAGGTGGCGTCGTTGCGCAGCGACTTGGACCCGGTGACAGCCCCGCTAAATCGCGCGGATCAGAAATTGGCGGATCTTCAAACACAGTGGAACCAGACCGACGCCACGTCAGGGATGACCGTTCTCGCGCGGCTCCTTCGTGCAGAAGCCATTCGCAAATTGAATCCGCTATACCTCCATGCGGCAATCGTGGCGAGCGGCGGATACAATCGCATCAGCCACAATTTGTTCCGCACGGTCTTTGTCGGCGACGGTCTTAGCTTCACCGGTGGAGCCATCGCTCGCTGGGCCCTGCTGAAAGACGACGGTGCGGTCGATCTGGGAGGCATCGCCAGCGCACAGATCACTTGGGGTACGCTCTTCGGTCTCAAGGACAAATTGGAGCAGTTGTAGGTTCGCGATGACCTGCGAGGAACAGAACGCACAGGCGGCTCGTAAGGTTGTATGGATCTGGGGACACCGCACCAACGCCTGCGGTATTTGGGAGGCCTAGAAACTTGTCTCATCCATTTTTCGACGCAAGTGTCTACCCTTGGCATAGGGCCGATGCTAAGAAATTACATAGCGCACTGTACGGTACCGTAACAATCTTTGCGCGAATCGACCTTTTGTATAAAGGCATCGGTCCCGGATTGCCCCCTCTGGAGGTGGCAGCGCCCGATGTGGTGTGGCACATGGCACTTGATCACCTCACTGCCGCGCAGAGCCTGGGAAAACTCTGTAAGCATTTGCTCACCGCCGCGGAGCTAGTTAGTATTCGCAGTGTCGTGCTGGAAGTAATCAGTGCCGAGAGTGTAATAGACCAGTTCGTTCTGGAGACTGCGGTGTCAGCAGACCTGGCGTTTGTTAACCGCAAGAATCTTAGAATCGAGCTGAATAAATTGGCCTCAAGCAATCCTTCCATACGCGTCCTCCTGGTGCGCGGCGAATCCAAGAGTGGGCTGACGTGGACTCGACACTTAGTGGAAAGAAAGGCGGCCGAACTGGGAGAGGGGCCAATCGTTTATGCATTCGACGGAAACGTCGCCAATGTGAATCATGTACTAAGACTTCTCTTTGCTGCCCTGGGCAAGCCAAACGGTGTTCCTGCGAAGGATAGTACCGAGGACGCGTGGTACATGGATGCGCTTTTTCAGCTTCAGGTACTCGCCGACGATAAAAAGCGTCACTTGTGGATTGTGGCGGATGATCTTGGCCCGGGCCCCGAAGGACCAAAGCTCGATCCGGCTGTGCGCAAATTCTTCGAGCAATTCGCGCTATTCATGGCGAACCCAGATTTCGCACAATGGTTTCGGTTAGTGCTTATAGAGTATCCGCGGGGCTCAGTTCCGACGAAGTGGAAGAAGGGATTTTGGGTGGAAGAAGACACCACCCAATCGTCGCCCGAAACCACCGACATAAAAGACTATTTGCTCGAGTGGGCTCGAAAGAAAAAAAAGAGCTTGCCAGAAGAGCAAGCAGAAAAGTTCGCCGCAGAAATTCTGAGCAAAGCACGAGCAGCCGTTCGCGCCGATGGAATGCAATCGTTGTGGGAAAACCTTCATAACGAGTTGTTAGCAGTCTTGAAGACTCTATAGGTCCAAAACATGATCATTGGTGACCGCGCACGGATCTTCGACGCAAAAGCGTTTGCAGGCGGCATGGGCCGGGCGCTTCGAGGCGTAGTTCGCGTTGTTCAAGGTGAAGATTCCTCAACATCGATATGCACGGGTTGGCTCCTAACCCCGAAAATCGTTGTTGTCCCGGCCCATGTGCTCGAAGGTGTTTCAGCCGGCAGTTCCAGGGGCGCGATCAGAGTAAATTTCGTCCGGGGCTGGAGCGAAGAAATTCGCGTAGAACCCGAGATTCTCGATACTGGAGAAGTTCCTGCTGAGCCTCGCGTCGCACTTCTCAGATTGCGGCACACCCATGGAGGACATCTAAATCTTGCCCTTGCGCCCCCAGAGATTGGAGACAATGCATTTCTTCTTCATTTCCCTATGGGCAAAGCTGGTTTGTCGTTGAGCTTCGGACGGCTGTTGGCGATCGGGCCAAGCCTGCTGGATTATGATGCGGACAGCCAACCTGGAAGCGGCGGCGGCCCTTTGTTCGATTCCAACTGGCGTCTAATTGCCGTGCATTTGCAGGGAGAAAAGAACCGGCGGAACCGCGGCATCAACCGTGTCCAGCTCCTCGAGATGTTTCAGAGAAGCAGCGCTTGGCGGGAGATTGCTCACTATCAACAATTTGCGGACCTAGTGGCGGGCCAAAAACAGTTGCGGGAAGACATCAAAGCCACTCCCAAAACAATGAGCGACACGCTACTTACTGCAGCGCTCAGCGCTAAATTCGACCCGAACACGTTTTCGCCCGAAGTTAGGGAACGATTGAAAGAGAGTGTTGTGGATCCGACCGAGAAACAATGGACCTTGCAGACCGGCATCCGACAGACCACACTCCGTTCGGTAAAATCTCTCGAAGAACTCAGACAACGGCTGCCCAGGAAGCGGACAAAAGACATCGCACAACGAGTGATCGATAGGATCGTTAAGGGGCCACCTTTCGACCTTTCTCAAGTGAACGACGAATCTCTGTCCTGGTGGATACAAGGAACCCGCTGGTTTGCCGGTGTTGTACCTTTCCTTCCAAGTTCACGTGAGGTGACGCGTGAATTGGAAAGACGACGTGTTCGGGGACGACTTGATTCTCTCGCAGGCCCGAGCTTCAGCGGCCGGGGAAAAGAGTTGAAGAAAATGCAGCTCTGGTTTGACCGTATACCTGCGGGTCCTTTGACTATCTCAGGGATCGGCGGCGTCGGCAAATCCGCACTCGTGGCGAAATTCGTGTCGGATCTTCCGGCCGCGACGACCATTTTCTGGTTGGATTTCGATCGCGCCGATCTCGCCGCCGACGATGCTGTTTCGGTCATTTCTGCCTTAGGTGAACAAGCGCATACGCAGTTGGATAATTTCGAATTGACTCCTGTGGATGGGAGTGACTGGAAAAGCGGCGCTCGTAGATTTGGACAACTCTTAAGCGGATGTGTTCGACAGGACCTGAATCCGGTATTGGTGCTCGACAGTTTTGAGGTTGCGCAGTACTCCGAGAGATATCATGAGCTGTGGCTAGTGCTCGAAGCAATTG
>Ga0209624_10001595_pt1 | contig 17498 bp, 13 predicted proteins | sample JacPinW_OM2H0_O1_FD_188565 | JGI IMG/M metagenome (GOLD analysis project Ga0209624, IMG submission 188565) | Forest soil microbial communities from Algoma, Ontario, Canada - Jack Pine, Ontario site 1_JW_OM2H0_O1 (SPAdes) (version 2) | ecosystem: Environmental > Terrestrial > Soil > Boreal...
AACCCACAGAGCCTTGTTGTAGCCCGCGATCTGCAAGTCCTCGAATGTGATGTCCTGAGCGCAGCCGAGGTTGAAATTACAGTCGAACATCGGCGCGGAATTCGGAGAAGCTCCCGCATTCGATTTAATGATTACTTGCGGAGTGCGGGCCGTAGCCGTCGGCCCTGAAGTTCCCAGCCCTCGGAAGACCAGATTATTGCAAGGAAGCTCAAAGACGGGCGCGGCGGATGGCGTTTGCGGCTGTTGCACGAGGTAGTAGCCCGGAGGAAACGTTATGATCGGGTAGGTGTGCTGACCTCCAACTGTCGCCGCGCAAGCAGCGGTAATGGCCGCCTGAATCGAGGCGGTGTCGTCGGTTGTGGAATCGCCCTTTGCATTATAGGGGGGACACGTGACATCAATGGATGGACGAGGTCCGCCGAAACATCCGCTTCCGCTTACAGACAACGATGACGGCGTAAAGCTTCCCGGATCGAAATTTGTGGTTGTCAGCGTTCCGGCGATGTTGGCATTTCCCGCCACTGATAAATTTCCACCGAGCGTCAGCCCGAATGCCGAAATATTGTTCCCCACCCCTGTGGACGAAGGATCGGCGGGAAGAATCACGTCGCGATATGTCTGCGTGCCGGTGATTTGCGGCGCCGAGAGTTGGATTACGTAGCGGCCCGACGGCGCGTAGAAATGGTAATTGCCGATGCCGTCGGATTGAAATGGATTTGGGGCCGGAACGGTAAGAGTCGCGTCGGTATAGATCGTTGCAAGTGGCGAACAGGGTGTTCCGGTCGCTGTGGACTGGCACACTGTGACCGTCGCATTCCCGACCGGGTGGCCTTCAGGGCCGAACACAATGTCGTCTTTACGCGAACCTTGGGCGTTGGCAGCGGGGACAAAAATCATGCTGGACAACATCCAGACAACCGAAGCCAATATCACCAGCCGAAAAGTGGTTCGCGAATTCTTATCCATTCGTGTCATCTCTTGTCCGCCTCGTCGATACATATGCGTCCACGCTTTTGTACCGCAAACGCGCCCATTTATACAGAAGCAGCTGTGGGCTATCCGATAAATAGACGAGCTCCTGGTGTCCGTTCGGGCGCGGACGTGCGTTTTCGCGTGAGAGCGATCGCTCCGGCTCCGTATTCATTTTGGCCGAGCCATTGCCCAACCCGTGCTTGGCGGCTTTTTCGGCGTCCAGGATCGCGTGGCAGTGTTTGCATACGGCGACCCCATGCTTCACTTTTTCGCCGCACGCAGGGCAATCATTCAAACGCATGGGAACGTAAGCCCATTCTCGTTCGACGCCCAGCCCGATGGCCGCACGGCGGTGCAGGTCCGAAATTTCGCGGAAGGAGTGGCCGCGCGCCCACATCGTGTCGCCTTCTCCGATGAGCCGGTGATAATACTCTTCTCGACGAACCGCGGCCGCGGAGAGCTCCTCGGCGGATGGCCTGGGCCCGTCGCAAACAAAGACGCCGTGGTCTTGTAAATCCTGCATCAGATCGACCGCAATCTCGCGCGCCGAAATCGTAAACGGTAAGCGGCGATTGTCGCCCATATCCAAAGCGTCGCCGCGCGACGTAAGCAACAGCAGCGCGTACGGCTCGCCCTTGGCGCACGCCGGAATGTGGTACACGCCATGCGTCCGCGAAACGTACCAGTCTTGCTCGGAAACGGAGCCGATCGCCACCGTCGCGGCCATATCGCCCCGCGGTTGCGTGTCCAATAAAATGTCGCGATGAATTCCCTGCCCTAGTAGTGGGTTCAAAGTTTATTTCCTTTTATAAACGAGAATTAAGTGATCAAGCGCTGCGATCACCAAACACTAAGCGCATCACACCGTGACGAAGGGCTGGCTGTGAAAGGCCGGCACCGCGTCGTCGAGAATATCGTCCATGCCGCGATCCACATGGCGCTCGCGACGCGCTTCCCTGGCCGCAATCGCCCCGCGTATTTCCGTACGCCTCTGCCGACGCGACCAATCAATCGCGCGCACGATCCAGTCGCATGCAGCGGGGCTGAGTGGAATGAATTCCCCGCTCGCGCCTTCGAGCGTGAAGCAGTGTTCGTAATCGCCGCGCGACGGGTACGGCCCCAACGCCGCAATGCGAATCCCATCTTCAATTTCCGTTGTTTGCGCAAACCACTGCTCCGGCGAGCCGTAAGATTCCGCGGGCATCCATCGTTCGATGTGCCAGCGGTCAATAGGCAGGTATTTCGGCAGGCGCCGCATCTCGATCGCTTCGCGCGTCGCGTTTCCGTGCGCGTCGCGGTCCGTCCAGCGTCCGCCGATCCAGGCGAGCCGCGAACCGCCCCACACCACGCGAAAGTTCGGCTCGCCGTACCGGTTCACTCCGCCCGTACGCGTGGCGCGTTCCTGCACAGATGCCGGCGTTTCATGCGTTTCTCGTGTGACCTGAATCAAGGTATTGGAATTTTCAGCGAAGGTTAGTTGGGGACGCCAGAGCGGATCAACTATCTTTGCTTGTGTCTTTTTTCGGCTCTTGCGCGGAACGGATCTTCCACAATGTTTGCTGCATGATTCCGAGCCATATCACCGCGTCGCGAGCGGGCAAGTTTAGCCTGCGAACCAGGCGGCGAATTCTCTCCTCCGCGTCGGATACGCGGCGCATTTCCAGAAAGCCGCTGGCATGCAGCACATCAAGCAGCTTCGTCGTAAATCGCTCAACATCGCCTGACGCTGCGCGCGGAAGTTTCACCGGCAATCGCGCCGTCTTGGCATCGCGAATAATCTCGTAGAGGCAGACCGCCACTGCCTGCCCCAGGTTCATCGAAATATTTTGATCGCAAGTGGGGATGCGCACCAGCCAGTGGCAATGGCTCAAGTCTTTATTGGACAGCCCAAATTTCTCCGAGCCGAAAAGCAGCGCCACGCGGTTCGTTCCAATGCGTTTGCGGATCAGGCGAGCGCCATCTTCCAGGCGTCTCAGCGGGTGATGCAATTGCCGGTGGCGTACCGCCGTCGTCCCAATCACCAGCGTGCAATCCGCCACGGCTTCGGCCACGCTCTTAAATTGCTCGGCCTCTTCTAGGACATCCGACGCGCCCACGGCGGAACGCGCTTCGCGAAACGCCTTTTCGTACGGATTCACTGTTCGCAAATGACGAAAGCCAAAGTTGCTCATGGCACGAGCGGCTGCGCCAATATTCAGAGGATTGCGTACCGATACCAGAACGATCCGCATCCGGTCGAGTTGCGCCGCAGTAAGCAAGAGCGTTCATTCTAAATCAGCCGCGGAAGAGTTTCTTTAGGAAAGCATGCTTCTTCCAGGAAGTAGCAGACTAATCTGAGTGCGACGACGAAGCCGCTTGGTGGCCTCCGCTGGCACCCGCCGGCGCTTTGGAGCGTAGCAGCAGCACAGGACACTCAGCTTCTTTGACGACTTTTTCACTTACCGAGCCGTATGCGATCTTGCGCCAACCCGTCATTCCGTGCGTGGCGATCACAATCATGTCCACGTGTTCGCGCTCGGCAATTCGTATCAACTCCATGCCCACGTCGTTCGCCGTACCAAGTTCCGCGCGCGCTTTCACATTTGATTTCGCCAGTCCAGCCGCGAGCTGGTTCAGTTGCTGCTCGGCTTTTTCGTTGAGGCTCTGGTCGTACTTCCCTTCCTTGAAAATCGATACGCTGCTCGGCAGGTTCTCGATCGCCGGCATCACATGCACCAGCAACAAGTCGGCGCCCAATCGCGCCGCCATGTCTGCGGCTACATCCAACGCGGCGTGCGAAGGGTCGCTGAAGTCGATCGGAACGAGAATCAGTTTAGGCGGTAGCATGGCTTGTAGTTTCCTTTGGCCGCCATCCTACCAGACTAATTTAACGGAATGTTACACGCCGGTTTCAGTTTTGTGAATAATTAGTGGGAAACTGCACATTGAAACCAACGCGCTTTGGAGCATCCTAAATATGCTTCTTAGGCGTGTCCAACACGCTTTGAAATTTCGGGCGGCCCCGATCCAGGGCCGCCCTTTTTGTTTGCTTCTGCCTTTTCGTTGACCTGCCGATTAGTACCCCGTTGGGATAGCCAGGTTGTTGATGAACGCGCCGCTGCGTGGCGACTCGTTCCACACCTGAAATCCTGTGACGAAGTAGAAGATGTACGCCGCAGCAATTCCGCCGCTTGCGCCGTAAATCGGAAACACGGTTTGCCCGCCGACATCGTAAAAATCAATGTCCTGCATGACCGCGCGGCCCCAGTGCGAAAGATCCAGGAAATCCACGCGCGTTTGATTGGCATTGATCGACGATTTGATCGGCACGCCCGCCATCGTTTTTTCGCCGGTGAAGAGTAGATCTAGATCGCTCGCGCGTCCGCCCGCTCCTTCCTTGATGATTTGCGAAATGGTGACGCCGAGCTGCTCCCACTGGTGTTCCTGCTCCAGCGCAGTGTAAGCGATCAGCTTCGACACTTGATTCGAGCCCAACGACTTGCGCACTTTGTTGATCGCGAGTCGTACCGCCCCCGGAGTGATTGCGGAATTGTTTCCGTTCACTACTGGCGTGGCGAGTTCCACTGGGTATGTGGCGCGATTCAAGTTGAGCCACGTGCCCGTTGTCGCGTTCGACTGATGATACAAAATGCCGAACAGCGAAGTGGGTTGCGCACCGGTAAGGCCGTCATGCACGATAACGTCATTGACGCTGGTGCCGGCGGGCAACGAGTCCACCCGAATCAGCGAATTGAACGGATCGACCAGCAGCACGTTTGCCGAGCCGCGGTTGGTTGTGAGCGTGGGATCGTAAACCTGCACCGTTTGGTTGTAATAAAAAAGCTGCGCCCCGGGAGGCTTGGCCATTCCGAATTGCGCGGCCACTCCGGCGGGTAGTCCTGTAGTAGTGATGGAACCAACCGTGCCGAGCACCCCGTTGCCGTTGGTCTGCATCACCTTGTCGAGAAACGCACGAAACTGAAACATCGCGTTTTTCACTTCGCGCTTCGCCGTGTTCTCGATGGCTTTTTCCGGCGCGTTCGAGGCGTATTCCACGAGCTTGGTGACTTCCACTGCGTGCCGGAAAAATACCGGCGTCACTTGCGCCACGTCGTACACGGTGCCCGAACCGCGTCCCAAATCTCCGCCGTCCATGTTGGCCAGTCCTGCCTTGCCTCCGGGACGGATTTGCAGCGGCAAGCGCATGTTGCGCGAGCTGACGCGTTCCACGTCGCCGCGCTGCTGGATCATGGTCAGCAGGATGTCGTCGCGCTCGTAAAGCAGCGGAAGTTTGTCCCGAACTTTCTCCAGTTGCAACGCAACCGATTGCGCATTTTGCATTTGTGCCATGTGATTGAAATCTCCCTTGGGGTTGATGATCCGAACGCGGCCTGCTTTGTCCGGTTTTCGTAGTCCTCGCCGGCCGGCGAGGCAAGCCGCACTCATCGTGCGGAATCTTTTTGTATCTCCACGGATAACAGCGATGCACTTCGCGGAATTAGGCGCGCCGGATCGTCGGATTTGTTTTTCTGCTGTTGTAAAGCTGGGTGTCCTCCTCGGACGATTGTTACAATTCGTTAACCTCGACTAGCGGCATTTCTACTGGTCAATTGCACTGCCCATCCGCTGACCCTCGGGACAGTTGAACGCGTTGCCGCTGCGGCACATGATGGCCTTGCCCGGAAGTTGGCGAGTTAGGCGATCGTCTCGGCCCCCCTTCCAGATAGACCGCAATTAAAAATTAAAGACGAGGTGCGTGTCATGATGTCAGTCAAAAAAATTGTCCTACTCGGAGTGTTTCTGGGCGTCGCGGGGTGCGCTGCTCCGTCGGTGTATGCGCAAAATTGCACAGCTTCAAAACAAGCTGCGATCGAGTGTTTCGTCGGCAATGCTGTGACCACAAAAATAACTGAGCCGCGCTACGGCATGACCTTGCCGCAATTCAAAGCCTATGGCGTGGCTGTTTCGGAAATTCTACAGTCCAATCACACCTACCTGGTCTTGATCGGGATTTCCAGCGCGATCGCAGACGCCATGCCTCCGAAGAATTTGAATGGCTCGACGAACCAGTCAGCTCAGGATCTCGCTGTGTCGCAAATCGTGGATGCGGTGATTGCCGGCGGATTCGCGCCGCTGCCTTCGAACGTTACCGCACAACAGCTGCAATGGTTCACGCTGGATCTGGTGAACGCGATGAATGACAACGGCGGCATGATGCAAATGCTCACACCCGGCGTCGGCCTGCGTATCGTCGATTCTTATGTGGTCACCGGCACATCAGGTGGCACTGTAAACTGGCCGCTCGTCGATGCAAGCCTCACCAGCGCAATACAAAGTTTTATCAGTTCCGGCCTGATGAAAATTCCAGCCGGCCATACTCCCGCGCAGGTCGAAACCTTCGTGAGCTCAGTGGCCCAAGCCATCTACGCCTACAAAGTCTCCACCAACCGCGCTGCGTTGTAGTGCTAAGGGCCCGAGAGTTCAGTTTGTCTTAACCTGCGGATTTTTGGCGGATCTGAGCGCGGCAAGAGCATAATACTGTAGATCGCGCATGAAACACTCTCCAGGGTCTCTCGCCGCGTACCTTCCTTACCTCTTGAGGATGGCTGAGTATGCGGTGATTCCGCTCATAGTTATGTTGGGAGTGGCCCGTTACTTCGATCGCTCCAAAACTAGGATCTTGCACTCGATCCTTCTTTTGATTAGTTTGTCCTTTGCGACTGCGTCAGTCGTCCTCGCGGTTTCTTCGGTCATGTACGCGAAAGCAACCGGCGGATTCCCTTACTACGATCCACTTCTATTGAGTATTTTCCGGTGGGGATTTGTGCTTTCCTCAGGCGCGATAATATTTGCATTTTCAACGCTGCGGCGGCCGACCATATTACGATGGCTCGCGCTCGCATACGGCGTTGCTATGCTGTTATTTTGGTTTGGCACCGCTATGGGGGAGTAGCCATAGTGAGCCCTGCCTCACAAGTTCAAAATGTCGGCGTCTGACATGCGGGCGTAGTTTATTTCGCGCGGACCCATCGAGTGGCGTCCTTCGTTTCCTGCGCCGCCTGCTCCCCCAATGTCCACGCGGCGTTCGGCTGTTCGCTGGCGTTCGCGCCGTTGCTGGTTCGCGGAAACAATCGTGGTCGTCCATTCATTGAGCACTCGTTTGGCAACCGCGGGCAAAGCTTGTCGCGCGCGTCCAGTGATTAGCGAAACGACAGCTTTCTGATGATTTGTGTCCAGCGTGCCAGAACGGAATGCGTCGCGCATTTGCTGCGCAAGTATGCGGTTCGATCGTAACGTGGAATCCAGTTCGCGGTAAATTTCTCCTACCACGCGATTGCGAGCGCTTTTTGAAATCCCTTCAGGCAGCAGACGTTCCACTTGCGATTCGATTGCTTCCACCACTCCTTCGACAGCCGCAGCATTAGCCGCATGGAAGAATTGCTCCTGCGCCGGACTGACGCCCGCCACACTGTTGCTGGGAAGGGCGTTGTTATTCGTCGTATTTGCAGCCCCCTGCAAACTACTGTCATCCCGAGCGTAGTCCCGCGCGCTTCTGTTTTGCCCCTGGTTTTCAGGGGCGCGGGACGCAGTTCGAGGGATCTTCTCTTGCGATTTCGCACTCTGCACCGCGTCGAACGTCGAACGCGCATCTGCACGGTTGCTGCCCGATGCCGAGCGCGCCGCGATTGCTGGAAACGTGACACCAACGCTCTGCGCCACCTGCGACATCGCTCGTGCAAGCGAAGCAAACGCCGCAGGATCCAAATCCGCCACAGCTCGGGCAAGCTGCGCATGGTCTTCGGGACGATGCGAGAAAAACAGCGCGTCCATGCGATTCAAGTCCGCGAGCATTCCCGTGGCTGCCTTAGCTTCTTCAGGTGTGGCAAAAGTTTCGCGATAGGATTTGGCGTCGTGCCAGGCCGTGCGCAACTCCGGATTCGCTGCAAATGCCGCCTGCAGATGCGCAGGCTCTCCACCGGGACCGGCCGTGGCGCGACCTTCCGCCGCCACGTCCTCGGGGTCGGCACCAGTCGTGCCATCGGCTGCCTCGGCCGTGGGTTGCGCCGCCGAGCGAGTCGAAGAGGAGGATTCCTTGCCTTTGGATACTCCACGCTGTTCAGCTGCAGAAAACTCCCGCTCCTGTCGGTTCGGGTCACGCGACTCGGCACCCGGTAGCCCATGACTGGCAGTCGAGTCTCTTCGCCGCAGGTTCGTCGTTAGCCCCAGAATCTCGTCGTCGGTCGCGCCAGGGTTCACGCGCGCGGGTGCTGCCGGATAAGCAGCGCCGTGCGATCCGGAATCTAAACTTTCGTTCTGGGACGCGCCAGCTTGCGCCGGGGTAGCCATGGGGTTTCTCCAATGTTATCTATAAGGATTCTCACGCTTGACACGTTTGAGAATCTTTGGCTAAAATTTTTGCGTTACGAGTGCCGGATTTCCAACTCGGTACGGTGGGGCGGATTGCCAAGCGAATCAGTAACCTACGAACTTTTTTGCCGCGAACTTCGAGTTCCGCGCATCAAACGGAGAGCAGTCAAATCTTTGGGTACGGAGAGCCATGAATAAGATTCTGATCATTCAGCCGTCGCATTACGTCTCAAAAAACGACCGAACCGTCTTCAAATCGCGCATGCGCGCCCTCGTCCCGCTCACGCTTCCCTACCTGGCGGCACTTACGCCCAAGGGTTGGGAGGTGACGCTGGTTGACGAGCAGCTTCAGGACATCGATTTCAACACCAAACCTGATTTGGTGGCGATCACTTCTTGGACTGTTCATTCGATCCGCGGCTACGACGTAGCCCGCAAGTTCCGCGACCAGGGTATCCCTGTGATCATGGGTGGCCCGCACGTCTGGTTTCACCCTGAGGAAGCTTCCAAGCATTGCGACGCGATCGGCATCGGCGAAGGCGAGCCCATCTGGGCAAAGATGTTAGAAGACGCGGCTGCCGGCCAGTTGCAAAAGGTTTACCAGGCGCCGCAAATGAAGAGCATTTCCGACCTGCCCCTGCCCCGTTGGGACATGCTCGACCTGCGCAAGTACGGCCCCTTCAAAACATTTTCGCTGATGTCTTCGCGCGGCTGCCCCATGCAATGCGAATTCTGCTCTGAGCGGCTTTACCTCGGCGGCGGCTTCCGCGTGCGTCCGGTAGAAGACGTGATCGCCGACATCAAGCACACCGGCTCGAAGAACGTTTTCTTCGGCGACAGCGACTTCGGCGGCAAGCGCGCCCATGCGATGAAATTGATGGAGGCGATGATTCCGTTGAAGCTTCGCTGGTCCGCGCTATGGACTTCATTTCTCTGCTACGACGACGAATATATGGACTTGGCTCAACGCAGCGGCTTGCTGCACGTCAACATGGGTTTGGAAAGCATCGACCGCGACACGCTCAAGGGCATGAACAAGAATTTCAACAAAGTGGATCGCTACAGCGAGATGCTCGGCAACTTGCGTCGGCGCGGAATCAGCTACTCGCTGAACTTTATTTTTGGCTGGGACACCGAGCAGCAGGGCGTCTTCGAACACACTCTCGAATTCCTGCACAAGGAAAAAGTTCCGGTGGCCTATTTCAATATTCTCTGCCCCGAAAAAGGCACCATGTTCTTCGAGAAAATGAAGGCGGACGATCGCATCCTCCGTCTCGAAGATATTGGCCGTTTTCCTGGTGAGTTCTGCCACATCAAGCCCAAAAACTTCAGCGCGGAAGAGATCGAGAAAAACGTTCAGGATATGTACCTGAAGTTTTACAGCTGGAAGTCAATGCTCAAGCGCCTGCCGCCGCCAGTGACGCAATCGAATATCGCGTCCTGGGTCGTCAACATCTCGCAGCGCAAGCTAGCGCAACGTTCGCAAGGCGAAAACAACAACAACTTCGACGCATTTTAACTCGCGTGGTTTTTGGAGCGGTGCCGCTTCAAAGCGGCATTTTATCCTGCTTGTTGCCGCCTGAAGCTTCCGCTGTGGCTGCCTGCGTCAGCAAAGCCGTGTGGTCGCAAGATCTCGCTCAAATTAAATTCGCTGAAGATTCCAACAAGGTAACGAAGCAGGACCCACCGAGCTCGTTGCTAATGCTCTCTACTCACACGACTTAGAATTCTTCGCCTCCTCTTCACGCGCACAATGTCTCACAATGAAACGAAGGTACTATTCCCCAATTCTCCGCGTCCCTGTACATCTATATATACCGGCGGCCAAATCATACGCGGTGAACAGCTCGCTAAGGGTTCCGCCAGGCATGCAAACAGGGTGAAGTTAAGGTGAAGAAATGAGCACGACTCCGATTACTACCGCCGAAGCCAAAGCAAAAGCTGCAGCTGAAAACGCCGCGCAGATTGAACGCCGCCGCCGCAAGCGAGCGAAAATCTCAGCCGGAGTTCACGTCCGCGCCGTCGACTCTCCCGAGCCGTTTGAAGAAGTTTGCAAAAGTATTGACGTTTCGCGCGATGGATTACTCTTCACCGCTGCCCGTGGCGGCTATTGGAAGGGCCAGGTTCTTGACATCGTCTTTCCGTATTCGAGCGCCGCGGCTGCATTCAACTCCGCGCAACGCGCAGAAGTAGTTCGCGTCACAGAACAAGGCGCTGGACAGTACGGAATCGCGGTGCAGTTCAGCGCGTCGAAACCCGCTGAGAAAAACGAGAGCAAGCCCGCCGCAAAAGGAGATCCGTTTGCAGCAGGAGACCCAAGTCTCCGGGGTAATGCAGAGCAGAAGAAACAGGTGTCTGTGGTGCTGGCGGTCGAATCGGATCAGCGCACCGCGGACGTCATGCGCAATATTCTGGGGCAGGATGGCTACACCGTAATCGTCGTGCCCACGGCGCAGGAAGCACTGGAAGTTCTGCGCACCACTGTCCCGGCTTGCTTCATCGCGGAAGTAGAAGGTACGGACATGAGCGGCCACGATCTTTGCCTGATCATCAAACGCAACGATCGTTTGCAGCGCGTCCCGGTAATTTTACTCACACGCGCCGCGCAACCCGCCGACTACGCAGCCAGCCACCAGCTAGGCGCAGTGGTCTGCATGGCAAAGCCCTTCAAGCCTGAACGCCTGCTGCACGTGGTTCGCCTGGTCGCTCCCCCGCCGCAAATCAAAAGCGCCTACGGCAACCGCGTCTCCAGTGGCTCCATCGAACGCACGTTGTAAACCGCGGCGTCTAGAATCATCCGGATCGCCAAGTCATTTTCTCGGCGCTCGCTGTGCCATCGGTGCGGGTGTTTGCGGCATAGCCGCGACTTGCTGCTTTCGCAGAAAATCGCGGTGGAATAAAGCGTGGGCGCGAACGTTGGCATAACCCAGAGGCGCTTCGATCTTGGCAACCTGCCCCGCATCCGACGAAAACCAGCGCATGCAAATCTCCAACTCCACAGCATGATTGTCTGCGAACTCGTCCGGCATCACGCTTGGCAGAATAATTTCGGCGTCCACTCCGCTAGCCGCGGCTTCCTTGAAAGCGGGATGCACGGCGGCGGTCACGTCCTGGCGTTTCACCAGCGGAAGTTCTCCAACGAGCTGCGCGATTTCTCGATACTGCTTGGTGCGCGACTCCTCGTCTGGAATTACAAACTCTTCCAAACCAATTAAACGCTTCACCAGCGCCATATTTTCCGGATGCGCCAGCACTGCTTGAATCTGTGGATCGGGATTCGCGATCAGCTGCAATAGCACCGCACGCTGCTGCGACCACAGCGTCGGATATTGCTCGTCCGTTTCCGGATAGCTGAAAAGATTTCCCTTGAGGTCCGCCAGCCGAATCCATTGCGACTCAAACGCGGCTCCCGCCCCCAACAACGTGACTTCCACGTCGTTCGGACGATTGCGCCGGAAGCAATCCACCGCCAACAGCATGATGTCGGCGTGGAAAAATTTCATGCGCCGCCAAACTAGACCGATGCGCCCCATGGCTTGGTCGCGCGCCATCGCATAACCGGAAGCTGTGTCATTATTCGACATCGCTCCGCCGAACAGCGCGGGAAACGCTCCGGTAAGAAATTGCGCCACCGGCCCCATCAAATTTGCCGCGTGTTCGGAAAGATCGCCAGGAACTTCGGCCGCCTCAGGTTGAAAAAATCCAGCAGCAAGCGACTGGCCCGGTTTCGCGCGCGCAGGATAATGCGCTCCCGGCTCGGATGTCTGGCTCTGCAGCGCGTCGAAATCGAGGACTTCGCTGTCCGCATAAATCGGCGGGATACCGTACTCGTACGTCTCCATCTGCAAGTTCGAAAGCGAGTTGAAACGTTCCTGCACACTGATCAGCGCGTCTCCCAACGCAGGACGCCCGCTCGAACCGTCGCCCGGAAGCGCATGCAGCACGCGCCAATGGTCGTCCATATTTTCGTTGCGCGATTCGCAATACGCATCTCCCGCAAACGCCACATATGCGCCGTCGGGAAACATTTGCAGCAATCGTCGCGCAGAGATTTATCTTCCAGCGCGAAAAACGCCCACGGACGCAGCCACGTCCGCTGAAACGTGATGAGATTCATGTTGGAATCTCCGCCTTCAGTAACCGGCCCTCCCTGCGATTGCGAAAGACGCGCAAGCCGCTCATACTGCTGCGAACCCGGCGCCACCGGCGAGCCAATTTTATCCGCGGCATGCGGATACGCCGCGCGCAGCCGCGCCTGATGCACCTCGAGATTCCACTGCAAGTATGGATACTCGTGCATCTCGTTGGCCCACGGCGGAGTCTTCAGCTCCAGCCCGCCAACAATCGTGATCACTTCCTGCCCGTTCGGCACGCGAAGCCGCGTCTGCGCCAAAGGCACCGTAACGCTTTCCGCCGCGACAAAATCTTCCTCAGTCAACAGCGCCCCGCAGAAATTGCATTGTATTGGTGCAGAGGCGTCCCCGTTGCCTCCGCTCTCGGAGCTTTTATTTTTAATGTAGCTCAGGTCTTCAGACCTGAGGCCGTTCGTATCGCCGCCACGTTGCGGCACACCACTAGCGCCGTCATCTTCCGAAGCGCCGGCATCTTGCCGGCGGCTTAGATTCTCATCGACGCCGCCCTTTGCCACCCCGCTAGCGTTGTCATCCCGAGCGGAGTCCCGCGCGCTTTTGCTTTGCCGCTGGTTTTTAGCGGCGCGGGACGCAGTTCGAGGGATCTGCTCTTGTTTTCCGTCTTCCGTGGCGCCATCCGCCCCCGTCTCCGCGCTGCACTCCGGACAAAGGTAAACATCCTGCCCAACGCGCACTTCCCTCGCGCCAATTTCCGTCTCAGGATGAAATCCAAACCGCTGCCCATCGACAACAAATCTCACATACGCGCCAACTTTCCCGTCCGTCCAAAGCTGAAACGCCTCATCGACAATCAAATTGCCCACACGATTGTTGCGTTCAACCAGCGCCGCCACTTCTGTAGCAGCTTTCGCCGCCGCCACATCCTCTTCCGCCTGCGCCGACGAAGGAAAGAACCGCACACGCGGCACGTCTTGCGAAAGTACAGAAACAAGTGACAAGCCGAACGCCTGATAAATGTTGGTGACAAATTCGTAGCGCGGCAAATCTTCAATCGATGACCCGTCCGCCAATTTCTGCTCGAACGGCAAATGCCAGTTCTGGTCCCGCTCGTTCCACCACAAATATTGCAGACCGCGCCAGAATTGGTGCGCCTGCTTGATTCGCCGCACTTCCTGCCGCCGTGTCGATTCCGACTCCGTCGAAAACTGGTAAACAAGCCGCCGCAGCGCCTCCTGCAGCTTCTCCGGCAACTGCTCATTGTTCACGCCAAACGCATTCGCGCCAGCGCTGGCGCCAGGAGCAGAGTCGCTTCCGCGGTCCCTCATCACTCGCGCAGTATTCGCGGGTCCTTCAACCGGAACGATTCCTGCATCGGCAGCCGTAAATTCTTTCGGGCTAGACATGATTATTTTTCACCTTGTAGAAAAACGTTACGTGGGGACAAGGAGGGTGCGCTACTTTTTACAATCTTTCGCGAATTGATCGCTCAGAAAACTCACCAGGTCGCGATGATCAGCAAAAACATGCGTCTCAGGACGCGGCGCATATGCGCTTGACGGATACTCACCAGGTGTTCGCACTTGTAGGGGCGCAGTCTGCTGCGCTCGCTGCAGCGCATCCGATCCAGCAGGCACGCCGCCAGCTTCCCGGTGCACGTGCGCGACAAACCCCCGTTGCGCCCGCCCAGAATGCGCCGGTACCATTTCAGCCGCTTCAATTTCCACGCGATGGATCGGCCCGGCCCCAGCTCCTTGCGAAGCCCCGCCGAATTCCCCGTCGTCATCTCCACTTTCTGCTCCGGATTGCGAGTCCGCGGAATCAGCCAACACGCCATCCGCGTCCTGCTCCAGCTCCGCTAGCGCTTCCTCGGCTGCGCGCGCCGCTTCCAGCGCTTGCCCTGCGATCGGATTGATGTGGAAACGCCCTCGAATGAACGGCATGTTCCCTCCCGTTTTATAAGTTTGAAATAGATTGCGAAGACTAAAACCGAATTCCGTGAAGGAAGTGTTCTTGCTTTGTGTGATTAACTACCAGTAGTGGCAGGCGGAATGTCGACTGCTTCTTGAGGCTTCCTCGCAGAATCAATCTCAAGCATGCGATAAATCTGGTGCCAGGACCTCCGGCGCATCGGCGCAACCGTGTTCGGGCCTCGCATCTTTCCGTTCGCCAAAGTGGCAGCCCGCGTTTGCGTGTTAGGCGACGCTTCACCCTGAACCCGCGATGGCCTACCAGAAACAGCCGGTGGACCGTTCCCTATCGCAACCGAATCCGCCACGGTGATCGGCGGAACCCCCGCGATCCCCAGGATCGAATTGAGCAACGCACGATTCTCCGCGCGCAGCCGCACCACTTCCGCTTCAAGCGCTCGGGTGTACCGCGTCGAAGTAATTCGTCGCCACATTTCGCTAAGATTTATCATGATGTATCGATCGCTGCTGCTAGTGCCGCCGGTGGCGGAATAAAACTGGCTTCACGCCGCGCTTCTCTTCAATTTGAAATTTGCGGATTTGCATTGAACGGCCGAAGGGATCATCAGACGTGATGCGCTCGACAATCCGCTGCTCGACGGGCGCCTGCGTTTGCCACGACCGGCCCGCGCCATAACGCGACTTCAGCCCGTAGCGCGCGGCGTCAGCAGGATCGTCGCCGTCCATCTTTTCGATGTCTTCCACCCGAGCAGGATCGCGCACCAGATTTGGAATCGTGCGAATCAGCTCGACGCAATTCTCGGTAAGCAGCCACTCGCCCGCGTCAAGCATTTGATACATCAACATCCAACCGCCCACGCGATCGTTATCAGCAGGAACAGGCCGCGGCAAGCCGGCCGCGGCAAAGATATCCCCCATCTGATCGGCGATGGAAGCTTCGTCCGTGCGCCGCGCAAACGCATCCGGCGAAAGGTAAATCGCATCGATCTTCTCGCGTCCGCCTGCGTCCCCGATTGGGTTGCCGTATGAGTTATCGACCCCCGCGGCTCCCACCACCACGTTATCATCTCGACAGAGGCCGTTTTGTGGCCGACGAGGGACCTGCTGTTGGTGTGCGTGATCGTTGAGAAGGCTGCGTTCAACGATGGCGCGAGCCAGGTCACGTGGTGACGTGCGATGCGTCACAAATTCGCGATAAGTGACAATCCGACGAGGATTGTCATCCTGAACGCGGCGCTCTTGGCCGCGTGAAGGATCCGCCGGCGCACCGTATGCGTCGGTATATCCGGCGCCGGCGGGCGAAGCGTATGCATTAGCCGCTGTGGTAGTAGCGGGCGCGGCATGTCGAAGATCCGCCGAGGCGGGCTGCGCCCCTACGGAACCGTCGCGAATTGCATTCGACATGGGCGTTTGCGCGTGCCAATACACCGCCGCAGGATGCTCAAATCCCCAATCAACCGAAATCCACCGTGGCCACCACGGCTTCCACTCAATCCGTTCCGCGCGTACAACGTGTCGCGAACAATCGAAGCGATCAAAGTACTGCCCGGCATAAACGTCCCAGTCGCCGTCGAGGAATGCCCGCTTCAGATGCGAAGGCAGGGCGCGCAATGTCTTCAAATAATTCGCGTCACCGGCGTAAATCGGGTTGTCCGTTACGCGCGCAGGAATAAAATCGTAATCACTTCCGTCGAACTCTTCAGGATGTTCCATGCCGGACGCGGCCTGTTTCTCAATCCACAGCGACTTCACCCACGCATGCCCGATGTTACCGGGGTTGGTAGCACCAGCCATGCAGGGAAACGCGCCCGGCACGGGACACCTATTACGTGACGTGAGGAACTGCCACTGGCGGAGGGTAAAGAGGGTAAGCTCGTCAATCCCGATAAAAAGAAATTCGGCGCCCTGATATTGATAAACGTCCGCTTCGCTCTGGCAATATCCGAAGCGTGTAGTGGACCCATTCCACCAGGTCACCACGTGTTTCGATTCGTTATAACTTTTGTAAAGCTCGCGAGGAATGTCGCGCCGGAAATAAAGCAGCAGCGTTTGCTCCAGCTCAGAAAACGTGCGGCGCAACAAAAGCGTATTCGCGCCAGGAACTTCGTGCGCTTGTAGGACCGCCTCCATTAGCAACGCTTTCGATTTTCCCGGGCCAGCAGCGCCTCCGAAAAGCCGGTACTTCGCGCGCGAAGCATGAAATTCCTGCTGCTTGGGGAAAGGCTCGTACCCTAAATCAACAAATGTGGGCACGAGTTCCGGAGTGGCGGCCTCTATAATATCTGCACGCTCTAACGGTGTACCCGCAGAATCGCCCGTCTCAATCTCCTTCGCCGCTTCGCAAGTTCCACTCTCGGTGTAGTCGTCGCAAAATCGTTCGAGACCGTTTGTAACAGAAGGAATTAAGGGCATGGCTGAAACGTGCGACAAACCGGCGGCTAATCATGTGGCGCAGGTTGATCTGTAGGGGCGTCCGCCACGGCGGACTGCGCCCGGCATCAATGCTTGGCGTGCTCTAAGATTTCGTGGAGGTTCGCAGCGCTCACGGAGACTCTGCACTAAGCTAACACTTGCTCCTGCGAACCGGCCCCGGGCGACTGCTCCTGCAAGGGAGCGTTGTGGTCATACATCAACTACCGTGCAGGCCTCGGCACGTTGTGCCTCAAGATTACCGTAACATTCTCGCTCGCGCCGCCACGATCGGCTGGATGCGGCGGTTCCAAAACCCGAGAATTTTCCTTCAACACATCAAAGAAAAGTTTTAGATCGCCCTTGTCCGAGCTGTCGCCGAGTTTTTCATGCAGGCTGGCATAGCCTTGCGCGACCTTGCTCTCGTCGATTCCCTCTTGGCGCAACGCCTCTTCGATTTTCAGCGATTTCGTGCACGCGCGCTTGCCGGCATCGGAATTCGCGGCCTCAGCTCTCTTCTTACCTGATGACGGATCGCGTTTTGGTTTTGCGGTGCTTTCCGTTTTCTTTTTCGATTTGCGCTCTTTTGCGTTGACGGACATGATCGCTTCTCTGTTCAAATATAGGATGGGTAGCGGGACACGCCCTTCGACAAGCCGGTTCGAGTCCCGCAGGCGTCGTTTTTTCCGCTGGCGCGGACATGTCCCACATAGGTGACAAAAATCGATCTTTCGAGGGCTCTCCCTACGTG
>Ga0209624_10001596_pt1 | contig 17494 bp, 16 predicted proteins | sample JacPinW_OM2H0_O1_FD_188565 | JGI IMG/M metagenome (GOLD analysis project Ga0209624, IMG submission 188565) | Forest soil microbial communities from Algoma, Ontario, Canada - Jack Pine, Ontario site 1_JW_OM2H0_O1 (SPAdes) (version 2) | ecosystem: Environmental > Terrestrial > Soil > Boreal...
TCCACGTTTCTTATCGGAGGGACCGAATTCTTTCTTTCTTGAATCCTTATGCCGATCCCAAGGGATTTGGCTTTCATATTATTCAGTCGTTGATTGCGGTGGCTACGGGCGGCGTTACAGGGCTGGGGTTGATGGAAGGGAAACAGAAACTGTTTTATCTTCCGGAGCCGCATACGGATTTTATTTTCGCGGTTACGGCGGAAGAGTTGGGGCTGGTGGGCGCGCTCACGGTGATTATTCTTTTTGCAATTTTTCTATGGCGCGGGACGCGGGCGGCGCTGCGGACGCAGGATAATTTTGGGCGCTTCCTGGCGGTCGGAATTACGAGCATGATCGTGTTGCAGGCATTCATCAACATCAGCGTGGTGCTGGGGCTGATGCCGACGAAGGGGATTCCGCTGCCGTTTGTTTCCTATGGCGGGTCGTCGCTGTTTGTGACTTTGATGTGCGTGGGCGTGCTGCTGAATATCACGAAGCAGGCGGAGTAGGGCGCGCGGAGCAGTTGACGGGAAGGGCAAAGGCATAGGAAAAGCAATGGGCTTCGGTTAGGTGTTGGGTCTCAGGAAAAGCAAAGCCTTCCTTCTTTAATTTCCTCCCTTTTAATTCTAATTTCCTCTTGATTTCCTCTGGCTACGACGATTGTTGCTGGGCTGGCTTCAGCTAGATCTGAGTAGCACGCGATTGCTGAATGGGCGGTGCGGCACTAGAATGGCTCCGCTTCACTCAGTCGGTAGAAATCGCTTTTCACTCAGGAGAGAACATGAAAATAAGAACAATTATATTGGCGGTGGCGGTGTGCTTTGCGGCAGTGGCTGTGAGCTTCGCCAGCAATCCAAATATGGGCACGTGGAAGCTGAACGAGGCTAAGTCGAAGTTTCCAGCGATGGCAGCGAAAAACAACACCGTTGTTTATGAAGTTGCGGGTGACAGCGTGAAAGTTACGGTGGACGGTGTGGATGGCAGCGGCAAGCCCACGCACAACGAGTGGACGGGAAAGTTCGATGGGAAAGACTATCCGTTGATGGGCGATTCTAGTGCAGATACGCGGTCGTATAAGAAGATCGATGACCGCACGACTGAGTTAACCAATAAGGAAGGTGGCAAGGTCACCGCCTCGGGCCGAATTGTGATTTCGGCGGACGGCAAGAGCCGCACGGTGACGGTCACCGCAACCGATGCGAATGGCAAGAAGGTAAAATCCACGGCGGTGTATGACAAACAGTAGTGGTATCTCGCGCGAGATCTGATGCCATGGGGTGCCCTCCCACTCGATTGTGGGCGGGAGGGCGTTTGCTTTTTTGTCGATGGTGACGACGGCTGGTTCGCGAACTTAGTTTTGGTTTGATCTCTTATCTTGCGGAGCGGTCGCGGCCTCTGCGCAGGGACCACCTGTGGGAGATGTGCAGGCGCATCCGGAGACGCTGTTGTAACGGCACTGGTCGCCGGGATGGCCAAATTGGTCACAGATGGGATTGCCGCAGCCGGAGAATTTGGGAATCTTGCTGCACGCGGTGTATTCGGAATATTTGTGTGATTGCTCCCACGCGCTGATTTCCGGGGCGGCGAAGCGCAATTCTTCGTGGCTGAGCACGTGAAGTTCGACACCCTGAGCGCCTTGTACTTCCTGCACACCTCCGTTTACGTTCAGGGAATAGGGGCCGGAGATTGTAATTCGAGTGTCGTTCGTTTTCGCTTTGCCGGAGACGAAGTTGATGATCACGGCGGTCTTGCCATCGTTTTCCTTGGTGATGGAGACATTTCCGGCGGTGACAATGGTCACGCTGGACGTATTGTCCTGTTTCGGTGGTTCCTGGGGTCGGGCGACGGTTGCGATCAGCAAAGAGCATAGAACGACGCCTAAGGCGCAGTTGAGCTTTATATCCATACGATCTCTGGGTCCCGTTTAGTTGAAAATCCTCTGGCTAGTGTAAACGCTGCGGGGCTAGCGGCGGCCGGACGCGATATCGTCCTTGATGCGGTTGATAAAGAGCTGAATGAAGACTCCCGAAATCAGGGAACAGATAAATCCTATCCACAGCCAGACCGCGTCTCTCTGCATCGCTCCCAATCCAAATACAAGAACGCTGAGAAGACTCATGGTAGCGGTGAGAAGAGCTTTTAGTGTTAGCCCTCGGTTTCGGGAGGATGTGCGAGTCGACGAGCGAATCTGAGACGACGGTTGGGTAAGCATGGGAGAATGCTCCTTCCCCCTACGGGAAAAATCCTAGGCCGAACTGCGAGTCAAGTCAAGGCTGTTGGCGTTCTATTGCCAGTAACTGATCCTTGCGCTCCATGCCCCACCGATAGCCTCCTGGGTTGCCGTCCTGTCGCACGACCCGGTGGCAGGGGATGGCTACGGCTACAGGGTTGGTGGCGCAGGCTCGGGCTACGGCTCGGGTGGCTTTGGGCATTCCTATTTTCCTGGCCACGGCGCTGTAGGAGCGAGTCTCCCCGCGTGGGATTTGTTGCAGGGCCTCCCAAACCAGGCGCTGGAAGGCGGTTGCTCTTATGTCTAAGGGCAGTGAGGTATTCGGTTCCTGGCCCCGGATGACGCGGGCTAGAGTTGCTTTCCAGGGCTCGAGGGCCTCGTCATCGCGGCGGCGGTTGGCGAAAGGAAACTCGCGGACCAAGCCTTGCTGGAGTTGCGCGTCATCATCAGCAGATCGGTCACCGGCCAAACTGTCGGCGAATTGAATGGAGCATATGCCCTTGTCGGTGGCGGCTATGAGCATCCGCCCCAGCGGAGAGTCGGTGATGGTGTAACGGACCACCGCGGCGACCGCGCCTCGACGATATTTCTCCGGAGTCATACCCAACTGGGCGGCGGTGCGCTCGTAGAGACGACTACTGGAGCCGTATCCGGCGGCGTAGAGAGCGGTGGTTACGTTGTGGCCGGCTCGCAAGTTTTGTTTCACGTTGCGGAGTCGGACGGCGTCGATGTAGGCCTTGGGCGACACGCCGAGGACGGATTTGAAGGTGCGCTGAAGGTGGAAGGGGCTAAGGCGGAATCCTTTGGCCAGGTGGCGGAGGGTTAGAGAGTTCTCGAGTTGCTGATCGGCTACGTGTTGCTCGATGTAGCGGCAGATGGCGCGAATGAGCACGGACTGCGGGTTTCCGGCGACGGCCTTGGGGCGGCAGCGCAGGCATGCGCGATAACCGGACTGCTCGGCCTGGAGCGGATGAGTGAAGAATTGTACGTTTTCTCGGCGCGGGCGCTTCGCGGGACACGAGGGACGGCAGAAGACTCCTGTGCTGGAGACGGCAAAGACGAAGGCGCCGTCCAGAGATCGGTCACGATCGAGAACCGCACGCCAGCGACGGGCATCGATCTGGGCATCGATCAGGTCAATAGTTCGCCGCGGCTTGCCCGGTTCTACTCGTTTAGGAGTTGCTTGTGGGGTTCGGGGCATCGCTCGTACTTCTGTTTCTACTTCTGCAAGTATCGCACTGGTGGTCATGCCGACAACATAGGACAGTTCGACTTGCGTGGACTATCTGAATGTTGCGGTCAAACGAAATTCTTAAGGGCATCGGGTGATTGGGCGATCATGGTTTGGCTGGTATCGTTACTCAAAAAGTGCAGAGGCTTGCACCCGAGAGCGCAGGCCAATTCTGCTGTTGCCAGCTAAGTACATTCCCTAGAGGCACTTGCGTCCTCTCCTCCGTATGGTTTCCGGGGTGCACTCTTCCTCACGTAGCCCGGAACGTTGCGGGTGGAGCAGGGGGACACTTTGACCGTCATTTACAGCACTGAATACGCCGCTACTAAGGCAACTTCGCGACCCACGGGCGTTCTACCGCTGCTGGTAATCCTTTTCATTGTGTCTTATGGGATTTTGACCATGCTCGTTTTCGAGCAGGGGCAGACCATTGAATCGCAGCGCGGGCTGATCCGCGAAATGCTGAAGGACAGCACGCAACTTGCTGCGCTGAAGGGGAAGATGGCGGTGAACGACGCATCTCAGGGCCAGAGCAAGGCGGCGACAGCGGCGCAGAACAAGAGCGCAGAGCAGGGGAATTCCGCGGCCGGGTCAAAAGGATCGGACGCTAACGGCGCGGACAAAGATGCGAAACGGCCGGGCAAAGCGGCGCGCTCTATGAAGTCAGTTCCGGGAAAGCCGGAGGCGGATTTAGAGGATGTGCGGCGGTCGACGCGCGTGATCTAGGGGTGGTGTTGGTTTCATCATCTGCGCCGAGACGCCCTCGGGACAGCTGGTCCGGCGCTACAAGTTTAAAAAGAACAGTTCTGTGGATTCGGCCCTTTGTGGAGGGCCGGGAAATCGAAGCGAGACCCAATCATGAAGGCTCTGGCCCTAGCCTTAGTTTTGTCTCTTCCCGTTCCGAAGTTGACGCCCCCGGCTCAGCTCTCTCCTACCCCCAGCCAACAACCGGCAAAGCCCAAAGGGGGGCGGTGGTATTTCGCTGCCAACGGCCATGCCGTATATTGCTACGGGCCGGTGATGACGATGCCGCAGGCGCCCGGCCGGCTGTTGAAAGTTGCGACCTTCTGCCGCGGGGATCAAACGATGGTTCCGCTGAAAGACTAGGGGAGTGTTCCGTTCGGCTTGACCGGCATTAGGGTGCGGCTAGAAGCCGCACCCTTTCAAAGCAAAGAGATAGCTCCACAGCACGTCACGGAGTCAGTCGCCGTCGGTGCCGGTGAATGCGGCGTCGGATGTGCGGTGGCGATTGGTCATTTTGCTTACTTTGTTCCTGACGTCGTCGGCTACATCGGAAGCTTTATCGCGGATTGCGCTGCGCACTTCTTCGCCGGAGGCAGGCGCGAACAGGATTCCCATGCCTACTCCGACAGCGATGCCGCCGACAAAACTCAGGGTCGGTGCGAGCCATTGGCTGTCACCGCGCAGGGCCGAGGTCGCATCGGAGAAGCGATCCGTTGCGTCTTGGTATCGATCCCTTACGACACCATATTTATCTTTGATCACATCGCTCATGTCGTCGGCGCGATCCTTCAGTTGATCGTTGAGAGTAGACCACAATTTTGGGTCGCTGAGGACAAGGCCAAATTTCATTGCAAGTCTGGCCCACTTTTTCGCGGTATTTCGTTTTCCGAATGCCATAGCCGATACTCCTTCATCCGTCGCAAAATATTTATAGATTTTAGTTGTACGCAGGAAGCGCCCTGACGGCTATACACCGCTTCGTGTAGGGAGAGCGAAAAATCAGCGTAAGCCGTGCTCCGTAAGTCATATTCAAAAAAAGAGGTGGAGGGCTGCTGGCATTGGATGAATGAAAATTCTTAACGCCCGCCGCACTCCCTTTGCATGGAGGTTTCCTTACGCGGTATGCGGCGCATTATTCGCGGGGAATCTCCAAGTCAAGTTACGATATTATCTAGCGAAGGCATTCCCGACAGAGCTGAGAATGGAGATTGTGGAGGCCAACCGGTCAACCACTTCTCTACATCTACCCTATAGCCCTTTTAACATGGGAAGTTTAATTGCCTCCCAACAGAGCGTCAGCGCTGGCCAGGCGCTTGGCCCTCCATCATCGCCACTGAAACGCTACCCGGAGGCGGAGCAAGCCATCAAGAAAGCATCGTCAATTGCGCCTCTTAAAATCGATCTGCTTACGGTACTGACTTACGCTCAGCTGCAGAACCATAATTACCAGGACGCGATCGCGACAGCACAACGAGTGCATGCGGGCAAGCATGAGAATGCCGCGATGGTTCATATGTTCGCAGCCGCCGCGTGGCGGGAGCAGAAGAATCTGACTGAGATGCAACGCGAACTGGAGACGTTTCTCGTGGAGGACTCGAAGAATCCGAGCGCCGACAGGGCGCGCCAGTTGATCGCGCAAATCAAAGAGATACAAAGCCGTCCCAAAACGAGGACTGTAGCGGCGCCAGCTGAGCCCACGGCGGCCCAACTGGAGGAGGCAAAGCAGGTTACCGAAGCAGAAGCAATGTGTGTAGGTTGCGGGAGCACGGAGGTCACGGGTCTGGCCACTACCGGTGTCGCGGCCGGGTCCCAACCCGACGAACGGATTCGGCGCGGTTTCACGGGCTGGGTTTTGCGAAAAAATGTGGATGAAATCGATTTATTTCTTGCAGTCACTGACCATGGGAAACCGGTGACCGATCTTCGACAAGAGGAAGTCGCGATCCGCGATGATGGTCAGCCGCCGGCGGCCATCCTCGCTTTCCGCAACCAATCTGAACTGCCCCTGCGCCTGGGGCTGGTGATCGATACCAGTGAATCGATCACTGGGCGATTTTCTTTCGAGCAAAACTCGGCTGCCGACTTTCTGCAAAGGGTGCTAACAAATAAAGAGGATTTGGCATTTGTGGTCGGCGTCTCGAATCAGGTGCTGCTGGTACAGGACTACACCGCCGACCAGAAGCAGCTGTCGCACGGCATCTCCGAATTGACGCCAGCAGGTGGAACGGCGCTTTGGGATGCCGTTACGTTCGCGGCGCAGCAGCTCGGCAGCCGAGCGGAGACGGCCCCCGTGGCCAGAATCCTGGTAGTGATTAGCGACGGGGAGGACAACTCCAGTGCGGCCAGTTTAAAAGACGCAATCCTAGCCGCGGAACGCGAAAACGTCATTGTCTACACGGTCAGCACGGCTGAGACAACCTTGAGTCCGACTGGCCCGCCCGTGGGTACCAAGGCGCTTAAGGTTCTGGCGGAGCAAACCGGCGGCTCTTCGTTCTTACCGGGCTCGGCAGGCAACCTCAAACGGGGTTTAGCCGACCTTCAGGAAGTAATCCGGAGTCGCTATCTGATCTCGTATAAGCCGGCTCGCTTTGAGCTTGACGGTCACTATCGCAGGATCGAAGTCGCTACTCGAAGGTCCGGTCACAAACTCAGATTGTTCGCCCGCAAGGGCTACGTTGGCCGCGTGCGGTCGCCCGAAGAAGAAGCCCTTTCGGATTCCTCACATCCCGCGATCCCTGTGCCGCATAAATAGGCGTTGCAGCATAACTGCACCGGGGAAGTGCGAGAAGCAGGAGGAAGAGGCGTACCGCCAAAAGTCAGAGCGTGTCCGGTCATTCCGATGTACAAGGAAAGCACACCGCGCACAGGCTTTCTCGAAGACGCGCAATATACGCCACTGGCGATGGAGCGCAGCAAGGTTGGCTTGTGGCTCCGGGCATTTCTCACGACAGCGTATAGTTTCGCTTTTCGCAAAGGCGAATTGCTCTCGCTGGTGCTTGCAGCATCGGTAAGCAGCCGGACGAGTTCGTTTTCACGCGCCCGGACAAGAAACGCAAAGACGGCACCTTGGTAAAAGGCAAACCCGTGAAAGGCTTTCGCAAAATCTGGGACAAGGTTTGCGCGCGGGCGTGCCCGATCTGCTGTTTCACGATCTGCGACGGAGCGGCCTCCGCAACCTTCGCAGGCTTGGCGTTCAAGAGAGCGTGGCCATGCGGATCAGCGGCCACAAGACACGCTCCGTTTTCGAGCGCTACAACATCGTTGACGGAGTCGACCTCGCGGACGCTGCCAGCAGACTCGACACGAAACAAAACCAAGCAGCAGTGGAACTTAGTCAAGGCTTCGGGCACGATTTGGGCACGATTGCCGCAAACTGCACCAAAAATGCGGCAGTCGCGCATATGAACCTTGAAACTGCTGTTCTGTCTAACTAGCTTTCTCGTGAATGGGTTGGGTTATACTGCTCTCTCCAGTGGGCCCGTAGCTCAAACGGATAGAGCATCGGATTTCTAATCCGAGGGTTGCAGGTTCAATTCCTGCCGGGCCTACCAACTCTTTGCCCTCTTGTTCACAGAGCCTGCATCGAGAATCTCACTGTTGCACAAAAAAACTTCAATATAAAGATGGACGAGATGAGCCGCCGAGCAGCGCGGTGTTCATGTTGAAGATGGTGTGGTTTCCTTCGTGGCCGCCCCAGGCGAACATGATGTAGACCATGGGGAATCCTCCGGCGCGGAGGGTTAGGCCGGTCGCGAAGCTGTGCTTGAGATGACTGAAGCCGAGGTCTCCGCGGGTTAGGGCGACGCGGCCTTGATCGGTTAGGAAGCGGAAGCCGAATGGTCCCCAGATGGAGTGCTCGAAGTCTTCTTGTAGAAGGAGGATGTTGGGGGCGCGAAAGCGGTAATCCTGGTAGCTGCTCAGAGATGGGGCGCCGTCGATGTCTTGACCGCCTAAAGTCTGCTGGAAGTAGAAGGGAACGACGCTGGTTCCGGAGGCGATGGATTCGGAGACGAGGAGACGGGCGCTGATCGAGCCATTCAGGTTCAACGAGTAGGGAATGGGCGGACACTTCTGTTTCTGCGGGGCGCATTCGTCGGGGCCGTTGGCGTCGGTGTTCAGCGATGAGGATTTGGTGTGGCTATAAAGGTTGAAGGTGTGGTTCAGGTCGGTGGTCCAGCGGCGGAAGGAATATTGCGAGTTTGCGGGCGCGAAGAATTGCTGAAAGTTGGCAAGGTAATTGAGTTCCCAGTGGGCGCCGAAGCTGGGCGCGACGCGAAAGCCTTCGCCGAGTTGGATGAAGCCGGGCTGGCTGGCGAGGCCGGGCGCGGTTGCGTTGGTGTAGAGAGTTCGGATGGAAGGGAAAGATTGACCGTATTCGCCGCGCAGGTTGACGACGCGGCCGTTGGCTTCGCCGAGGAGAGCGAGATTCAGTTTGGCGATGGCTGGCCATTCGAAAACGGGCTTTATGACGCTGCCTCCGACGATGGTTTCGGTCATGCCGAAAACGGAGGCTCCGGCTTGCGTGGAATCGTTCCCGAGGCCGTAGAAATTTATTTTGTTTAGCGAGATAGATTGCGCGTAGAGGTTGAAGACGGTGTAGGGATGGGTTAAGTCTATGCGGTGCTTCTTGGGAGACGTGGGTTGGGGCGGCTCTCCGGGCTGAGGAGGAGCGGGGATGCTTATCTTTATCTGTTCGCGTGGGGTGTGGATCATTTTCATATAACCGCCGGCTCGCCACGAGGCATTGGATGAACCGACGGCGTCGACGTCCCAGGTCATGCGCCAGTTGGTTGTGTTTTTGTCGGTGACGGCGGCTCCGCCTAAAGCGAATCCGTTTTGCGGCGGCATGCTGCCGGCGGCGATGTGAAAGGGGTGGTCGGTGAATAACTCATAGGCGCAGCCGGGAATGGCTTTGAAGCTGAAATCTTTGCAGGCATCGGTGACGCGTTCACTTTCGCGGCGAGGATCAGCTTCCAGTCGGCCTTCCTGAGCGACACCCATCGAGGACGCGAACGAGAGCAGAAGTATCACCACACGGCAACGCATACTAGCTCCTGCAAAAGGAGATTCGAGACTAGGTCTTGGGCCCGTTCTTCTTATTGTTTTTCTTCTTTCCACTGCCCGCGCTTTTCGTTTTTCTGGCGGGCTTTTCCGCCGCGGCGGTGATGGCGATTCCGCGTTTGCGCAGGGCTGCCGCGGCTTCGTGCGCTTCGTGGATCGCGGTTGTCACCTGGCGGATATACTCGGCGGCCTCGCCTTCGGTTTTGATTGCGTTGATGTAAATGTCGGTTTGGTGACGGAGGGGGAGATTGTTTTCGGCGTCGTGCAAATGCCGAATTTGCGCTTTCAGCAGCGCATTCACGGGACGAGTGGGGTCCATCGCGCTTCTCAGATCGGGCCTAGGTACGTGGATGAGGGTCATTGGGTTAGTCCTTAGTCGTTTCGTCGTTCGTTAGTTTGAGTCCTCTTCCTCGGTCATTTCGTCTGCGCGGCGGCTTTGGCCGCGGTTTTCTTACACGTCGAAGTCAGGGCAGTCGGTGCGCATGGCCGCTAGCGAGAGCAAATTGCGCGTAGGGTCGATGGGCGCTAGGTTTGGCTCGATGAACACATCGGCTGTGGTTTCTCGCGGAGAGCGGGGCGAGTAATCGCCCAGAAAAAACTTGGTGATGGTTGCGGGAATCGAGGCGTGGTCGAAAATGCGGCCGTCTACTACAGAGCCTTTTGGAATCCACGGTGAAATTAAAATTGCGGGGACGCGGACGCCCAGGCGATCGAAGGCGAAGGGCTGGCCGGTTCCTGTGTCATTCGCGGAAGCGGTGAATTGGTCGGGCGTGCAGGCGGGAGGGACGACGTGGTCGTAGATGCCTCCGTGCTCGTCGTAGACGACTAAGAGCGCGGTGCTTTGCCAGAGGCTCGCGTTCTGTTTGATCGCGTTGTAGACGGACGCTATGAATAACTCGCCGGCCTGAATGTTATGGTCTGGGTGCTGATCGCTGGCCACAGCTTCTCCGGTGTCGGTATCGTGATCGTTGTAATTGGGTTCGATGAAGGAGTAATCGGGAAGATTGCCGCTGCTACAGTCATTCAGGAATTGGTCGTAAGTGCCGAATAACTGAGGCTCGTTCTGGAGTAAGTTGGCGACCTCCATGGTGGAGCTGGTGGTGTCGTAGTAATAGAGCTTGGCAGTGTGCTTTGGATTAGCATTGATCAGGCGGTCGTAAATATCTTTGAAGGGCTCGTTCACATAGAGGATGTCCATGTCGACTTGGCCGAACGAGGTGCCGTAATGGGCGAAGGCACGATTGCAAATGGTTGGGCCGGGAATGGAGGCGAACCAGCGGTTGAAGACGGCGAACTCCAGCGCCAGCGTTGTCAGCACGGGTAACTGATTCTGGGCGAAGTAATACATGATTTTCTGGGAATGGCCCACATCCTCCTGCTGGTTGAAGTAACTCTTGATAAAGCCCTGCATGTTTGCCACGCGGCTCGTGCTCGTATCTCCTCCGAAGATTTGCAAGTCGACAGCGAGGAAATGATGGTCGGGATCGGGATCTAACTGGCCCTGAAACTGAGCCAGAGGCTGCGGATTGACTAATGCCCCGGTGGTGTCAGGGTTACTAAGTTGCGCGGTGATGCCATCGATGCGGGGATCGACAGCGGTGAGAGATCCGAGCATGTGATCGAAGGAGCGGTTTTCCATCATCAGCACTACGATGTGTTTAAGATTGTCTAATCCTGGCGGCATGGATCTCCTCGCGCTTCTTTCCTCGAACTGCCTCCCTCGACTTGTGCCACTGCGAAATCTGCTTACGCCTTTTGGCCGGCGGCAGGCGCGGGTTGCGGGGAAGGCGCGGCGCTTTTGTTTTTGGTGAAGGCTCCGATCAAACTTTCTAAAAACGTGAAGAACACGTCTACGGCGTAACCCACGAGGAAGGCAATGGCCAGGGGCGGAATGGTAGCTCCTTGGGTGATGTTGAAGTTATTGAACAGACCGACTACGGCACCGCCGATGGCGGCGATGAGAAAACGGGCGGAATTAGCGACCGTGGGCATGAAGGTACGAACGGCCATTTGCTGTTCGAAGGTTCGCAGCAGATAGGCACAGGTGCCTAGCAACGCATAGAGAACGGGCAGAATGCAGGTGGCAATCGCGCCATAGTAAACGGAGACGAGATCGAGTGTGTCTTGCGCGAAGAGGCGGTCATCCTGGTAGGTGGAGGTCAATGTATCCAGAGTTTCGGGCATGTTGGGCACACCGAGAGGAAGTTGAAACAGATCCTTGAGCTTTAATTGGTTGTCAGCGTTCTCTTTCGCGGATTTCTTGGGATCCCAGCGTAAGTCAATGTAAGGATCTCGCGCGGACTCTAGTACAAACGCATTTAATTGACGGGTGCGGGCGTCGATGCCACGGAGGGTGGAAGCATAGAGCTGGAGTTGAGAAATAACCTCGGCCTCGCTAAGGCTTGCCGGAAGCGGCTTGTCGGGAGTTCCGCCCTTCGGTGCATCCTTCGTTCCGAGTTCAGCTCTGAGCTTTACGGCCAGGTCGTTGGCGGTAGTAATGTCGCCGCGAATGGCGGTTGAGATCGCGGAAGACACAAAGCTGGCGATCGAAAAGGGAACGATAACGACGGCGAGGAGGATGGCGACGATCCAGTAAGTGCGAACGGTGGGCTCAGTGTCATCGGCGTACGCCTTGAGGCTTTCAGCGCTGATGGGGCGGAGCCGGGCAGAAAGCGTGGTGAGCGCCGCCAGCAGATTGGCGATTGTTTCTTCGGTCCATCCGCTACAACTGGCGGCCCTCGCCTCGAGAACATAATCGCGGGTTGCGGTGTCGATATCGACGCCCGTTTCAGCCGCATACTTCAGGAGTCGCTCGGCATCGTCGAGCGCCTCACGAACATAGAGCGGAGGATCGAGGTACGGGGGCGCGGTTTGGTTGGCGGCCCGGACCTGCGCGGAATTATCGGGCTGGCCCGGATCCTCCGGCGTTTTGGCGCCCGGTGCCGGAGATGCTACGGCTGCTGGCTCTACGGAATAAAGTATGCGACTGTCGGAAGGTTGAGCCATGTGAACACCACCATGGGCAGACTTTCACTCTGCCTTGCACATTAGAACGAGAATCGGGATGTTTTCCCTTCAGGCCGTCTTGGGCTCATCAAGGCAGTCTCGCTTCCTAGAGAACACGGGTGATTGCAGGCGAAAACGGCACAAAATCATGCGATGAATGGTTACCTACCAGATTGTCCTATGGAGTCCCCCATTCGTGCCATTCTCGTCCAAGCGGCGAGAACGTAGAGTAGTCCTTGAGCAGACTTCGGGGGAGGGCTGTTCGACGGGCGTCCGCTGACTCTAACCGAGTCCGGACGCTTTCGTTTTTTGCATGTAACTTAACCGTCTGTGGCGGACTTGTCGATTTCTGTTGCCTCAGAGCCTCCGTGAGTATTATTCCTTCGCCTTTCTCGGCTTTGGTTTCATCATCTCCCACTCTTGATTCGTCAGTTGCCTGCCTAGAGCGGTGAACTCGCCTGCGCCTTGGAGCCATTCGCCGCCATCCATGGTGACGACTTCTCCGTTGATGTAGCCGGAGCCGTCGCTGATGAGAAATGCGGCGAGGTTGGCAAACTCCTCAGTCGTGCCAAAGCGTCCGAGAGGATTGCGTTTCTTTGCCTCCCAGGCCAGTTCCGGGCGCGGGAGCAGCCGCGAGAATGCGCCTTCGGTGGGGATGGGGCCGGGGGCGATGGCATTCATGCGAATACCGCGATCGCCCCACTCGACGGCGAGACTTCTGGTGAGGGCCTGCACGCCGGACTTGGCGACGGCTGAGGGCACGACGTAAGCAGAGCCGGTAGTGGCGTAGGTAGTGGTTATATTGAGAACTACGCCTTTGTGGCTCGCCGCGAGCCAGCGGCGTCCACATGCCATGGTTGTGTGCAACGTGCCTAGGAGGACGATGCCGATTACGGATTGAAATGCGCCGAGGGAAAGTTCTTCGGTGCGCGCCAGAAAATTTCCGGCGGCGTTGTTCATGAGCACATCGAGTGGTGCATCGGCCCAGATTTTCTCGATCATCTGTTCGACGGCAGCAGGGTCGCGCACATCGCAAGGATGGGAATGGATCTGGCCGCCGGTGCTCTGGCGCAATTCTTGCTCGGCTGCGGCAAGAACCTCCTGGCGGCGGCCGCAGATGTAGACTTCGGCTCCTAGTTCCAGAAAACGCAGCGCGGCGGCTTTGCCGAGACCGGTGCCGCCGCCGGTGATCAGGATGCGTTTCGCTTGCAGCAGATTTTTTTCGAACATTTGGCCCCCGGTGGATTGAAACCACGATTGTAAAGGAGGATTGATTGCGCAATTGATCGCGTCGGGCTTAGGCGCCTTACTCCTGATCGGAATCGAGTCTTGCCGCAGCCCAGCGGGCATGGTCTGCCACAACTGCGTCCGCATCGTCGCTCAATTTCTTGAGCAGGGGAATAAATTTTTTGTCGCCGCTGTTGCCCATGGCTATTGCGGCATTTCTTCGCAGACCGGAAAGCTTGGCGCGGCGGAGGGGTGATCCGCGAAAGACTTCACGAAATTCTTCCGGTGGCAGTTCGGCTAGCCAGTCGAGCGCGGGGTTGACGAGACCTTCGCGCGGCTGGAACTCGGGCGCGGATGTCGCGGGCGCTTTGCGGTTCCAGGGGCAGACGTCCTGGCAGATGTCGCATCCGAATACGTGGCGGCCCATGCCGGCGCGCAGTTCGGTGGGAATCTCGCCGCGCTTTTCTATAGTTAGGTAGGAGATGCAGAGGCGGGCGTCTAATTCGCCGGGCGCAGTAATCGCCTGGGTTGGGCAGGCGACGATGCAGCGCGTACAGGTCCCGCAACGATCGGGCGCGGGCAGGTCGGCGGTGAGGTTATCGTTGGCAAAATCAAGTGAAGTAAGGATCACGCCGAGAAATAACCACGATCCTAGTCTCTGGTTGATGATGCAGGTATTTTTGCCGATCCATCCGATGCCCGCGTATTTGGCATAGACGCGCTCGACGAGCGGGCCGGTATCGACATAAGAACGGAGGTGCAAATTGCCAGTCGCCAGCGGCCAGTTGTCAGCGGCCAATCGGCGCAACTCATCCTCTACTTGCCTCAGGCGGTGGAGGATGGAGTTGTGATAATCCTCGCGAGACCAGGCATACCGCGAGATCCATCCCCGGCTGGCGTCTTCGGGGTGCGTGCATTCGGTCGAGTAGGGATGAGCGGTGTTGTAGTTGATGGCGCAGACGATTACGCTACGCGCCCAGGGCGCTACCCGGGTTAGCGCGGAGCGCTTGAGTTCTCCGGCGTCGTCGCGAGCTTCCATATATTTCATGTCGCCATGTTTGCCGTCGGCGATCCACGCGGGAAAAACTTGTAACTCGTCGAAGTCGCCGACCGGGGCGACGCCGCAGAGATCGAATCCAAGCGCGCGGGCGGATTGCTTGATGCGAGTTGAGAGGTCGGTCAGCAAGTGGGTCGGCCCTGGCGATGAGTTCACTCGGACGAGAAAAGACATCCTCCAAGAGGGCTACCACTGCGGAATTGCGAGTGAAACGCGGTGGCAGCAACCAGGATTTCAGGCTGTCATCCATTAACCCAACTATTAGTATAATGCGCAAACCGGAGATCTAGATCGAGAGTACCGAGGGCAATGTATGAGAGCAAATCTCCTGCGATCGTTGTTTTGTCTCCTCTCTGTGTGCTCTGCGGTGGGTTTCGCGGCTCGCTCCGCTCGGGCAGACGCAGAGGCTGGCCAGATGAGCGCGCCCACGCAGAACGGTGCAGCGCAGAGCGTTGATGCGCAGAGCAGTGCGTCAGAAGACTCGAACATTCAAGTAGAAAATTGGTCTAAGCCGAAGCCCGGGTGGCTGTATGTGCTCGATCCCAAACCGGATGCGGGCGGCCCGGGAGGGCGCGTCCAAGTTATCGATCCCGAGACCGACAAAGTGATGGGCAGCATTCGCACTGGCGACAATGCGGATTTTGCGCTCGCGCCAGATGGAAGCCGCCTCTTTATTGCGTCGATGACGGAAGGTGATGCAAGCGAACTCGCGGTAATCGATACCGCCCGAGGCGTGGTTCTCCAGAGGGGCACGATTGAGAACCGCGAAGTGGCGAGTGTGCTCCCGGCATTTTCAGCCATGGCGGTTTCGGGCGATGGGTTGGCGCTACGAATCCTGCTAGACACGCCCAAATCGGCAGACGCGGATTCATTTCTGCTGGCCACATTGGACACGCAGACCGGTAACTTTCTGCACCGGAGCGTGCACCTGGGAAACTGCGGGCCCGGACGCTTCATCTCCTATCCAACCGCGGATCAGTTCGATATTCTCTGTCCGAGAACGAACAGGGTTAGGCTGATTCGCGTGGACGCGGACTCGCGCGAGCTGCAGAACGTGGACATCATACTTCCGTGGGAAAGGCGAGTCGGCGCTGCCGAGGCTATTGAGGCTTCCGGCGCTCAGAATATAGCGATCGTCCGTGGAGACGGCGCGGTTTTTACGATGGATGTTGTAACTCACGAATTTGCCGCCACCCCGGCACATTCCAGTTTTCCGAACCGCGTTCCTCCAGCGGCGTGGCCCAGTTCGCCCGATGGCAGCAGGGTGTATCTAGGGTATAACCGTGCTTATGAGCGCACGTACGACGACCGGTTTTATCTCGACTACGGCAGGCCTCCGAAACTCCGCCCGAATGACGCGACGGCGGGTGAATTTGTTGTGCTCGATACACGCAGCTGGCGGAAGGTCGGCACCATTAAAACCAAGCTGCCCTTCTGGAGCGCCGTGATTGGGAATGACGGCAAGGTGCTCTATGCGATGGCTCCGCTAAAGCACAGCATTTTGGTGATAGACACGGCGAGGATGCGTGAGGTTCGCATCCTCAAAGTTGGCGGAACGCCTACGCTCGCTCTAGTCGCACCCTGAGCGAGTGAATCGCGAGGCCAATCGCGGTCATGACCGTGGGTATCGGTCGCCTGCGAAAAGGGTTTTCAGTTTTTGCGCGCGCGGGCGACAGCGGCTTTTTTGGTGGCGGGGATGAAGTGCTTGACCCGGTCGCGGCCGTTTTCTTTGGCGGCATAAAGGCCGGCGTCAGCCTGATTCAACAGTGCTTCCAGATCATTTTTTCCGTCGTTGGCGGAGATGGCGACTCCCATGCTCATGGTGATGAGTTTCTTGTCTCCCGAACAAGCCACCGGCGCGCTGGCAATGATTTCGCGCAGCTCATTGGCGCGCTGCATGGCGTTGGGCAAATCGCAGTTGGGCAGAACCATGAGAAATTCTTCTCCGCCATAGCGGCCCACGCCGTCGTAAACGCGAAGTTGTTCGCGCAGGCGGCGTCCGACTTCGCGCAGCGCTTCATCGCCGAAGAGGTGACCGAGCGTGTCGTTTACATTTTTGAAGTGATCGATGTCGCCGAGAATCACGCCCACGGGCGAGCGTTGGCGGCGGGCTCGCTCCAGCTCGCGGCCCAGCATGGCGACAATCTCCCCTCGATTCATTAAACCGGTGAGGCTGTCGTGAGTGGCGGCGTGGCGCATGGACTCGCGGGCGGAGACCAGTTCCTCTTGTAGATCGAGAATGCGCTTGCCGACCACAAGGCGCGCCTTTAATTCCATCTCATCGAAGGGCTTGACCAGATAATCGTCGGCGCCCGCTTTCATGGCCTCGAGCATATTCAGGCGGCCTTCTTTGCTGGTCAGCAGAATGACGTAGACATATGGGCCGGACGACCTGGCGTTGCGGATGCGCCGACAAAGCTCGATGCCATCGATATCGGGGAGCACCCAGTCCAGGAGAGCGAGTTTCGGAGAGTCCGGCTGCTCGAGAATCTGCCATGCGGCGGAGCCGGTCTCAGCCAAAGTTACGCCGAAACCCCAGCCACGCAGCTGGTCGCCGATCAATTTGCGATAGACGGCCGAATCATCGACCACCAACGCCTGCATGAGGCTAAAACCTCCGACCTCTGCTGCGCGAAAGAACGATGGGTCGCTCAATCACACCTCCATGGCGGATCGGTTGCTGGGATCGCGATTCTTTGATCATAAGCCAACCGGTGCCAATAAGGTGGACAATTAGGGGTGGGCGACATGGAAGGGTCACCTAGCGGGTTTCCTTTTCCTATGGCATCATTCTGAGCGTCTATGTACGTACAGACTAGTTGCGCTACAGATAAGGAGACCCTTATGTCGGATGACCTCGCCACTTTGGAAACCCAACGATCCGAGCTCCTGGAAGAGTTCCTCCGCTTGGGTGATCTGCGACCCGGCTCCATCACTGCGGTGACCCGACGCTGCGGCA
>Ga0209624_10001597_pt1 | contig 17488 bp, 9 predicted proteins | sample JacPinW_OM2H0_O1_FD_188565 | JGI IMG/M metagenome (GOLD analysis project Ga0209624, IMG submission 188565) | Forest soil microbial communities from Algoma, Ontario, Canada - Jack Pine, Ontario site 1_JW_OM2H0_O1 (SPAdes) (version 2) | ecosystem: Environmental > Terrestrial > Soil > Boreal...
AGCGCGAGACTGGATGCGCGTATGAAATGCCCGCTGTGGATCACCCAGTCGGCGTGTCATCCCTGCAGTCAATGCCGCGGGCGATACAAAGTGTTGGTTGCAAGCAGAACTTTGAAAAACGCCATGGTGCGAAACGCCGATCAACTTACTTCTGGGAACGAACGAAAATGATTCGAGGAAAGCAGTTCGGAAGCGTTGGGAAGCCGCCTACACAGCTCAAGGGCGAAGTGACGTGCAGGGCTGTCAAGGGTCCAGATGAACGTCCGCTGCGGCACGCTCTTGACGTCGCCACGCTCGCCAGTTTTACGTTTGCGTCTTCTAGCACCTTCTGAATTCGACTACTGATGCGCGAAACTTCCTAGGACAGACTCGCCCGCATTCTTGTCAGGTCGCGCTTCTGAGTCACGCCGACCTGCCGTAGCCATTCGGCAAGCTCACGCAGATCTTGGGTCATTTCACCAAAACAACGCTAGTGTTTCTGCGCTCGCCCCGCTGTTCCAGAGCAGGAGCCGATCCTGCTTGAGTTGTACGGGCACGACTTCAGCGAGTTCCAAGATTTGGATTTTGGACCGTATGGCAGGTTTGGATACCAGCGCCTTCGCCTTTACTGGAGCGAGCCTGACCGACATCCGTTTCGTGTCACAGTGGCGGGCAGATTGGCAGGGTCGGTTTTAGTGAAGAGAAGTTCGGAACTGTCTGGAAATGAAATTGTCTGGGTAGGGCGGAGTTTTTTGTTATTCGCAGATACCGGAGACGGGGAATTGGAACTTGCATAGCGCATGAAGTGTGGAGGCGGTTCCCGGGTTCGTGGGAAGTTCGCGTGATGCGTTCGAATGTTTCGGCGGGCCATTTTTGGGCGCGTGCCATCCCGTCATACCGGGCAGGCGAACCAACCCGTTCTGGTCGATAAAGATGGCAAGTGCTGGAAACTCTTCTCGTTTGAATCCGAGCGCGTCGCTTAACAAAAACGAGGGAACGATGCTAGAAAGGGGCGCAGCATCGTCGCCAGAAGCTTATGCCGGACGCTCGGGGAAACCTGAATGAACAGATTCACAGTACGAACATCCGAAGCATCCACCAGACAAGGAATATCGCGACAACGGCCCCCGCGATGTGAACTATCCAGTCGCCAGCTGTTTTCGGTTTCCCAAAATTGAACACGCGGCAATGGTAGCAGGCCCGCATGCAGGATGGTGGGTTCATGAATCCGCTGCAACCAAGCGGTCAGGATGCGGACCGGTGCGCGGCTGGCCGCTCGTAAGCTCACACTTCTCCCCCGGAGCGGCTCCACAGGTTGGACAACGGACAGTGAGTATCTTTTTTAGGGCGAGTTGTGTTTTCAAGTCGAGATGTTGCCACGAACCCCGCGCATCTGTGGCAAAATTAGACCAATTTTCGAAAGGCGAAATCCCATTCGGCCGGGTCTACGCCTATTTGTTAACGGACATGGGCCGACTTTCCAGAAAGCCGATGATAAGTGCGCTATTTATTTGCAAGCTGCCGTTGTAGCTGACGAAACCCTTCTTCTTGAACTGATTCATAAATCTACTTACCCTGGCGCGGGTGGTGCCAACCATCTCCGCCAAGGTTGCTTGGCTCACCTTTAGGGGATGCTCCGGCTTTGATTCTTTGATGATTTGCCCAAACAGCAACAGGACCCGCGCCAGTCGCTTTTCGCTGAAATTGAAGAATTGATCGACCAAATCTTCCTCGATTCGAATAATGCGGGAAAGCAGATATCCAACAAACATCTGGGCAAACTCTGGGTCTCGCTTGAGCAAACGTATCGTGCTCTCCTTTTGCAGGCGAGTGATTTGGGCCTGCCCAATTGACCTCGCCGTATAAATCCGGTGAGTTTGTCCGCCCAGACAGCCTTCGCCGAAGAAGCCACCACGCAGCAGGACCGCGATTATGGCTTTCTTGCGGCGCGTGGCGGCCACGGTGAGTTTCACCGTTCCGCTCTGGATGTAGAACACCGCATCGGCTGCATCCCCTTGCGAAAAAATGATCTCGTTGTCTCGGTAGCTCCGCTCACTCATCCCATTACGGAACTTCTTGCGGAAAACTGTGGGACTGAGACCGAGAGTATGTTTCGCCATTTGTCGCCTCGGCACGATCAACTTGCGTTGAATGCCGTTCTCCTTCAAGAGAGGCTAAATCATACGGCTCGGAAATCTGGCTTGGATGGTCAATAAAGCTCGTACACAATTGCACACAGTACCTTCGTGGTAATCTCGGGCACGTCATCCCTTAAGAGAGGCGATTCAATCTCCTATTCCCGCATCTTGCTTCAATACTGGGAACCAGCGTCGGAGGAGCTCAGCGCTGACTGGAACACCGCTGCCACACTTTTAGATCTGGTCTGGCTTCGTTGTCGTCTCTTTGCCAAGGCAGGCTACGCTGTACTCGGCGCAGACCGCTTCGGCGGCGTTGTGTTCGCGCCTGTTGTTCTTCCCAATCAACCCCAGGTTCCAGAGATTCGACTGCAAGGTGTTTCTAACCGATGCTGCGCTACACGGCGGCGTGGTGGACTGTTCGCCGTCGAGCGCCTGCCCCACCTTTCATTCGCGCCCGACGGTCGTCGGGTGTCTTGGCACAGCAACCCAGGAAGGGCTGTCTCTTGTGGTGGAACGTTCTGAGCTAGAGGCGGACTCGCCAGCGGGAGGCGAAGCAGGCTGCGCTCTCAATCCCCACACGGGGATAGGAACCGTTAGCCGGCTTGAATTGACAGTTGTCGGCCCTTTACCCATTCCTGCAGTATGCGCTCACCCAGTTCCTTGAAGTCGGGATGTCCCTTGATGTAGGACTGGAGATCGATTTCGGTTTGCGGTCAACAAGATAGCGGATCAGGCGTCCGTGTCGGTGGAGATTCCGACCCGTTTCATTGATCGCCATTGCAGGTCTCCGCGGAGGTATTGCCAGATGCCTTGGAGCCGCCAGACCATTGTAAGTTGGCGGTAGGGGAAATGTTCGAACAGGCAGTAGATCAGAAGGCGTGCAACTTCGCGCCAGTCACTGTAACGGCGGAAGGTCATTTCTTCGAGCAGCACCGCGCCGATGGAAATCAGCGTGGCAAAGGCGTAGCCGAACAAAAGGAATTGCAGGAAGAAGGACTTGCTCAGTACTCCTGAGATCAGAGCGAGGATGATGGTGGAATATCCGACGACCTCAATGATGGGTGCGAAGAATTCAAAGATCCACATATAAGGAAGGACAAGCCAGCCGACGCGTCCGTAGCGGGCGCGAAAAAGCATGTCGCGATTGGGCCACAGTGTGTCGATGAGACCTTTGTGCCAGCGTGCGCGCTGCCGGGCAAGCGATTTCAAGTCAGTGGGAACTTCGGTCCAACAGGTGGGATCGGGAATAAAGTCAATGTGGTAGGAGCGGTGTTCCTCGTGCAGCCGGCGGTGCATGCGGATGACGAGATCGAGGTCTTCCCCGACAGCATGAGTGCGAAAGCCTCCGACTTGCATGACTAGGTCACGCTGAAAGACTCCGAATGCTCCGGAAATTATGGGGAGCATGTTGAATCCCGCCCAGGCTTCGCGGCCGACCAGAAAGGCCCGCAGATATTCGATGACCTGCATGACTTCAATCGCACTCTTAGGGAGACGGACTTCCTCGATCTGATTGTTGACGACGCGGGAGCCGTTCAAGACGCGCACGATGCCGCCCACCGCGATCACCCGGCCGGGATCGGCGAAGACTCCCGCCATGATGCGAATAAGAGATTCTTTTTCGAGAATTGAGTCAGCATCGACCACGCAAACGTAAGGACTGGTGGCGGCATTGATTCCGGCATTGATGGCGTCAGCCTTGCAGCCAGCAGCTTCCTTGTCGAGAACAAACAGGCGTGAGTCCACGGGACTGCGATAGATGGAGCGAAGCGGTGCGGTGGCGATGTCGGCAATGTAGAGTATGCGGGCGGCCTGCAGCCGATAGGCTTGTCTCAGCTTTTCCATGGTGTCATCGCTCGATCCATCGTTGACGACGATAACTTCGAGGCTGGGATATTCGAGTCCGAGCAGAGCTCCGACACTGCCGACAATGGAACGCTCCTCGTTGTGCGCGGGAACGATGAGAGTGATGGGCGGAGTAAAGGGAGAGGCTTTCACCAACTCCAGACGCTGACTACCGAGACGATGACTGTGGCGGACATTCTTGACAATCGCAACAATGAGTAGTGCCAGGTAAATAACGTTTGACAGCACATAGTAGAGGAACAGAGTATCGTTCGAGATGGCGAGAAGATGCAAGGTCAGTGCGCCCCAGCCGCGAATGCCGCCGCTTGGCCGGTAAGTTCCACTTGTTTTCTTGCCTTTGTCACAACTTCCATTAAGGTAGTCTCTTCGGACGGATAATCGGAACCATCGAAGGTGCTGACAATTTTCTCGATGGCACCCGAACGCTCGAGTTCGGAGACAAACGATTGCAAGGCATAATCGTCTCTGGTGGCAACGACATCCTCGAGGATCTGCTCGAGTTGCGGCTCCATCCGAGCCAGTACCCATGCGGCGCGCTGGCGAACGTGACGGTTGACGTCGCAGAGGGCGCGCACCAGGATCTTGATCTTGCCGATGTTCTCGATCTGTCCCAGCGCTACCACGGCGCGCAGACGAACAAACCATTCTGGATCGGAGGCTAAAGTGTGGAGCGCAGGCAGACCGTAGGGAGTGTTGGTATTACCGAGAGCGCGGGCGGCCGAAGCGCGCACTTCCGGTAAAGGATCGACTGCCAGCACCAGTAACTCCTCGCCCAGTTCAGGCGAGGCCAACTCACCGAGCACGCGGGCCAGCAACTCGCGAACTGGTCCGTTGGCGTGCTCGACATAGTTGATCAGTACCTGGGGGTGGGCACGGCAACAATTTACCAGAGCATTTTTCAAAGAACGTTCCGGCGCGTCGAATTGACCGGTCAAGATGCGGTCGAGAATCGGGATGGCGGCTTCCGTGCGGGCGGTGCGCCCAAGGCCACGGACCGCGGCAATACGAGTTTCCCGCAATCGCGAATCCAATCCTTCGGCGAGAGCAGGGATTGCTTCCACCGCGCGAGTGCGGCCCAAGGTCAGTAACGCGGTTCGCTGTTTCCATCCGCGGGCGGTTCGCGCTTGGTAAATTCGCATATCGAGCAATCCACTGACGCGAAGACAATCCAGCAGCGGGGGCAGTTTATCGGCTGACGACATCTCGATGCTGTCGAGCAGAATCGATTCGACGATGTTGCAATCGAGCGGATCGAAGCGCCACTCTTCGGCGGAGATCTTGCCTGAGAGAATTTCGTCCCAGTGGGAGCGCAAAGCGACGGTGCGCTCATTCCTTCTGCGGAAGTAGCGGGCGCGGTACCATCGTCGCAGCACAATGAATCCAACCAGGAGAAAGATTCCCAGCAGCGAGACTAGAATCGCTTGTAAGACCAGGCCCGCCGGCCCAAGTTTTTCGATTGCCTTAAAAATGGATTCCATAACTCAGTCCGAGGCTGGTATCCGTTTGACCCTGGTTGCGGTTCTGGCGGGCGACATATCCGTTGATGTCTTGACGGGCGGCAAACTGATAACGCAACCCACCCCCAACCGCGTGGGCGGAGAAGCGCTCGATCTGATCAATCTGGGCGAAGTTTTCACTGCCCACCGCGAAGAAAAGGTTGCCAGTGACTCGATGTTGCAGAGGAAATGCCAGTTTGGTCCAGCCGGATGGCGTCCACCCGACGGAAGTGCCCACAAAACCGGTGCGAGCGCCAGTCAGGTTCAGTGACCAAGTCCAGTCGCGAGGAAGATAGACAACCTGACTTGTGTTCAGGGTAAGCACGTGCGCCCCTTGATACCAGAACCAATGTTGCTGGTAGGAACTTTCCAGTCCGTGGAGCCAACGATTTTCCATTCGGAAGCCGTGCCCATATGCGAAGAACGCTTCGTTGGTGGGCACGACGCTCTGACTACTGGCAACGGCGCTGCCCACGCTGATCGAATCCTGCGTCCTGACGTGGAAGGTGCCGCTGGCTAGGAACTTGACGGCATCTTGGCCAAATAGTTGATACGTGTTGACGCCGAAGACGGTGGACCATCGTTGGTTCCACCGGGACGCTAGGCTAAGGCCCTGGGTCTGGCCGCTGTTGGCGTAGTTGAAGAAATCGACGTCTTCCCCGATGCGCAGTTCGTGTTTGGTGTTTTCGCTCAGGCCTGCCAGACCGGCTCTCGCATCCTTATTTTGCGAATCGAACTGAAGAGTCTGTTGGTATTCCGAGCGCGCCTCGGGAGTGCGGCCCAACAGCGCCAGCACTCGAGCGCGGCGGGAAAGAATCTCAGGATCCGCGGGGGAGATTTTCCTAGCATCGTCGAGTGTCCGCAAAGCTTCGATGTAGTTCTGTTGCCACAGAAGGACGTCCGCGAGGGCGGTCAAAATCTCCGTATCATTCGGGAATTTATCCAGGACAAGTTTAAAATCGGCTTCTCCCTCCGACCAGCGGCCTTTCCAGGCCAGCAATCGTCCACGCCAACCGCGAGCCTCCAGGTCTTCAGGTGCGTTGGCCAGGCGCTGCTCTACGATGCTAAGCGCGGCATCGATGTGCTGATTCTCAACTTCATTGCGAACTCGTATCTGCCATTCGTCAATGGTTTGCCCGGCAAGAAGTTGCACGAAAACGAGTATCAGCAAGACCGCGATAGCAGTCCTTTGAGCTAGCTCGAGCGGTTGGTGAATAGATTTCTTTTTAGACACTGTCACGATAAAAACAACGGAAGTTGATCCTGTCGATCCGAAGCCAGCGGGTTTGGCGCACGGCCTCTGGTCCGGCGGGAGCAAGTCAATTCAGGAAAGGACACAACGGGTGGAACGTAGCCAGGCGCGGCAATGCACCGTCGTTACTCTCTTCAGTGATTGTGGCCTTAAGTGGCTTTCAGCGTAAGTTACACAAGCCCAACAGACCTACGTGCGCAGGAAGATGGAGTGTTCCGATCTCCTGCAATTGCCCCGAGCAGATCAGTACAAGTAGTGAATGCGAATCGAAACGCTGTCGTCGGGCCCGAGTTCTTGCAGAACAACGTGGCGGTTATCCGGGGACAGTATCGCACCGCCTGTAACTGTCGCTATGGGACGCTGGAATTCGAAGGTGAGCCCGGTCACAGAATCATGGGACTTCACTTGCAGCACGACTTGCGCGGGTATGGAGGCGGCGGTCACGGTCCATTGAAGACGATCACGAGCGCGCCAGAATGTTGCAAAACTCACCATGTCGGTTTTTAGGATATCGGCAGGGAGTTGGCGAAGTAACTCTTCCTCGGCTGCAGCTTTCAGGGGGGATTCGTTGGAGTGAATCAACACCACGCTTACGGCTCCGTTTTCAGCGTTGGCCAGGATCACCTTCAAAGCCTGCGGCACTCGTTTAGCAAAGCCGGGAGATTCCTCGTCTTCGATCGTCACCGGAAATTCATAGATCTCGCTGTCTTCCTCAAAACCCATGTCGCGCGGAAGCGCATAAGGAAAGTTGGAGAGAACATCATCGGCGGTGAACGATGAGTCGAACTGATAGTCGGACCGTTCAAGAACCTCGGGCAGAGAATGTGGGACGCGCAGATGCCCGGCACGAAAAAATATCGTATCTTGACCGGGGATTTCTCCGTCCAACAATTCCTTGCTCACTCGAACTTCGCCGAACACGGTGGCTCCCGAGGCGGTATCGAATCCCAATCCGCGAGGCTGGTAGCTGGGGTAGATTTCATGACCCGAGCCCAGTTCGAACTTGTTGAAGCCTCGCGAATGGATGATGGAATGGCTGCCAACAGTCGAGCCACCTGATTTCAGTTGTCGAAGAGTTTCGAGGTTGGGCTCGAAAAAGAAAGCTTTGCTGTTGGCATCATCGACATACTTAGTTTGTATGAAAAAAGTACTTTTGGCTTGATTCGCCTTCTCGATACGCGCAAAGTCGAGAGCCGGAGCAAACGAGTTCTCCCAATCCACATCATGGGAGAGCAGCAGGGCGGACTGCTGGCCTCCGGGGATTGTCGCCAGGCGCACCCAATCCTGGGCGTAGTTCTCGTACCAGGCCCTTAGGATCAGCAGCCAAATGTCCGCGCCGGGTTCGAAAGCATTCACATAGTGGCGCTGGGCCTCATAGTCGCGATTGTTCTGACTACGCAGCACGACATCAAGCAGACTCAGTCCGAGGAGGTATACCTTTCCTTTGCCAATCGAGTTCGTCAACAGCGCGGCGGTGCCGTCGTCAAAGTGCGCCAGCACCTCTGCACCGGTATCGGGAACATATCCGTTACTCCAGATAATTTCAGGGAAGTGATCGCTTCCCAAACTAGCTTCGAGTTCCTCTGGGCGATTCAGATACTTCATGACCGGATCCGTCGTGCCAGAAAACGCGAGGTGATAACGCTTGCGCGAAGGCGCGAAGGTGCGAAAACCGAAGAGCGACTGAATGCCTCCCCAAAACACGTTCTGCGCGAAAATAAATCCCCCTTGTCGTACGAACGTCGTTAGCTGTTCGGCTTGAGGCTGGGTAAAAGTGTGTGAATCCACACTGGGGTAGAGAATGACTAAGGGATGGCGGAGAGCTTGTGCAAAATCGCGAGTGATAAAAAAAGGAATGCCCATTTCCTTCAGCGAATGCACGAGTGCAAGAGGATTTTCAGGATCGGGGTCGGGACGGGTCCAAAGCACCGCGACCTGAAGCGGGAAGGATTCTGGAAACTGCTGGAATGGGTCGAGGTGTCGGTGAGCGATGTCGTGCAAGCGTACTTGTTTGGTTCGCAAGGGAAGCGTGGCCTTGGCGGCAAGCTTCCAAGCAGCGACCGGCCCGGCCAAACTCAACACCGATAGCGCGACCGCTAGAGACCGTTTCAACCGCAAATCCTTAAGACATTAATGACCTTGCGCGAGAACATGGATCTAAGTATGAGGCATGTAAGGAGAAGGCAAGAAAGCGGAAGTCTCGGACCTGCCGTGCGCGTCGGCAACGGGCACAAGGAGCGACGAGCACCGGATGCGGAATATGAATAACGAAAAGAATCCGAGTATAGGACGGTCCCGATCCTACATTTCGGTCCTTCTCCAACAGAACGCTCTCCATCCAAATCCCTTAGCGCCGAAGAGGCGATGGTGATTCAAGTGCAAGCCCTTCCGTCGTCGCTGCCTGGTAAAGCAGCCATTTCCCTCATGTCCATTCCATCATTGAGAATTGGTCCTCTGAATGCTATGGTGATATCAACTCGACAATCGACACAGTTTCGGCTCAGCCGACCGAACATCCACCGTTTTTGATCCCGTAGGATGCGGGCGCGCGACGGTATCGTCGACTACCGCGGCAGCGGGATTGTGAACGCTATTGAACAGCAAGCATTTATCCCTTTCCGCACGATTGAGAGTCATCTCCACGTCTAGGATGGTCATCTGGGCGAACGTCACGAATAGTTTCAAGCCGATGGCACTGATTTCACCGAGATTCTCCGCATGCATGCTCGACGCCTGATCTTTCGTCACGCGCTGGTCTCCCTTTCGTTCGTGCTGCTATACCTGCTGCTGAACCGGCCGGAGGTTATTCTTATCTCTCGGCTTGGATTCATTACCTGGTATCCGGCCATCGGCCTGGTCATGGCGCTCCTGTTGGGTGTAAGTCCGTGGTACGCCCTGTTGGTCTTTTTCTCCGAGGCTCTGGCTGGCAAGGCTATTTACGGACAGCCGCTCATATCCTTCAGCAATACCCTGGGTGCCGCGGGGAGCGCTCTTTGTTATGGCGCGGCAGCCTACGTATTGCGCGGGCCCACGCAAATCGATCTGGGGCTGCGCCGCCGTCGGGATGTGGTCCGCTACGTTATCCTGAGCGCGGCCGCGGCATCAGGAGCAACGATTTTTGGTGTCGTATCCCTGATCGCCGATCACAGCATTGCCCGGGGTGAATACAGGTCTTCGGCTGTCGGTTGGTTTCTGGGTGACGCAATCGGCCTGGTAGGTATCGCTCCGTTTCTTCTCGTCCATGTCTTTCCACATGTTCGGAGTTGGCTCGCACCCACCCCTTTCCTGCCGCAACCCGCCAGAGCGCGTTCCACCGTACCGAAAGCCACTTTTGGTGTGATCGCGGAAGCTTCCGGCCAAGCGTTGTCGATACTCATCGTCCTTTTGATCATGTTTGGGTTCAAGGGGGGGCGCTACGATCATTTCTATCTGAGTTTTATTCCGATCGTCTGGATCGCGATGCGGCATGGAATCCGGCGCGTCGTCACCGGTCTGTTGGCCCTGAATTTCGGAATTGTCGTCGCGATGCATTTGTTCCCACCCAGCGCAATCGTGTTCAACAGAGTCGCCCTGCTTATGATGGTGCTGTCCGCGGTGGGACTCATCGTGGGATCCGAAGTCAGCGAGCGACACCGCCTGACCATTGATCTGAATAAACAGACTACGTTTCTGAATTCCCTCATACAAAATAGCCCGCTGGGAATCATCGTGCTTGACCGGCGAGGCGCGGTCGAGCTGGCAAATTCCGCTTTCGAGAGGCTGTTTCAGTATGAGCGGAACGAACTTGCCTCGATTGACATCAACCGAGTAGGTGTACCCGACGATGAGGCTTCCGATTCCACGGAACTGATTCGTCAGATCTTTGCCGGAAAGGCCCTGAACAAAACCGTCCGGCAGCGAAGAAGGGACGGAAAGACTCTTGACCTGGCGCTTCATGGAGTTCCGCTGTTCGTCGGCGGTGAGGTAGGGGGCGCCTACTTGATCTATGAGGACATTTCGGACCAGATCAGGACGGCGGAAGCGCAGCGGCAACATGCCGAGTCGTTGCACCGCCTGGTGCAGGAGTTGGAACTCCGCACAAAGCAGACGGCCTTGTTGAATGAAATGGGATCTCTGCTGGCCTGCAGTGGAACGGTCAAGGAGGCCAGCGCCGTCGTTGCCAATTCCATGCAGAAGCTTTTCCCGGCCGCTCCTTTTGGAGCGCTCTATTTGTTCAGATCGTCGCGAGATCTTATCGAAGCAACAGCTCGGTGGGGGCAAAAAGACATATTAGCGCCGACATTTCCTCCCGACGCATGCTGGTCTCTTCGTCGAGGTCGACCTCACTGGAGTGGGCATCCGGGAACGGATATCGGCTGCCAACATTTGAACGAGAGTACAACGAACGAGTCTCTATGCGTTCCCATGGTGGCGCAGGGAAACACGATTGGCGTCTTGCTTCTGGAATTCCAGAGCGCACCGGAACATCGATACGAGTTTGCCAACGAGAGTTTTCGGGACACGCACCAGCCCTTAGCCATCAGTGCAGCCTCACAGATCGCCCTTTCGCTGGCAAGTCTGCAGTTGCGCGAAACCCTTCGTGAGCAGTCGATTCGTGATCCGCTGACTCGCTTGTTCAACCGGCGATTTCTGGAGGAATCGTTCGAAAGAGAGCTGCAATTGGCAGATCGCAAGAAGCAATCGGTCGCCGTCCTTTTCCTCGACCTCGACCACTTCAAGAGATTCAATGACACTTTCGGCCATGATGCGGGAGACTTGGTACTTCAGTCCCTGGCCGATCAGTTTCGCAATTTCTTTCGCGCCACCGACATATGCTGCCGCTATGGTGGCGAGGAATTCGCGATTATCCTGCCTGAGGCAACTTCTAAGGACGCGGCTACCCGTGCGAACATGCTGCGCCTGGAAGTAAAGAGTCTGCGGCTGCAGTATAAGAAGCAGTCGCTGGGGCAGCTCACGCTCTCGGTGGGCGTAGCCGCATTTCCCGAGAACGGTTCAACATCCAGCGAGTTGCTCAAAATCGCGGACCAATGCCTTTATGAATCCAAAGAGCGCGGCCGGGATGTGGTGACCGTACCTTCTACGCAAAATGCGTAGCTGGATTGTCGATTCTTGCAACTCGCGGCGCCGGGCCGGAAGCAGACTGCGATGATCGGCAACCACCAGCCAAGGGGCTCGAGCTCTCGAACTCGGAATTGGGGATCAAATCCACCCGATTGCTAGCGGCAGCGAGGGGATGACGAACCAGTAGTTGGGAGTACGACTCAAGCTTTACCTCACGAATAGGCAAGCCGCCCTGCTGGAGGTCACCTTTCGCTGTCGGCTTTGTAATCAACGAACGGCCAAGGACAATCGAGCCGCCACTGGGACGTAGGCTTCGGTTTTGTGACGATAGGCTCAGGCGGCTTGGGTTTGTCAGCGCGCTTTTTCGGATCGGACGACGGATCGGCGAGAGTATTCTGTTCACCAGCATAACCCTCTCAACAAAACAGTGGCGCAGCGGTCCCTTTAGGCTGCGCCACTAAAGGAACAGGCGGACGCTGGGGGGGCCGCATCAGTTCCTCCGCCTCTCCTACAATTTTTCCAATTTATGATCGCCCTTGTGGGAGGTCTGTTCAGAATTGCACAGTCTGCAAATAAATCGTCGGAGTGTCGCGGACTGGGTCTTGCCTCTTCCTTCAAGATTAACGACCAGAAGTGTTCAAGAGTGAACATCGCGGTATCGCGTTCAGTGCCGTTCCCTGGTCTCACCCATGACGCCTCGCCCGTCCTCCTGTCCTGCTTTCAATCGCTCAAGACCGTTATAGAAGAGCGTTCCATTGTCTGGAATTTCTCGGTAACGAATTCCGGCAGCATCTCTTCCAGCCTTCTTGAGAGCCACTCCTGTAATTCAGAGCTCTGCTCTTGCGAAAAAGAGACAAAGCGAACACCAAGATGACCGGTTGTACACCAGCAGATTCTCGATTCTGCCACGAATGGCTCTGCGTAGTCGGGTAAGGTGAACCGAACCCCAACGTCTTCCCCGGCAGCGAGCGGAACGAACGTATTCACGGCCATGCCACCTTCGCTGATGTTCACGCTATGGCAGAGAACTTCCGGCATGCTCTGTCTCAGGATGGTGACGGGAACAGCGACCGGGTGACGGAAATAGCGCCGCCGTTCCCTCAATATCAATCCGTAAGCGGGCTTGAGAGTGCCGCTGATGGACAGCGCCGAGAGAGGTCTTTCGAAGACGAAACTTGATCTCTGACGCAAGGCGGACGTAGTTCTCGGGTCACTGCTACTGATGGCAAACGTTACCGCCGTTCGATTTGATGGGGAGAGACGTACCTCGTTAAGAACACGACCGGACTGTTCTCCCAGCTGGAGATCAACAACAACGGCATCGAACTTTCGGCAGTTCAACAAGTGAATCGACGCTGGCATTTCCTGGCAGACATCGGGCGAAATAGATAGGTCTTGTAAGGCGTGGCCGATCTGCTGAATTGTGACTGGATCAGCGGACACCAGAAGCGCAACAGCGATTGCCGTAGTCAAAGAGCACCCCTCATAATCGATTCGTTGAGAACCCAACACCGCAGTTTATTCTTGCATCGCGCCACCATCACGCCCCTAGGTTAGCGGACAAGGCGCATCCCGAGGCGCCACGCAGGCTGTCGGCAACTTTGTCAACCAACAATGGCCGGCTGAAGTAGTAGCCCTGAATCTCATCACATTGATGTGCCCGCAGGAACGACAATTGTGCTTCGTCTTCGACCCCTTCGGCAATCACCTTGAGACTCAGGCTTTTCGCCATGCTGATGATCGCAGTTGTGATCGCCGCATCGTCAGGGTTTACCGCGACATCCCGGACAAATAAGCGGTCGATTTTAAGCTTGCTGACCCGAAATTGTCTCAAGTAGGCGAAGCTGGAATATCCGGTCCCGAAGTCGTCAATCGCCAGCGTCAACCCGATAGCTTTTAATTCCTGAACCACTGATAGCATCACGTCTGCGTTGGCCAGAAGTAGGCTTTCTGTCAGTTCAAGTTCAAGATATTGCGGGGCAAGGCCAGTCTCAGCGAGCACTTCTCTGATGAAATCGCAGAAGCCCCGTCGGCGAAATTGCACCGCTGATACGTTGACTGCGACCGTCACCGCAGGAAGCCCTTCATCCTGCCATTGCCGAGCCTGAGAACAAGCTGTCCTAAGCACCCACTCACCGATTGGCACGATCAGGCCGCTGTGCTCAGCAATTCGGATGAACTTATCGGGTGGCACAAGACCCAATTCCGGGTGTTGCCAGCGAAGAAGCGCCTCCAGCCCGGTAACCCTCCCTGTGGCAATATCCATTTGCGGCTGATACATCAAGAACAGTTCCTTCTTTTGCAGTGCGGACCGCAAGCTCTTTTCCAAGGTCAATCGCTCCACGACCTGGGTATTCATGTCCTCGGCGAAGAACCGAAAGGAGTTGCGTCCATGCTCCTTTACCGTATACATGGCCGAATCCGCATTCCGGATCAGCGTTTCGCTGTCCGCACCGTGTTCGGGAAAAATGCTGATGCCGATGCTGCAACTAATATTGAGGGAGTGCCCTTGAATGGCGAATGGGGCGGTCACCGCCTCCATCAGCCGCCCAGCGGCATCCTCTGCCTCAGACGAGTCCCTTACGTGCGTCAGCATGATCAGGAATTCGTCGCCACCTAAACGGGCGACGGTGTCCTGATCCCGGGCCGATGCCTTGAGCCGTGTTGCCACCTCTTGCAGAACAAGGTCGCCGACCGAGTGTCCCAGAGAGTCGTTGACGTCTTTGAACCTGTCCAGGTCGAGGAACAGGACCGCGACTTCATGTTTGTTCCGACGAGCGGCTGCGAGTGCCTTCGCCAATCGATCCTGAAGAAGGGTCCGATTGGGTAACTCCGTAAGAGCATCGTAGTAGGCTAGGAACTGGACTCGTTTCTCGGCGAGTTTGCTGTCGGTGATGTCGCGAAAGTACCAGATCCGGCCGCGATACTGCCTTCTTGAATCGACGAGAGGTGCGGAGTAACGGTCGAACACCTTCCCATTCTTGAACTTAATCTCGTCCCTGCTCTTTTCATCCCGATGATCATTGAGATACTCGACCCTCGCGACGAAGGCGTCCGGATCTTCGACTTTATCCGTCACGTGCTTGAGTACGATCAGGTCATCGCGCGTGCTCAGCAGTTCATCGGGTATTCCGAAGTGGATCCCAAACTGCTTGTTCGCCAGAACGATGTGATCTGCGTCATCGACGACAAGGATGCCATCAATTGTCGTCTCGGCTTGCGCCTCCAGCAGTGCAGTTTTGAACAACAGGGCTTCCTCTGCCTGCTTGCGCTCGGTGATGTCGCGAACGGTCGCCAGCAGCGTAGGCCGCCCGCTCAGCGTCAATGCCGTCAGGCATACTTCAGCCGGAAACACATCGCCGTTCTTGCGCTGGTGCAACCACTCGAAACGTTCCTTGCCATTGAGAAACGCCGTGGCAATCTTCCGGTCTGCCGCCGTGCGAGACGGCGTGCCGTCCAGTTGGTTCGGGGGTGAGATATCGGCCGGGTGCAGCATGGGGTCCCCGGCGGAGTATCCGAACATCTCCAGGGCAGCTGAATTGCAATCCAGAAATCCTTTTTCGTCCATCAGCCAGGTCGCATCGGCCGAGTCCTCGAACAACACGCGATACTTGTTCTCGCTGTTTTGTAGCATCTCCTCGGACCGCTTGCGCCCGCTAATGTCTTGCTTTATGGCGATAAAGAATCGATTGGCAGGATTGCTACGGTCTCGCGTTACGGGCGTGATGGTCATCTCTTCGGTGTACGTTGTGCCATCTTTCCGCCGGTTGTCGATCTCTCCTCGCCAGACCTTGCCCGATGAAATCGTTGACCAGAGATTGGCATAATAGCTCTCGGACTGCTTTCCGGATTTGAACATGCGAGGGTTCTTGCCTAAGACTTCTTGCTCGCTGAAGCCACTCATCGCAGTAAACGCCTGATTCACCCACAGTATCTTGCCTTCATAGTCTGTGATGACGATGGCATTGGCAGCCGCTTCCAGGGCCGCTGATTGCAAGCTCAATTGCTCTTCCGAACGTTTTCGCAGAGTGATGTCCCGAACAATCGCCGAAGCCCCCACGATGAGCCCGGTCGCGTCCTTAATCGGCGAGATGGACACGGACACGTCCAGTAGTGACCCTGCCTTCGTGAGTCGTTGAGTTTCCAAGGACTTAATCGAAAGTCCCCTTCGTACCCGCTCCATGATGAATCCGGTTTCAGCCTCTCTCTCTGGAGGCAACAGGAAGGAGAAGTGTCGTCCTACCACTTCATACGGGGTGTAGCCATACATTGCCTCCGCTGCTCGGTTCCAGCTGGTGATCACCCCAGTTATGTCTTTTCCGATAATCGCGTCCTCCGAGAACTGCACAATGGACGCGAGCTTCTGCAGTGTTTCTTCCCCGACCTTCCCCGGAGTGATTTCTGAAAGAAGCCCAGCGGCAGCTCGAGCCTCGGTTTCGTCACAAGCCACAGAAGCACTATCATGTGCCCGGAACCATTCCCTGCTCCTTCTCTGGATCAACGACCCATACTGTTCTTCACTTGCCCGTAAGCCCTCCTCGGATTGGCCCAGCTTTCTGAGATCAACGGCGATTCCAAGGCTCAGTAGCAAAACCGGGGAAGCACAAAGCAAGAGTGCGGCAATCGGTGACAACCAAGTGGGAAAACCGAAAACGCCACTGTGCTTAAAATACTCATTCTCCGCTGCAAGAAAGAGCAGAACGGTCGCGTAGCAAACAACTCGAGTCAGGAAGTAGGGCTTGAACATAATTCTCAGGGCGGCGGATTTTGCTGACGCTGCACCGGGCGGTATGCGACTCGAGATGCATCTCGAGGTCCAGTCTTACATCCCGGCTATGTCATTGAGCCCACTCGCTCGGTCGGAAACGAAGAAACCCGGAAGGCGCCCGGTTTTCGCTAGCGTGGACACGATTCCAGTTTATGGACAGTCAGAGGCTGGGTAATTTGACCGGGGAGTTCAGCCTGATGATCGATCGCAGAGCCACGGACAATGGGAATAGTGTTGCCAACAGTTCCCGGACCGGCTGTGTCGGTTCGGCAAATTCAGCTCCTCGGTGCGAGGGCCGAGCTGTGGCCGGGTCGGTGTCGAATGGCTTTTGTTCAAGCCCACCGAATCATAGCGAACAGCACGGCAACAATCACTAGCCCAACCTTCACCAGTGACGGCCACTTCTCTACAAACACGTTTCGCATGTAAGGTGTCCTTCTAAAGAATGGTCCAAAGGCAGGTTCTCCTCTGAACCGTCCTAAACCTACCGGGTGAGCACTGCCGTTCCATCACCATGCCATCGCACGCAAAGCCTCGTTTAAACTCGCGGACGCGCTCTGTGTGAGTGCAGGCAAGACAGACCGTGTGCGTAACCCTGCCGTCTCTACGAATGCGGTACATAATAACTAAAGCGTACACGATGTCTTCCCGTATCAGGTCGATTAGTTTCGCCTTTTGGTTGATAGTTAGCCTCGTTAGGTGGGGTACCAATGCCCTCAGCACCGCGCATCGATGAAGCGTAGTGTTGAGGCATGTACGCCACAACCACACATTGCGGCCCGGACACGTTCATAACCTACAACGACTGTTAGACCCGCACTCAGCATGACTACTTTGAAAAGGGTGTGCCTCGTCTCTGAATCTCTCAAGCCCGTTGGTAGGTGGGTAGGACAGCTGCAGAAATAATGCCGATACCAAGGTCCCTCGC
>Ga0209624_10001598_pt1 | contig 17480 bp, 9 predicted proteins | sample JacPinW_OM2H0_O1_FD_188565 | JGI IMG/M metagenome (GOLD analysis project Ga0209624, IMG submission 188565) | Forest soil microbial communities from Algoma, Ontario, Canada - Jack Pine, Ontario site 1_JW_OM2H0_O1 (SPAdes) (version 2) | ecosystem: Environmental > Terrestrial > Soil > Boreal...
GAGGCCCTCGGCATCTCCACCGACTTCTTTGCCGGCGTCCTCACCGCGCGCAAGCTCGAAGGCGGAATCCGCTTCGGCCTCGGTTCCACCCTCGCCACCAGCAAAGCCGCACTAGCAAAGGCCGGCGGCCTCGAGCCGCTGGTCGAATACCTCGCCGACGACTACGAGATGGGAGAACGCATCGCAAATGCCGGTTTTCGCGTCGAATTGTGCTCCGAAGTCGTCGAAACCACCGTCCCCGCCTACCAATTTGGTGGTTTCCGCGACCATCAACTCCGCTGGGCGCGCTCCACGCGAGACTCGCGCAAGCTCGGCTACCTCGGTCTCGGCATCACCTACGCTCTGCCCTGGGCCATGATGACCTGCATCGCCAGCGGCCTCGCACTCTGGAGCTTCTCTCTCCTAAGCGTCGTCCTGCTGGCCCGCGTTGCCGTAGCCCTCTCCGTGGGTGTCGGCGTACTCCGCGACGGCCAGGTCCTCCGCGATCTCTATCTCCTCCCCTTGCGCGACCTCTTCGGCCTCGGCTTCTGGGCCTGGAGCTTTGCCGGCGACACTGTCGTCTGGCGCGGAGAACTCTTCCACCTCCGCAACGGCCGCATCACCCCAGCCCGCTAAGGCATTTCTTAGAGGCTTTGCGATGCAATAACAGCCATCATTCTGACCCTGAGCGGAGTTGAACAGGGAAGAATCCCTGCATTTCTGTCGGAGACAGAAGACAGTGAGACTGCTTCGAAGTTGCCGTAACCCCGTTTTTGTGAACCTGCACTCACGTCTAGATTGGGACTGAGCCCGCCGCGGAAATGCCTAGTTGCCCGTGCTGGATGTCGCAGGTGTGGCTACCACTCGCGGAAGTGTGAGGACGCGGTAGATCGGAACGCAGAGCAGGAGCGAAACCACGACCGCGAGTCCAACCCGCACAGCGTGCACTTTGAAACGCTGCCCGATGGATATCAGGAGGAGCAAGGTGGCGAGCGTTACTGTGACGCGCACGTAGTCGTCTGAGTGCTGGCGCGCAACATTCCCCTGCTCGAAGGTTGATGCCGCCTGCTCGTTCAATTTGGCAGCATCCTCTATTTTGGAGGAGTGAAATGCGGCCATGAGCTGAGGGCCTGCGGGGGCGTTGGGATTAGTGAGCGGGTCGGTTTGCTTCCATGCTTCAAAGGCTGGACGGAACTCGGGAAGCAGCCGCCGTTCGAAGAGGTCCGCAAGCTTCTGTTGCCCTTGCGCTTCGGCCTTGAGCCACTCGACTACGGTTGCGGAGTTGTAAAGGCGCTCCTGGTTGGCGGTGGTTGTGGCTCCCTCGGCCTGCACTCGCAGTTTTCCGGCGATGCTATACAGTTCGGCCTGATTTCCATTCCAGAGTGCAGCCTGATAGCCGCTCCAGGCCGTGAGGATGGCAACGATGGCCAGTACAACCGCCTCAATTGTCTCCAATATCCTGTGTTCCGTAGACGAAGCGTGTTGCGCGCTAAGATGATGTGCGATTTCGATGTTTGAGTTACCAACTTCGGGCATGCAAAAGCCTCCCTCGACATAACGATCTGAGTGGGTTGACTGCGAGCATCCCCCAGATGACGGCCTCGATGGCTCGACGCTCGAGGGTACGTTGAACGAGGTCGGCGGAGGAAAAGTTCTCCGCGGTCGTCGCAGGTTTTATAGTTTCGAGTGGCTTGCTCACGATTCCCCGCTTTCCAAACGAGACCGAATTACTGGATGGTGCCTTTAGTGAATCTACGGGCCTTGCAACTCTACATCAGCTTTGGGCGGACTGAATCCTGCTGATCCGCTATTAAGTGTCATCGGCGCTCGCCATTTTCTGTCAACCCCAAAGACCGCTCAAACCCGCGCCAATCCAGCACATTCGCGTGTCCCACCAGTTCCACCCCAACCTTTATACTGGATATAGAGCCTGGAGAAGACTGAATTCAGGCCTGAGAGCCCTCAGACAAAAAATCGAGCCTAACTCCCGCGCTAACTCATTGATAAAAAATATTTTGCACGCAACCCATCTGTTATCAATATTTTGTAGACGGCACTCTGCTGTAAACCATTGAATACAAGTATTTTACGCGCAAAATACCCCGAAGGGGGAGGGGGGTACCCTCCGCGGCCAACCCTGTCAAACCCAAGCCCAGAGAACACGGATCTAGTACGGGTTTGGCTGATTGCTGATGATCTCTTTCCCGCCGCTCTGAGCAATAAAGTAAGTTTTACCAGGCAAGCTGGGCTGTGGTTCGTTCAAATCTTGCCACAAAAAGACCCGCCGAGGCCCTGTCCACTTCAAGCTGATAGAAACCCCATCTTCGAAGATGGCCGGCGCGTCAGGAAAGAACGAACCGTACCAGAGATTGGAGCTACGCCCGTCGAGGATGTGCAGGTCGTTCCGCCGCAGATAGAAACCCAGCGTACTCGCGCTCTCATACTCTCCATGGATGACGATCAGGTCGTCAGGTTTCAGCTCTGGCGCAATCGCGCTGGCGAGCTCACGCGAGGTCAGCACTGGCGAAAAGGTCTGCAAGCCAATGTGTGCCGCGAGCAGAAAGGCAAACGTCGCCGCTGCGAGCCACAGATTGCCAAGGTGCGGTCTGTAGTCGCGGCGGCAGAGCCAGTTCGCCATCGTGCCGCCAAAGAGCGCAAAGGCGGTGATCAGCAGCGGTGTACGGAACGCGCCCATAGCCTGGGCGTTCAGGTCGAGGAAGTGGCCGAAGGAGAGCGCATAGTCGCCCGGGTTCTGCTTCAATAGCGCGGCAAGGTCGGTGTTTGGGCCTGGCGGATGAGCATGCAGGACGAAGAACCCAGCGATCAGCGCTGCGATCGAGCCGAGGACCAGCAGGACGACGGAGATACGCTGGCCCGAACGCACCAGTGGATTGGGAACGGTGAACGATTCTGCCTCGTTGGCCTCATCGTTCATCCACCCGGCGATAAGCAGGATCAGCGCGGGCATAGCGGGCAGAACGTAATACTCCTGTCGCGTGGAGAGACTGAAGAAGAGCATGGGAATCGCCGCCCAAAGACCCAGCAGCAGGCGCGTGCTTTCGGTCACGTCCAGCGTGCGGATCGAGACACGGGCGCGCAGCGCCTTACGCAACGGAACTGTGCTCAAGGCGCGGAACACGAAGGCGCTCCAAGGCATCAGCCAGACGAGCAGCAGCCCCCAGAAAAGAGCAAGCGGGACGGTGTCGTAGTCGCGCGGCACGCGAAGGTTGAGGTAGCGCAACACCTGCTCGTTGAAGAAGTAGAACCAGAACCATCCATGGACGTTGCCGTCGGTCGGCAGCGGCACCGACCAGTGGCCGTGCGTGAAGCTGAGGTTGCCGGGGCTGCCCTGTGTGGGGTTGGCGAGGCCAATGAGAATGTGCCAGGGCGCGGCGACGGCGAGAAAGACAAAGGTGCTTGAGACGGGAGCGAGTTGGCGAAGGCGGGCGAATGTGCCGCGCAGAGTGCGCCGCGTCAGCAGCAGATGCGCCAGAACGATGAGGATCGGGAAGACGATCCCGATCAGACCTTTGGTGAGGACGTTCAGCGCGCAGCAGGCGGCGAATCCCCAACAGAGGAGCGGGTTTGGGGCAGTCTGCTGTTCGGTCAACCAGTAGCAGAAGAGCGCCAGCGTAAGCCAGAGGCAGACGGCGATGTCGGGGATAATGATGCGTGTGAAGATGAAGATACCGAAGCTCGAAAGCAGAAGGACCGCAGCGTAAAGACCCGCGCGAGCGGAACGAAAGGCGCGTCGCGCGAAGCTCTCCATTGCGAGTGCCAGCGCCAGTACGGTGAGCGCGAGGGGCAGGCGCGCGGCTGCGGTGTGGACGCCGAAGATTTTGAAGCTGGCGGCCATGCTCCAGTAGAGCAGCGGGGCCTTTTCCAGGTAGCGGATGCCGTTAGCGTAGAGCGTGACCCAGTCGTGGCGCAGGAGCATCTCGCGGGCGACCTCGGCGTGGACGGAGTCGGCATCGTCGAGCAGCGGCGGCGTGACCAGCACAAAGCTGGCGTAGAAGACGAACCAGAGGGCGGCAAGAATCAGGCGGTTTCTCGCTGGCGCGGATCTGGCGGGGGAGAGTGTTGTTTGCATTGCGAAAGAGATTGCTGGACTACCAGCCGAGTCTACGTGAGTGGTCTGGGGCCATCAACGTGAGCCGGATACAGTTCGCGCCCGGCTATGATGAGTAGGCGATGAGTAGGCGCGGAGCTGTTGCGTCGATTGCAGTGAAGGACGGGAGACGGGTTGAGTGATCTGGTGCAAGTTGCAGCCGTATCCGGGCCGCCGACGGAGCTGATCTTTGGCGACTGGTATCCGGCGCTGCGGGCCAGCGAGCTGCGCGCGGGCAAGACCGCGAAGGCGATGCTGCTCGGTGTGCCTCTGCTGCTGGGCCGCAAGACGGGAGGCAAACTGTTTGCGCTGCGGGACCTCTGTCCGCACCGTGGAATTCCGCTGTCGGCGGGCTGGTTCGACGGCGAGACGGTGACCTGCAAGTACCACGGCTGGCGGTTTGAGCCCTGCAGCGGACAGTGCAAGGAGATTCCTTCGCTGACCAGCCACGAGACGCTCGACCCGACGAAGATCTTTGCCGGCGCGTTTCCCTGCGAGGAGCGCGATGGCTACGCGTGGGTCTATCTTCCGGCTCCGGGAACGGGGCGTGTTCAGGAATCGCTGCCGCCCGTGCCGGAGCTGCCGAAGTTTTCCGCGCGGTTTCGCAGCGCGCATCTCGTAGCCGAGCTGCCGTGCAATGTGGATCACGGTATCATCGGGCTGATGGACCCGGCGCATGGGCCGTTCGTGCATCAGGCCTGGTGGTGGCGGAGTCAGGCGAGCATCCACGAAAAAACCAAACACTTCGAGCCACTGGAAGACCGCGAAAACAAGGGAAGAAATGCGGGCTTTCGCATGTCGGCGCATGCGCCCTCGGGCAACAGCGCACCGTACAAGCTGTTGGGGGTCTACGGGGAGCCGATCACGACGACGATCGACTTCGTTCTACCGAATCGGCGCTACGAGACGATCCGGGCGGGCGAGAAGTGGTTCTCCAGTCTGACGACGGTGACGCCGGTGACTCCTTCAACCTGCCGGATCGACGTGTACTCCGCGTGGAACGTCTTCTACCATGTGCCATTTGTCACCTCGATCGCTACGTTCTTCGGTGCGCGCTTCGTGCGGCAGGACCAGCAGACCATGATCGAGCAGGCTGAGGGGCTTCGGTTCAACCCTGGGCTGATGCTGATCGACGACGCGGACAAACCGGCGAAGTGGTACTTCGCACTGAAACAGGCGCGGCGGAAAGGAACAGGCGAGCACCCGCTGAGCGGACCAGTTACGTTGCACTGGCGAAGCTAGCGACTAGGTGGAGGCTCTGGCGATCGCAGTGCGCAGGCCAGGGATGCCGCCTGGCTGGACCTTGCCGTGGCCGCTGGCGAACCGTTCGATGGGGAACTCGAGCAGCTTGCGGGCGCTGGCAAGAGCTGTGGGCTTCGACCAGGTGAAGGGGTTTGACGGGAAGTACCAGGGGGTCCAACCGCAGATGGAGAGGCCGCCCACGCAGATGAGGGCGTCACCGGCGAAGAGGGTGCCGTCGCGCTCGTCGAGGAAAGAGAGATGGCCGGGGATGTGGCCGGGAGTTGCGATCGAGCGGAGTGATCCGTAGAGTTCGTCTTCGGCGACCAGGCGGGTGGGACGGGTCTTGATTCCGGGCAGGCCGCCTTTGATCTTTCCCGCGGGCTCGCCGGGTTCGAGGGCTTTGTTGGGCGGCTGCTGGAGCAGAGGCAGGCTGCGGGCACTGGCGGCGAGCTCTACGTTGGATGGGCCGAGCTTCGCGGTGAGATCGTCGACCGAGCCGACGTGATCCATGTGAGCGTGGGTGAGGAGGATGCGGCGGATGGGGGCGCCGAGGGTGCGGGCGGCGGCGAGGATGTCGTCGGCAGAGCCAGGGAGGCCGGTGTCGATGAGGGTGAGACCGTCGCTCTCGCGCACGAGGTAGCAGTTGACCAGACCGAGGCGGGTGAGTTGGAAGGCGTTGGCGGTGACCGGGGTTGTCTTCATGGGAGCTTGGATGCTTCGCGGGCGATTGGTCGCGAAGGAGGATGACTTAGTGATTGGGGGGAGGAGTAGCTGCTGTCAGCACCTACAGACAGCGACAATCAAAAGAATCCTCGTCGTTCCCATTTGGGGCTTGTTCGACTCATGCCACCTCCCGCACGCTGTCGGCCTTCTTACCCGGCGCATCCTCTGGAGAGCGTTCATTTTCAGAAACGAAAGGCACGGCAGCAAAGATTCTTGCTCCCTTGCCGGGCTTCGAGTCGACGGCAAATCTTCCATGGACCAGATTGATTCGTTCCTGCATGCTCACCAGGCCCAGCCCGCGATTCTTCTTTGCTTCTTCCACGTCAAAGCCTGCGCCTGCGTCGCGGACGACGAGTTGAATCTCATCCTCGATGGCGTATAAGGCCACGAAGAATTTGTTGGTTTCGCTATATTTCACCGCATTATGCAGAGCTTCCTGGGCAATTCGGAACAGGCACAACGAGATATCCTTCGGCAGATGCGCGGGTACATTCCTGTCGCTGAACTCGACGCTTACCTGGTGTTGTTTGGAGAACTCGGCGCAGAAGGCTCTTATAGCGGCCACAACGCCCAGGTATTCGAGTGTCGAGGAGTGCAGTTTGTGCGACAGAGTTTGAACATCGTTCGCGATTTCAGAACAGTGTTTCCGGATATCTTCCAGATTTTGTTTTGTCGCGGTAGGTGGCCCATTCGAAGTGCGATTTGCCCGTTCAATTTCCATTGACAACAGCGCCAGCCGCTGGCAAATGTCGTCATGCAGATCTCTTGCGATCCGGCTGCGTTCCCGCTCCTGTGCCTCGATCAGTTGACCGCTTACTTTTTCAAGCGCCTGCTGGGCAAGCTTCTGATCGGTGGTGTCAATCGCCGAGCCGATAAATCCTCCAAACGATCCATCACCGTTCACCCGTGGGGACGCAACATCGAACATCCAACGGTAGACTCCATCGCTTCGACGCAACCGGTACTCTTGCGAGAATGATTGTTTGGTCTTCAACGCCTCATAGAGGGTGCCTAACACTCGCTCTACATCGTCGGGATGAACGTAGGTGATCCAATTGTCGCCGTACCCTGTGCTCGGGTCCGGGCCTGTAAACGCGATTCGACGGCCATTCAGGTAGGTAATCCGGCCTCGTTCGTCGCACATCCAGACAAGCGATGGAGTGGAATCGGCCATTAAGCGGAAGCGCTCTTCGCTCTCGAGCAAAACAGCTTCGGCCCTGCGTTTGCGCGCTCGCTGCAACAGCAGGCCTGCGATCAACAAGGCCTGAGCGGCAATCAGGATCATGGCAATCAAGATGTACTTGAGGTCGCGCTGCCAAAAGGTAGGCTGCCGGTACTCGACCACAGTGCCTGGCGGCAACGTCGATTCCGGGATGTGCCAGCGTTGAAGCGCCCGCCAGTCCACGCGGAGCTGAAGGCCGGAGTCATGCACAATGGGAACGTTCTCCAACGGTTCCCCTGACAGCACCCTGGCTACGATTTCCCCATTCAGCACAGCCTCTTTCGGCAAGTCACGGTACGCTCCACCAATGCCCCCACGATTCAAGGCAAGCCCTTGCCATGCGGAATAGGTCGGCAGGCGTTGTGCAACCGCAGTGAGGATATCAATCGGTTCGAACGCCGGCTGAGCCATGTCATCTGGCCTGAGCTGAAACAAAACCACAGTATGAGGAGGAAGCGCAGCAACTTTCTCAAGGACCTGAAGGCCTGCAGGTCCGACGATGTCGATCTCTCTCACCTCATCCTGATGACGAAGAAGTTCGGAGTGTGCAACCGTCAACCAGTACTTGTCCCACTCCGTTACACCGGAGATGATTGCGACCGCTTTTGTATCTGGATTAAGATGAAGCGCGAGATCGATCGTCTCCCGCAACCCCACAGGAGTGATCACACCGGTGACGCCGGGCCACATCTTCTGCGCTTCCTGGCGGGCAACGTCGGTAAAGACGATCGGCACCCCCGGGAACATCGTGTCACGGTATTGCAGCGCGAATTGAAGCACGGGATAGGTAGCTGCAACCACAAGGTCCAGCTTTACCCCAGCGTACCCACGGCGTAGAGTCTCTGCCAGGCTCTCCTGATAACCTTCCTCGTAGAATCGCGGGTTTTCGACGGACGCGGTAAAGAAGTTGATCTGCCCCGGAACGCGAGCGCGCACGGTGGACTCCATTAAGGTCCAGGACGGAGGGAGATTGGCCCAGTTATGCAGTATGAGTACGTTCTTCGCAACCGGCTGTGCCGCGGCAGCCGGACGGGTCAGGACGCACAGAAGAATGGCAAGAACTACAAACCAGACCTGTGCAGAAAGCCTGTTGGGGCAATCCCATGACGACGCAATCTGTAAGGGAGTTAGATCACTCCCCGAGGCATGAACGTGCGTCCGGGAGGAGTTGTCGTCGCACGATTGTCCGGTCGCCTGTCCTGTCAACATTTCGATTCCCGCTGTTCATCTCGGTGGTGTAGTCAGCGTGGAGTACCCAAAGATTACGTCGATTGCCCCTAAGCATAGCTCAAGATTGTAAAGGGATTGTACCCCTTCTGTCGCCTTCCCGACACAACGACTGGCAGCCACTCGACATCAGATCCCAAATTTAACCGACAAAAAATAGTTCGCAGATTATCGTTGCAAGGGAATAGTGCCCCATCGTCAAGACTGACAGGTTCTGCGAACGGTTGAATCTCGATCCCTGCAGAGCTGGGTGTAGAGGAAGGGATTGTCTGGGTCGGTGACTAGAAGGCGCTGACGCCCTCTTCGATGACTAGTTCGTCGACGCGGATGTTCATGGCTTCGCCGAGTTTCTTGAAGTCCTGTTTCCACTCCGGGATCCAGTAGTTGGTGTCGCTGCGGCGGAGGAGGTCGTTCCAAATGTTCTGGGCCTGCCAGATGTTGACCTCGAAGGGCATATGGTGGATGGCGTCGCTGACGAGGAGGGCGGTAGCGAGAGCGTCGCCGTTGGTGTGGTCGTTCGGGGCGGACCTCTCGAGTTGGACCATGGCGCGCTTCATGCGCTGGCCGGCGGTGTAGCCGAGGAGTTGGGTGTCGAGGGGGATCTGGTCAGCCTCGGCGCGGCTGAGGAGGATCTGAATCTCTTCGGGGTCGAAGGCGTCGGCCTCGATGGCGCGGCGCAAACTGGCGTTGATGGCGAAACGGGCCGCGGAGGCGAGAGCAGGCGGCGCGGCCATGCCGGTTTCGGTGAGGTAGTGCAGAAGGGAGGCGTGGTCTTCGTAGATCTTGCGGAGGGAATCTTCCATTTCGGAGATGGTCTGGTCGAGGATGGTGTTGAGGATGCGGTGCTGCTCGTCGGCGAAGAGCGAGGTGAGGGAGTAGGCGGTTTCGCCGAAGAAGCGGTCGATGAGGCGAATGACCTCCGGCAAGTTGGCGCGGCGGATGGCGGTTCCGATGTCGGTGGAGAAGGCGAGGAAGGCGTCCACTTCCGCGGTGTTGGCAGAGTCGTACCGTCTGACGGCGGCAGAGAGGTTCTGGTCGCCGAGATGAAGGACGGCGAAGCAGATATCTTCGGTCTCCTCCGTGATGCGCGAGTAGACGAGGGCGCGTCCGACGGCGACGCGACCGCGACCGGAGTTGAAGACGTCGTGACTTTCTCGGTGCACATCGAAGCAGAAGAGCTCGCCGTCTTCCGGGTAGGCGCGGAAGATGGAGCTGATGGCGTAGTGGGCGCCGACCTGCTCGAGGCCGATGCGCATAGGGGTGACAGAACGACGATAGACCTGGGCACCGTCGCCGATTTCGGGGACGTTGCTCTTCGCTTTGGCGAGGATGGCAAGGAAGTTGGCTTCAAGCGCGGCGCCGGGGGGGCCGAAGAGCTCGGCGGCGAGTTGGAGGACACGGCCGGCGTAAGCGATGATCTGCACGGTCTCGATGCCGGAGATCTCGTCGAAGAACCAGCCGCAGCTGGTGTACATGAGCTGGGTGTGGCGTTCGAGCTCAAGCAGTTCAAGGGCGATGGTGCGCTCGGCCTTGGATAGAGGGTGGGTGGCGTGGGCCGCGAGGAAATGCTCGATTGTGGCTGGGGAACGGTCGAGGACGACCTGTATGTAGGCGTCGCGGGCGGCCCAGAGATCGCGGAGGAGAGGTTGCGCGAGTTGCTCCGCGAGGGGTGCCGTGGCGTCGCGGAGGTAGTCGAGGGATTCCCGCAGAGGGGCTCGCCACTCCTGGTTCCAGCCAGCTTTGCCGCTGTTGCAGCCGCAGTTGGAGCGCCAGCGTTCGACGCCGTGGACGCAGCTCCAGGAGGTGTCTTCGGCCACCTCCGCCTCCCACCTGGGGGGAAATTTTTCGAGGAACTCGCCGTAGTTCGTCAACTTGGCGGCGCCCCCTTCTTCGATCCAGTGCATGGCGTAGGAGAGGGCCATTTCGCCATGCTTGTGATGGTGGCCGTAACTTTCACCGTCGGTGGCGACATGGGAGATCTGGGCGACTTCGGGGTCGCCGGGCGAGGTGGGATGGAAGTCGGAGAGCAGACGCTTGCCGAACTCTACGCCGCTGTTGAGCAGGCCCTCAAAAGCGATGGCGCGAGAGTTGGGGCCGTCGTAGAAGAAGACGGTGATGCTGCGCCCTTCGTCGAGGCGCACGAGGTAGGGGTGGGTGGGGTCGACGCTGGCGTTGGCCGTCCAGGTCCAGGGGGCTTGGACGGCTTCTGGGGCATCCGGATTGCCAGTCGGGAGGATGCGGACCTGGGCGCACTGGACAGGCGCCAGGACGGTGAACTTGATGCCCTCCTGCGCCATGAGGTCGAGCACGCTGCGGTTGACGGCGGTCTCGGCGAGCCACATGCCTTCGGGTTTGCGGCCGTAGCGGGATTCGAAGTCGGCGATGCCCCAGCGGATCTGGGTGAGGGCGTCGCGGCGGTTGGCGAGCGGCATGATGAGGTGGTTGTAGACCTGGGCCATCGCGGAGCCATGCCCGCTGTAGCGCTGCGCGCTGACCCTGTCGGCATCGAGGATCATGCGATAAGTGCGAGGAGCCTTGTCGAGCAGCCAGCTTAGCAGGGTGGGGCCGAAGTTGTAGCTCATCCGTGCGTAGTTGTTCATGATGCGGATGATCTCGTCCTGCTTGTTGGTGATGCGGGAGGCGCCGTTGGGGGCGTAACACTCGGCGGTGATGCGATCGTTCCAGTCGTGATAAGGCGCGGCGGAGTCCTGGACCTCGACGGTCTCGAGCCAGGGGTTTTCACGCGGTGGCTGGTAGAAGTGGCCGTGGATGCAGACGTATCGCGGAGGAGGAGGAGGGACCGTGGGAACCGCAGCTTCAATCGATGATATTTTCTTCTTCGGCATGTGCTTGGATTGGATTCCTTGCCTGGGTGATGGGGGGCGAAACGATTGTGGCAGTCACAGTTGCGTGAATGCCAGACTACCGGGTTCGAGAACTACGTGTTGATCTCTCAGGTTTGGATTGAATTCGAGGGCTCGGGGATGGCCAGTGACATCCGCTCATCGCGATAGTGCCGGAGAGGGCGCAGACGGACAGATAGAAGAAGGCATACCTTAGACTTTCCAAGTAAAGGGCGAAGGTGACGACGGAGGGTGCAAGCATCACCATCTATGTTGGGAACTACAGCGCCGAGTCGTCAAGGCTGCGCATCCAATTTCTTCGCGGCGAGGTCGCAGGCTCGCCAGAGGTACCAGCTGGCGACCGAGCACCAGGGTTGCCATTTTTTTGCGCGGCGATGCATTTCGTCGGGTTTGGGGAGATCGGCTGGGGTCACCTTGTCGGTGGGTTTCAGTTTGCCAAAGGTGAGGGCAAAGCCTTTGCGGACACCGTAGTCGTCGACGGGGAGGACGTTGGGCCGGCCGAGGCGGAAGATGAGAAGCATCTCGACTGTCCAGCGGCCGATGCCACGAACTTGTGTCAGGTGCTCGATGATTGCTTCGTCGGACATGCGGCGGATGCGCGTGAGGGTGGGGACCGTGCCGTCGATGGTCTTTGCGGCGAGGTCGCGGAGGGCGAGGGACTTGTTGTGCGAGAGGCCCGCAGCGCGGAGTTGTTCGTTGGGGCAGTCGAGGAGATGCTGAGGGTCAGGGTGCTGCTGGCCGCAGATGGGGTGGAAGCTTTCGATCAGACGGCGGTGGATCATAGCGGCAGCTTTGCCGTGGAGCTGCTGGTAGATGATGCTTTCGACCAAGGCTTCGAACGGCGACTGAGCACTTGCTACGCGCATGGTGAAAGGGCCCGCGCGTTGGATGAGCTTACCCAATTTGGGATCGGAAGAAGATAGATCCGAACAGGCTTGCGCTGCATCATAGCGGGGAGAACGCGGACTATTGAGCGGACGCGGCATACCCTGACGGTATAGCAGGAGAGGCTATAAAGTCTTCCGGCACGTGCGGAGAATTCGGACTAGATTGGTTTGCATTTACAAGAGCGATACCTTTCGGGCAGGGTAGATGTAGTGGTGATCTAGGTTGTTTCGGGCAGGTTGCACGAGATGTTGTGCAGGTCGTTCCAATGCGGAGTTCGATAATCGGATGTTGCAGGTAAAAAAACACTTGGGCTCGGCGCGTCCCGTTTTTGTTAGGCTTTTCCACTGCTATACTCGGAGTTTCTTAGCAAAGAATTTTACGGGCACCTCCAACCGCGGACGCCCCAACCGCCGACTCCGAACGCTCGGCACAGTAGCCAGAAGAAGTACAACCATTCGACAGCAACTTCTCAACCCTTAGCTCAGGTAATGCAGAGGAAGCAGGAACGCACTCATGGCGCAAGTTTTTGACCGCAGTTCGAACGCGTTGGCGCGATTCAGCCTGGTTTTGACGGGTGTAATCGTGATCGCGCTCGGCGTAACCCTGAATGAGCTGCAGCGATCGCCGTGGGTGACGCGGCAGGGCCAGCGGCCGGACCAGCCGATTCCGTTCAGCCACAAGCACCACGTGCAAGGACTTGGGCTACAGTGCCAGTACTGCCATACGCAGGTGGAGAAGGCTGCGTATGCCGGGATCCCTCCGACGAAGACCTGCATCAATTGTCATGCGCAGATCTGGACGAATGCGCAGTTGCTTGAGCCGGTGCGGCAGAGCTGGGCGACGGGAGATTCTATCCAGTGGATCAGGGTGCACGACCTGCCTGACTACGTCTATTTCAACCATGAGATTCATGTGAACAAGGGCATCGGCTGCGCGAGCTGTCATGGCCGCGTCGACGAGATGCCTTTGATGTATATGCAAAATTCGCTACAGATGGAGTGGTGTTTGAACTGCCATCGCAACCCTGCGGTGAATCTGCGGCCTACGAGCGAGATCTACAATATGGCCTGGGCCGGGCCATCGAACGACAAGCCGGTGTGGTGTACGAGCACGGTCAAGGGTGGAGCGACAGCGCAGAACGTGAGCTGCACGACGACCGATCCTTCGGGCAACGGGCCGGAGGTTGCGATGTTGCAGCTGAATTCGCAGGCGAATGGTCCGACATCGACCGATGTGCCGCCGCTAGGGATCACAATGCCGGCGAGCTACGAGAAGTTTACGAGCCAGATGGACCTCGGCAAGTATCTAACCACGCAGTATCACATCCGCACTCCAGACCAGCTGTCGAGTTGCGAGACGTGCCACCGATGATGAAGACGACGGGGATTGGAACAGAGCAGACGATGGCTGAGACGAAGGCACCGGCGGTAGCACAACCTGTAGTGGTCACCCAGATTGCACCAGCGAAGCTGACCTTGGCTGAGGTTCGCGCCAAGCTCGATGGACAAACAGGACGACGTTTCTGGAAGAACCTCGACGAACTTGCCGAGACACCGGCCTTCCATGAGTTGATGGCGGAGGAGTTTCCGCGTCAGGCCGGAGCGAACGAGTGGGTAGATGCAGTGAGCCGCCGCGGATTTCTGAAAGTGATGGGTGCTTCGCTGGCGCTCGCAGGGCTGGCTGGTTGCACCAAGCAGCCGGATGAACCGATCTATCCCTACATCAAACAGCCGGAGGACCTGGTCCTCGGCAAGCCAATGTACTTTGCGACGGCGTACCCGTTTCCGACCGGCGCGATTCCGGTGCTGATCAAGTCGGACTCGTTCCGGCCCATCAAGGTGGACGGCAATCCGGAGCACCCGATGTCCAAGGGCAAGTCGGATGCGTTCACGCAAGCAACTCTGCTCGATCTTTACGACCCCGACCGTTCTCAGCATGTGCTGCGTCGGGGACAAACCTCGAGCTGGGGAAGTTTTCAGCAGGCGTTTGCGACCGCGGCGAAGAAGACCAGTGGTGGCGAGGGAATCTACTTCCTGAGCGAGACCATCACTTCGCCCACGCTGGCGGCGCAGTGGAAGCAGGTGCAGCAGGCCTATCCGCAGGCGAAGCTGGTGCAGTGGGAGCCGGTGAATCAGGACTCGTCGCGCGCCGCGTCAAAGGCGGCCTTTGGCAGCTACACCGACGCGCAGTACAAGCTGGAAGATGCGGACGTCATCCTCTCGCTGGATGCCGATTTCCTGGGTGGCATCGCTCATCCCGGCTTCCTGCCGCTGGCTGCCGGCTACGCTGCGCGGCACCGGTACGAAGAAGGCAAGACGATGAACCGGCTCTACGTCGTCGAGACCATGCCGACGGTGACCGGATTCAAAGCGGAACATCGGCTGGCACTGAAGCCGAGTGAGATTGCGACCTTTGCGCAGGCGCTCGTGAACGGCGCCGCTCCGCAGGGCGCGAGCAGCGAGCAGCAGAAGTTCTTCTCTAAGCTGAGCGATGATCTGAAGAAGAGCGGTGGCAGGTGCGTGGTGATTCCGGGCGAGCAGGCTTCGCCGGCGGTCCATGCTGCGGCGTATGCGTTGAACGCATCGCTGGGTGCTGTGGGCAAGACCGTTATCTACACCGAGACCGTGAACCCAATGCCGAGCGAGCAGGTGGCGGACCTGAAGTCGCTGGTTGCCGATATGAACGCCGGCAAGGTGCAGTGGCTGGTGATGCTCGGCGTCAATCCGATCTACTCGGCACCGTGGGACCTCGGCTTTCAGAATGCATTCGCGAATATTCCAATGACGGTTCATTTGGGCTCGCATGCGGATGAGACCGCTGTTCTGTCGAACTGGCATATCAATAAGGCCCACTACCTCGAGAGCTGGTCGGACGTGCGGGCGTATGACGGAACGATCTCGATCATTCAGCCGATGATCGATCCAATGTATGGCGGCAAATCTGCCCATGATGTGCTGCAGGCGTTGCTGGACAATCCGCAGGCCTCGGCCTACGACGTGGTCGTTGCCAATGCAAAGACGTACATCAAAGGTGACTTTGCGACGGGATGGCGGAGGTCGCTGCACGACGGATGGGTTGAGGGTACGGCTTTCACGGCGAAGGCTGGGGGCGCGGGGAAGAGTGCAGTCTCCTCGTTTACTGCGCCATCTGGTGTAAGCGGCCTGGAGATCTCGTTCCGTCCCGATCCTTCTTTGTATGACGGACGTTTCGCTAACGTCGGCTGGCTGCAGGAGCTGCCCAAGCAGGTGACGAACCTCAGCTGGGATAACGCGGCGATCATGAGCATGGGGACGATGGCCGATCTGAAGCTGGATGAGTCGGACCCGGTGAAGATTTCGTTCAATGGACGCGAGTGCATTGCACCGGCGCTGGTGGCTCCCGGTCATCCGGATGGGGTGATCACGGTTCACCTTGGATTTGGACGCGGAGTGGAGGCTGGCCGTGTCGCTTCCGGTGTTGGCTTCGACGCTTACCAGATCCGGACCGCTGACGCGCCGCTCTACCTGACGGGCGCGACCGCGGTGAAGGTTCCGGGAACGTATGAGCTCTGCATCACCAAGGTCCACAACATCGAACATCGCGGTAGTTTTGCGCAGCATGATTTGGAACGGCCCCTCTCCGATAAGGACGGAACATACTCCCTGGCCGGCCATGAAGCGATGGAGCGGTCGATCATTCGCTATGCCACGGTTGCCGAAGTCATTGCGAATCCGAACTTCGCGCATGAAAAGGGTGCGAGCGGCACAGTCATTGACAAGGTCGGCTACGCGCCACAGGGCGAAAAGACCGATAAGGACATGTCGTTCTTTCCGGATGCGTGGAAGTACGACAAGCAGGACCCGTCGTCGCTGACGATCCAGAATGCGTGGGGCATGGCGATCGATCTGAATAGCTGCGTTGGCTGCAACGCATGCATCGTCAGTTGCTATGCAGAGAACAATATTCCCGTGGTTGGCCGCGAGCAGGTGAAGGTCGGACGCAATATGCAGTGGCTGCGCATCGACACTTACTTTGAAGGCGATCTGCATGCTCCCAGGGCGCACTTCCAGCCGATGGCGTGCCAGCATTGCGAGAACGCAGGATGCGAACAGGTCTGCCCGGTTGGAGCCACGGTTCATACACCGGAGGGCCTCAATACGATGGTCTACAACCGTTGTGTGGGGACTCGGTACTGCTCGAACAACTGTCCGTATAAAGTTCGCCGCTTCAACTTCCTGCTCTATTCGGACTATGACACGGAGAGCTTCAAATTCATGCGCAATCCTGACGTCACGGTGCGTTCGCGCGGAGTGATGGAGAAGTGCAGTTACTGCGTGCAGCGCATCGAAGCCGCGAAGATTATCGCAGACAAGGAAAATCGCGCGGTGCGTGACGGCGAGATTGTGACAGCCTGCCAGCAGGCCTGCCCGACCAGCGCCATCACCTTCGGCAACATTAACGACAAGGCGAGCAAGGTGGCGCAGATCAAGGCCAAGGAGCGCGACTATCAGGTCCTCACGGACCTCAATTTCCGCCCGCGTACTACTTACACGGCCGGCGTCATCAACCCAAATCCGGAGCTGGCATAATGGCGACCAAAGGACCCATGCAAGACCCGATCCTCGATCTTCAAATTGACCCGCGTACCGGCGAGTACGCGGTCATCGCGCCCGGCCATAACTTCAAGTCGGTGACGCAGAAGATCGCCGGCATCGTGCTGACATCGAACACGCCGCTGGGATGGTTCTTCGGTCTCATGGTGGCCGGCGGCGTCGCCATGGGTTTGGTGGTCGGCTGTACCTGGCTCTTCCTGAAGGGCGTTGGCATCTGGGGCGTCACTATTCCGGGCGCCTGGGGATTCGCCATCATCAATTTCGTGTGGTGGATCGGTATCGGCCACGCCGGTACGCTGATCTCGGCGATTCTGCTGCTGTTCAAGCAGACCTGGCGCAACTCGATCAATCGATTCGCCGAGGCGATGACCATCTTCGCTGTGGTCTGCGCTGGAACCTTCCCGCTGATTCATGTCGGCCGGCCGTGGCTCGCTTACTGGCTCTTCCCTTACCCGAACACGATGAACGTGTGGCCACAGTTTCGTTCGCCGCTGGCCTGGGACGTCTTTGCGGTTTCGACGTATGCGTCGATTTCGATCATCTTCTGGTATATGGGCATGATTCCCGACTTTGGGACTCTTCGCGATCGGGCGAAGATGCCGTTGGCAAAGTACTTCTATGGGATGCTGTCGCTA
>Ga0209624_10001599_pt1 | contig 17476 bp, 17 predicted proteins | sample JacPinW_OM2H0_O1_FD_188565 | JGI IMG/M metagenome (GOLD analysis project Ga0209624, IMG submission 188565) | Forest soil microbial communities from Algoma, Ontario, Canada - Jack Pine, Ontario site 1_JW_OM2H0_O1 (SPAdes) (version 2) | ecosystem: Environmental > Terrestrial > Soil > Boreal...
GAATGAGTTCGGGCTGTCGAACGAATCCAAGAAATGGCAGCTCATGCTGATGCTCAGTAGAGAACATGACGACCTACCGACGCCCCCGCCGGGTGCCGACGACGCCACGGAGATGGCCTGGCTCAAAGCGTTGTTCGAGATACATTTCGATGCAGCTCGTGCCGCGCTGCTGTCGAAGCAATAGGTTCGTAAAAGAACTGGTCGATAAGTGAATTGATGGCGAAGCGGCGCGTACACGAACTTGCTGCGCGCTTCCGTGACGGGCAGCCCGAGGACATCGCGCTACTTCCTGACATCAGGGAAGCTCTGTGACATCCCTGGGTAGGGCTGCTCTTTGCCCGGATAGGTGGCCTGCATGTCCACCGGCGTGAGCAGTCGATCGGCGACCCACAGCGTGTCATAGCCAAGGTCCTCCAGCGCGCGGCAGAACGCGCTCAGGCCAGCGGCGCTGTTGACCGCGGGCCCGACTGAGGGAATGACGAAACCAAGCTTCATCGCCGAGGCTCCTCTGCCCGCAGGTGATCGGCGGCCCACGTTGACTGCTGACATACCAAAACCTTTCAGTGATTTATCAACCATTTCGAGGGGTGCATCGCAGCCTCGCTCCTTCACTGCGTTGGACATATACGACGCGCGGCTCAGCCGTCAAATTCGGTGGCGCCGAGAGCGATATCCCATTGGCCCAGCCCGTAACGGGCGAGACCCATGAGGATCAGGCCCATTCCTTCCAGCCAGTGCGCCATGTTCAAGCCGCCAACGTCCAGCGGGCGCAGCCCAAGGCTTTTGACGAGTTCCGCCATGGCCGCCTTGGCGCGATCGTCGTCGCCGGCCATGAACACATCCAACTTCCGGCCCGTCTTCAGAACGTGGCCGAAGATGGTGTTGAAGGCCTTCACAACGCTGGCGCCGGCCGGGGCCGCATCGGCGACTTGCTGTGCGATCGAGGTGTCATCGGGGATGGCGAGCCCGTCTGCCTCGGCATTGAAGGGGTTGCTGATGTCGACGATGACCTTGTCCGCCAGCGCGTCGCCGTACTGGGTGACGACCGGCAGCACATCGGCGTACTTCAGGGCCACAATGACGATGTCCCCGGCTGGGACGGCACCGAACTCCCCGGCCGTGGCGCTGCCGCCGAGAGTCTTGGCCAGGTCAGTGGCCTTGGCCTGATCGCGGCCGATGACCTCGACGTCATTGCCGCCCGCTACTGCCAACGTGCCGATGGAACGGGCCATGTTGCCGGTGCCGATGATGCTGATGCTGCTCATGGGGTGTCCTGTCTTCTCTGTCGGTTAAAAGGTTGACTCCTCCACCATATCTAGATTGGTGTAGGTGTCAATCAAACGAGGTGTGGAGTCGGAGGGGGAACTGAACTGGCCGTGCACGCGTGAGGTCCGCGGCCGGTGGATCGTCGAGCAGCACGCGCAGCAGCGCTTCGGCGTGCACTCGTACCGGTCGGCCGGCCCGTGGCCGACTACCGGATCCTGGCGGTGCTCTCGGAGGTCACGACCGGGACCACCTGCCCGCCCGCTGGGCGCCGGCTCGGTCGAGGTCGTTACTCCTCGTTCGTGCGTAATTCCCAGGGCGGCATGCCGATTGCGTCGGAGAGGTTGCGCTGCAGCGCAACGCCAGCGGGCAGCGTGCGGTAGAAGATGCTCACCTCGGCGATCTTGCCGTCTGCGTCGAGCAGGACGAAGAAGATGCCGTTGACCGCGGCGTCTCCGACTTGCAGTCGGAAGTGTGCGGCGTGGTGGGTCTCGCCGCTGAGGACCTCCGTGTAGGTGTCGTCGGACGACAGTTTGTTGACGGTCTTGATGGTCTTCACGGCGGCCTCGCGGCCGGTGACCGGCTCATTGCCGAATGGGCCGTACAGCACCACGTTCTCGGCGAGCAGACGGGTGAGGGTGTTCTCGTCTACACCGCCGTGGATGCAGTCGATGAAGGATTCCAAGGTGTCGCGGTGCGGGGCGAACGTGGTCATGGTTACTCCCTGTCGTGGGCGAGATTTGTCGGTGCGCCCAGGCCATCAGCCGGCCGGAAAGTAATGGCCGTTGTCCAAATCCGCGAACAGGTTGGGCTGAGCGGGTTCCCAGCCCAGCGTCTGGCGCGTGATGAGGCTGGTCGCCGGGAACGACCCCGTGACCAAATTCGTAAGGGGCCCAAAGTATCCCGGCAGCATCAGGACGTCCACAGGAACGCTCACGGCGGGCAGGTCCAGATGGCTGCCAACGGCCTCAGCGATCTCACGGAACGGGATGCCCCCTTCCGCAATCGCGTGCCAATATTTGCCAGCCGCACCCTTCTCCAGCGCCAAGCGGAACACGGAGGCGACATCGCGAATGTGCACGGCGCACCACAGGTTCGCGCCCTCTCCGGGGTAACCGGCGAAGCCCTTCTCCTTCGCGGTCCCGATCAGCCCCGGGAGGAATCCGGCACTATCGGTCGTGCTGTGCGCGATGAGCGGAAGCCGCACGATCGAAGACCGCACTCCCTGCTCGGCGAGACCGATTACGGCGCGTTCCACGACGTTACGAACACGCAGGGTGCCCTTGTACTCATCACCGCTGGGCAGGGCCGGGTCCTCCTCGGTGGCCGGTCGGCCCAGGTCACCGGCCGAGCCGATGCTGCCCGCCGCGACCAGCGGCTTTCCGCTCCCCGCCAGTGCCTCGCCGTACGCGAGCATGATCGGGAGCTCCGCGGCGGCCACGGCGTCCATCCCGCCGGACGGAAGCAGGTCTTGCCTGTGCGCGACGTGGATGACGCCATCGGAGTCCGCGGCCGCCTCCTTGAGCCCGTCGAGATCTTCGAGGCTGCCGCGACGCACCGTCGCGCCGAGTGCGGATACCGCCGCCGCGGACGTGTCCGACCGGGCCAGGCCGGTGACCTCGTGCCCGGCGGCGATGAGTTCGGGGATGATGTGCGAACCGGCATGGCCGGTCCCGCCAGTGACGAAAATGCGCATGTGACTGTCCTTTTGAGGGCGGGTGGGTGGGTGGAGGGATGGGGTGTTCTTCTCGTGCCGTAGATCGGCGGGCGTGATGTCGTGTCGCGAGACGTGGTGCGGGGCCCTCAGCTGAGAATCTGACGCCGAGGAAGGAGTTGGTGTGCTTGACGGAGATGAAAAGGTTGATCCCTCCACCATAGGGGATTTGGTAGAGTTGTCAACAAAACGAAGAGGCGCGGAGGCTAATGGAACCGAACTGGCTGAACGCTCGTGAAGCCCGCGCCTGGCGGGCTTTCATCGACGCGCATCACGGACTCGAGGTCCACCTATCCCGACGCTTGCAGGAATCGGGCCTGTCCGGTGCCGACTACGAGGTGCTGGCGTTGCTCTCGGCTCTCGACGGGGATCGCATGCCCGCCCGCGACCTGGGCAACGCACTGGGCTGGGAGAAAAGCCGTGTTTCCCACCAGGTTCGGCGCATGCAGACCGACGGTCTGATCAGCCGTGAACCCAATCCCGACGACGCCCGCAGCACCATGGTCTGCCTGCTGCCGGCCGGCCGCGCCGCCGTCGAGAAGGCGGCGCCCGGGCACGTGGAGGACGTCCGCCGGAACTTCATCGACCTGATGACCCCCGCTGAACTCGACATGCTTGCCGCCCTCCACGAACGAATACTGCACAACCTCGCCAAGGGCCACGACTCGTCCGGCGAAGACAAGCGCTCATAGCCAAGCGCTCCACAGATGACACTCAAGGTCGCTGACGTCCGATGCTCAGAGTGCGTTCGCCGAACTTGATACTTCTCATGAGATACCTTGTCCTGTAGTGACGTTCGAGTCATGTCCTTGCCGCCCGATCCGGCACTGATGCTGCTCATGATGTGCTCTCTTCCGCGGTCTCGCTCGTCCCCGGTGGCCGGTGGCCTGGATGAGTGACGTGGGGGTTGGTGGCCGAACTTGGTCCGAAAAATCCGCCCTGGAGGTGGCGATGGCAGCCCCATCCGGTGCGGTGATCACTTGCACTTTCCCGTTCGGGATCGGGCTTCGCCGTTACTCCGTATGCGTAAGGAGTTCCCATGGCTGCATGCCAAGCAGACCAGCAAGGTGCCGCTGCATCTGGACGCCGGACGGCAGCGGGCGCCACCATATGGTCACCTCGGCGATCTTGCCGTCCTCATCGAGCAGGATGTAGTCCATCCCGTCGACCACGGTGTCTTCGACCTGCAGTCGGAAGTACGCGGCGTGGTGCGTCTCGCCGCTGAGGACTTCCTTGTAGGTGAGGTCGGCCGCTACCGTGCCGACCCCTTGCATGGCCTCCAGGACTGCCTCGCGGCCGGTGACTTGCTCATCGCCGAGCGGGCCGTACAGCACCACGTCCTCGGCGAGGATTCCGGAAAGAGCGCCTTTGTCTGCGCCGCCATGCATCTGGTCGACGAAGGCCTCCACCGTGTTGCGGTGCGGGGCGAACGTGGTCATCGTTACTCCTTGAGTCATTGTTCTCGTGGTGTGTGGGTCCCGATCGATGCGCTGACCCATTTCGAGTCGGTGTGCCAGGTCATTGAGGCGTGAGATGAACTCGCCGAACTCGGAATGCCAGTACCCTTCTGCCGCGGTGGCCACGGTCCGGTGCGCGACGTCTTTGTCGGCGTCCATCCCGGTGTCTGGCGCTCAGATCACTGTGGTGCCGCCGTCGACGACCAGCTCCATGCCATTGACGTAGCTCGAGTCGTCGGAGGCGAGGAACAACGCAGCCGAGGCGATCTCTTCAGGGCGGCCCATCTCTCGCCGCGGGATCACCGACTCGAACTGCGCCTTCATCTCCTCGTCCATCACCTCTTCCAGCATCGGCGAGGCGACCTGGCCGGGGGTCAAGACGTTGACCCGGATCTTCCGGTCCCTCAACTCCGACACCCACACCCGTGCGTAGGCGGGCAGTACGGCCTTGCTCCCGGCGTACACGCTCCAATTCGGGTAGCCCCGCAGCGATGCGTTCGACCCGGTCATGAAGATCGAGCCGCCATCGTTGAACAGCGGGAGCGCCTTCTGGACCGTGAACAGCGTGCCGCGCGCGTTCAGCCAGAAGGCGTCGTGGAAGTCTTCCTCGGTGATCTCACCGAGCTTGTTCTGCTTGCCTGTCCCGGCGCTCGCCCACAACACGTCGATCGCGCCCTTTTCCTGCTTGACCTCGTCGAACAAACGGTCCAGATCGCCGAGGTCGGCCGAATCGCCCTGCACGCCGGTCACGTTCCGGCCGATCTGTTCGACGGCCTGGTCCAGCGCGTCCTTCCGTCGGCCCGAGATGAAGACGTGAGCGCCTTCGTCGACAAACAGCTTGGCACCGGCCAGCGCCATCCCACTCGTCGCGCCGGTGACCACCGCGACCTTGCCATCGAGCTTTCCCACGATCACTCCATTCATTCGAAGGTGCCGATGTTATGTACACCGATCAGCGTGCTTAACGTATCGAACCGCTACGCGGAATGCAAGCTATGTACACCGATCCGTACCAACTGGGCTACCCTGGGTGTATGACGGAGTTGGAGAAGGGGCCGCGAGGCCTGCGCCGGGGCAGGGGAGCACGAGAGCGCATCCTCGGCGCTTCACAACAACTGTTCCGCGATCAAGGCATCAACGGCACCGGCCTGGACCAGCTCTGCGCGGTGGCACAGGTGTCCAAACGCACCTTCTACCAGCACTTCACCGGCAAGGATCAGCTGATCGCCGAACACCTACGCCGATTTGATCCCGACATCCTGCCCGAGGTGTTCGACCGCACCGACCTTCCACCCCGCGAAAGGCTCCTGGCCGCCTTCGACATTCACGCGCCGCTGTGCCCGTTCATCGCGGCGGCCGTCGAACTCCACGACCCGGAGCACCCGGCACGCGTACACGCCGCCGAGTACAAGACAGCGTTTGCCGCGCGGCTCACCGACACCGCGCGCGAAGCCGGCGCCACCAACCCCGAACAGCTCGGCGAACAACTGGCGCTGCTCTTGGATGGCGCCTCGGCCCGCAACCGCGTCCTCAACACCGACACCTTCGCCACCGCCGCCGCCATCGCAGGCGTGCTCATCGACAACGCCATCCCCACGCCAGCGGTACCGACCGACGCAGGCGGGAACGTGTCAACCGGGACGGGGCCGCATGCCGGATCCGGCGGCGAGCTCAGCCTAAGTTGACGATAAGGAAGAAGCTGAAATCCCCCACGTCGCGGAAGAGGCCAAGCTAACGAGCGTGCACCTCGGTCCATCGCGGGGCCTGGCGGTTGACCGGCCGGTTCTAAGACCGCGGGTTGTGGGTACAGGATCGGCATGCATCGCCCTGACACGATCATCGAGATCCATCGCGAACGCGTTCAGGATCAGACCGTCGAGATGTTCGGCGGTGACAAGTACACGGAGTCTGTCGACGGCCCCGGCTACTCCGCAACGGCCACCCTGGATCTGACGCTGGACCGGGTCTGGTTCGTCTTCGATGCACAGCGGCGGCTGTGGCAGGAGCAGACCGAAGGTGAATTCCACGATCCGCTAAGGCATTTTGCGATCGACTTGGTGATCTTCGATTCGAGGATCGTCATCGATTCGGTGACCTGCATCCCGCTGGTGTCATTGCCGCCCGCGACGATCACAATCCCCGACGGTCCGCGCGCGGACGAGTCGTGCGAGATCGCCTACAACGAGATCCCGCTTTTCGGGCGGTTGACGATTCACGACCAGCTCGAGCCTCGGCAGTCCGAACCGGGCAAGCAGACGATCGCGCTGGACTTCAACACGCAGGATGCCCCTGTGCTGCTTGCCAATTCGCTGAGCGACGACCACGGCCGGCGCTTGTTCGGTGCGAACATCGATCGCCGCCCCGACGGCGGCATCGCGTTCACCGGCCAGGACCCGCGCGTCAGCTGGGAACTCGACTACGCCGAGGCGTACTGGATCACGCACTGCATCGCGGGGGAGTTGCTGGTCAATCTGGAGAAGCTTCAGCACCCCAGCCTCTCCGACGACGAAGCCCGAATCAGAGTGCTCGATTCGCTGGCCGCCCAGATCTCCGACGCTATCCGTCCCAAACTCGCCGAGATGGGCGTCGACGGCGTGATGGACCTGCTGCCGTCCGCGATGGAGGTCGAGCCCGAATCGCGCGACGACAGCACGGTGAAGGCGCTCGACGTCGTCGTACAACGCTTCGACGTCGGCGGAGTCACCCATGAATCGATGGTGGTTCAGCTGCAAACGCTGCGTGAGCTGCCGCTTGGCGAGGAGCTGCCCGCGTCGATCCTGGCTGAAAACCCTTACGAAAGAACCGGATTGGCCGTCACGGGTTGGAGCATCCTCCGGCAGGTCCGCGACACCGTGATGAACACCTTCGATCTCGACGAGAGCGACTTCGACGCTGACGCGCCGTGCCTGCTGTCAGGTCCGAAGACCATCACTATCGGCGGGCAGGACCGCCGCCTGGAAGCCCTCGACGCCGACGTCGTGCCACGAACACACGACGGCCGGCTGGTCATCGACGGCACCGTCAGCGCCGAAACCGCGCTCTACGACTTCAATGCCCGCTTCAAGGTGACCTATGAGATGGGTCTGGACGACATACCGCGCGATCCGGATGGGCCAGAGACCCGACGAGCCGACCTGGAGACCATCGAGAGTCTGGAGCAGGCGCTGAGCGCCGCCGCCGTCAAGAAGCGCGCCGGGCAGTTGAGCACCGAGGACTACGAGACGGAAGTCAAAAGAGTCCGCGAGCGGCTCGACGACCTTCCCAAGACCGTGGGCGTGCGACCGACCCAGAATCCGCCCGAGGCCGAGGTGAACCCGGACTTCAGCCTGACGGTGGCCGGCAAGGTAGCCGCCGCTGCCGGCGCCGCGGCTACCGTCGGACTGCTTGCGTTGCCGGTGACGTGGGTGGCGGGAGCAGCCGGAGTCGGGACCGCCGGCGCGGGCGGTCTGCTGACCCTGGCGATCGTTCAATACCTCACCACCGTGCTGACCATCGACTGGTTCGGCGTCGGGCTCGGATCGCGGCAAGTCAAACAGTCGCTGAACGATCGCCCGGAAGGGACATCGCTGCCGCCGATCGGAATACCGATCGAGGCGGATTTGAACCGGCAGCGTCTTGCGGTGTACTTCCGTCCACTACCGGCGAAGTTATGGATCGGCTGCGTATCCGTCGACGACGAAGAAGACGACAACCTCGAATCCGACATTCGGCTCGTTGGCGGTCGCTGGCCTACCGATGGCCAGCCCTGGCAGCTGTCCAACGACGACGCCATGTTGTACGTCGACTCCGGCGAACTCCAGCTGCTCATGGAACCCGACATCGTCAGCGGTGAAGGGCCTGCGATCAGTGTTGCGACCGGTGCCGACGGACGGCGTTATTTGCAGGTGGAAAACGAGGACGCCGACAAATTGCATCGGATCCCGCGGTGCGGTGATCAACTCAACGAGACGGACTGAAAGTGAGCCCCGACGTGGAACGAACGGACAGTTCAACACTTATGAATGTGGCAATGATGAGTCAGCGGCGCGCGCGCCGAAATCGACCTCTGTAGGGTTGTTCAAGTGTGTGGAGCCACCGGTGAGGTGCGACTCGACGGTCGACCCCCTGATGTAGCGGCGGTCGCAGCGATGACCGCCGTGATGACGCCGCGAGGACCGGATGGAGCGGGCGTTTGGTCGCAAGGTCGAGTCGCCCTCGGTCACCGCCGTCTCAAAATCATTGACCTGACTGAAGCCGGCGCTCAGCCGATGGTCGACTCCGACCTCGGTCTGACCATCGTCTGGAACGGTTGCATCTACAACTACAAGGAACTGCGGACCGAGCTTCAGGGCTACGGCTACCGCTTCTTCTCGCACAGCGACAGCGAGGTTCTGCTCAAGGCCTACCACCGCTGGGGCGACGACTTCGTCAGCCACTTCAAAGGCATGTTCGCTTTCGCCATCGTCGAACGCGACAGCGGCCGGGTGTTGCTCGGTCGCGACCGGCTCGGCATCAAGCCGCTCTACGTGACCGAAGACACCCACCGGATCAGGTTCGCGTCGACGCTGCCGGCGCTGCTGGCCGGCGGTGGCGTCGACACCCGCATCGATCACGTCGCGCTGCACCACTACATGACGTTCCACTCGGTCGTCCCCGCGCCCGCCACCATCCTGCGCGGCGTGCGCAAGATCCCGCCGGCATCGCTGCTCGCCATCGAGCCCGACGGCCGCCGGGTCGCCACCACCTACTGGTCGCCCGACTTCAGCCGACACGATGACCGCTCCGACTGGTCCGAGCGCGACTGGGAAGACGCCGTGCTGTCTTCGCTGCGGACCGCCGTCGAGCGCCGACTGGTCGCCGATGTACCGGTCGGGTGCCTACTTTCCGGCGGCGTGGATTCCAGCCTGATCGTCGGCCTGCTCGCCGAGGCCGGTCAGCACGGGCTGTCGACGTTCTCCATCGGCTTCGAGGCGGCCGGCGGAGTGCAAGGCGATGAATTCCAGTACTCCGACATCGTGGCCAAACGCTTCGAGACCGATCATCACCAGATCCGCATCGGCACCGAGCGGATGCTGCCCGCGCTGGACGGCGCGATCGGGGCGATGAGCGAACCGATGGTCAGCCACGACTGCGTCGCCTTTTATCTACTCAGCCAGGAAGTCGCGCGCCATGTGAAGGTCGTGCAATCGGGTCAGGGCGCCGACGAGGTGTTCGCGGGCTACCACTGGTATCCGCCGATGGGTGCACCGGCTGCCGCCAGTGTCGAGGGTTCGGTCGCCGAGTACCGGGCTGCCTTCTTCGACCGCGACGAGGCCGGCCTTTCCGCGCTTCTCGCCGAGGGCTACCTCGCGCCGGGAGATCCCAGCCAGCGCTTCGTCACCGAGCACTTCGCCCATGCCGGGGCCGAAACCGGCATCGATCGCGCACTGCGGCTCGACACGATGGTGATGTTGGTCGACGACCCGGTCAAGCGAGTCGACAACATGACGATGGCCTGGGGGTTGGAGGGCCGCGTTCCGTTCCTCGACCACGAACTGGTCGAGCTCGCCGCCACCTGCCCTCCGGAGTTGAAGGTCGCCCACGGTGGCAAGGGTGTGCTCAAAGAGGCTGCGCGACGGGTTATTCCGGCCGAAGTCATCGACCGTCCCAAGGGCTATTTCCCAGTTCCCGCGCTGACCCACCTCGAAGGGCCGTACCTCGATATGGTCCGCGATGCGCTCTACGCGCCGGTCGCCAAAGAGCGGGGGCTGTTCGACACCGAGGCGGTCGACGCCCTGTTGGCCGACCCCAATGGACGGCTGACACCGCTACGCGGCAACGAGCTCTGGCAGATCGCCCTGCTCGAGCTTTGGTTACAACGTCATGGTGTGACCGGGCCGGCAGCATGACCGCCATCGGTCCTTCGGCGGACCATCCCGAGGCCATCACGCTCGGGCTCCACGACGCGTCACCGCCGCACATGGTCGACGCGATGGCCAAAGACGTTGAGCTCGAATTAGGTTGGGGCCGACTTATTTTCGGTCAGACTTTCGCCGATGCCGGCACTCTGGCCGAGGCGCTTCGGCGGGAAGCGCCCGGCCGGCGTGACATCTGCATCTATGCCCGCGAGTCCCAAGTCGTGGTGGCCGGAGCGCCTTCCGAACTTTTCATCGACCCCAGCCATACCTATCGGTTGCGCTTCGCCGACACCTCTGACGAAGATGAGTCGGTGGGGTCGCCAATGGGTGTCACCGTGCGGGCGCTGAACGACTCGTCCGACGCAGACTCCATGAACCGTGTGTACGTCCGCTGTGGAATGGTTCCGGCGCCAGTCGACACGACCTGGAACAACAATCTGCATGAGCCCGCCGTCACCTATTTGCTCGCGGTACGCGACGACGACGGCGCCATCGTAGGCACGGTGACCGGTGTCGACCACGAGGTGCTGTTCTCTGATCCTGAGCGCGGCTCGAGTTTATGGACATTGGCGGTCGATCCGGCTGCCGGGATCCCGGGAATAGGCATCGCCTTGACCCGAAAGTTGGCCGCGCACTTCCGTCGTGCGGGTCGTGCCTACATGGATCTGTCGGTTACCCATGACAACGCGGCCGCGATCCGACTGTACGAGAAGCTCGGTTTCCGCCGCGTCCCGGTGTTGGTGATCAAGCGGAAAAATGCGATCAACCAGCTGTTGTTCAGCCCGCCGCCGGAGACCGTCGACGACCTCAATCCGTATGCCCGAATAATCGCCGACGAGGCGTTGCGTCGCGGCATCTGGGTGGAGGTCCTCGACGCCGAAACCGGCGAGATGCGTCTCAGCCACGGCGGTCGCAGCGTGATCACCCGAGAATCGCTGTCGGAGTTCACCTCCGCAGTCGCGATGTGCCGTTGCGACGACAAAAGACTGACCCGCCGGCTGGTTTCGGACGCGGGCATTATCGTGCCCCGCGCTCGCCTGGCGACCTTCGACGACGACGACCACGCGTTTTTGAAAGAGGTAGGCGAGGTTGTCGTCAAACCCACTCGAGGAGAGCAAGGCAAGGGCATCACGGTCGGTGTTACCGCCGAGAACGGACCCAGCGACCTCACCGCAGCAGTGGCTCGGGCGCGTGAGAAATACCCCGAGGTGCTGATCGAGCAGCGAGTTGTCGGTGACGACCTTCGACTCGTGGTGATCGACGGCCGGGTTGTCGCCGCGGCGTTGCGGTTGCCGCCCGAGGTCATCGGCACTGGCGAGCACACCGTGCGGGACTTGATTGCGGCGGAGAGCCGACGGCGCTCCGCGGCCACCGGTGGTGAGTCGAAAATCCCGCTGGACGCTCTTACTGAGGCGACGGTCGTCGAAGGTGGCTGGCAGATGGATGACGTTCTGCCCCAAGGTAATCGGTTGCGAGTTCGCCACACTGCCAACCTGCATCAGGGCGGCACGATCCACGACGTCACCCCTGACGTGAATCCTGAGTTGTGCCGGGTCGCCGTGACGGCCGCCGAGGCAATCGGCATCCCAGTCACCGGCATCGACCTGCTCGTCCCCGAGGTCACTGGCGAGGAGTACGCCTTTATCGAAGCCAACGAGCGACCGGGCCTGGCCAACCACGAACCACAACCCACCGCAGCGGCTTTCATCGACTACCTATTTCCCGGTCAACCCGGTCAGCCGTTGGCCTGGACTCCCGACGAATCGCCGCGCGTGCCTGATGATTCGGTCGTCAGATAAAAGGGTGCCACGTCGATCCGGGTGCGGTTTTCGGTGTTGTCCCTCGGCGCCGCACTCGTCATCGTCGTCCGATTCGCTATGTGAGCTGACGCAACAGTCGGCGCCGAGTCACCACGGTGACGGTAGGCCCGCGCGAATCCGGGCGACCTCGGAGCGGGCAAAGCGCACCCTGTCGATGTCGGCACCGCGCGCCGCGGCCAACTCGTCGGCGAGCGCATAGGCGGCGTCGAGAATGTAGCGGGCACGCCGGCGTTCCTGACGGTTGCGACCCGCTTTGCGGTAAGCCTTGCGAGCCTTGCGGTTACCGGCCATCGCGTCCAGTTCGATCGGGCTGATCACGTTACGGGCCTGCTCGGGCGCCATGACGTCGCGGACGAAGTCGCGTTCTCTGGCCACGGTCAACTGGTAAACCCGCGCAACGATAATCAGTGCGACAACAATCGTTCCGATCAACAGCCCGATCAGCGTCAGCGCATTCTGTCCGGCGATGGTGGCCACCGAGTCCCAGATCCCATGCAGCAGCATCGGTATCGCGATCAAGAGCAAGCCCCGCCCAATTCGGCGAGGTTCAGCGGGCCGGCCGAAAAGATAGATCACACCGGCGCAGAAGATTGCGCTGTAGAGGATATGCGCGGCCACCCCGGTGAGCATGCGAAGGATGATGGTGCCGACCGAGGCGCCAATTTGGTTGGCGCCGAACTGAGTTCCGGCCGAGGTCATGGCGTAGAGGATGTCCTCGACAATCTGGAAGCCCAGGCCGATGAACGCGCCCAGGATGAACCCGTCGAAAGCGGTGCGTATGTGTCGCTGCGCCAACGCGATGAGCAGTAGCAGGCCCGAGCCCTTGGCCAGTTCCTCGGTGAACGGGGCGGCAAGCCCGGCACCCCAGTTCAGCGCCCACACCTGGCCGAAAGTCTTTCCGTAGATGGCGAGTATCGCGTCGTTGGCGTTGGCTGCCATCGTCCCGGTTGCAGCGAAGCCACCCCAGACGAACGCGACGACCATGAGCTTGTGGGGGAGCTTCGCGTAGTGGTCGATGCGGTCGGTGAACCACCAGAACAACGCGGCATAGATGGCAAAAGACGTGACCGCCAGCCCGATCGCTTCGCCGTACGCGTTGTACTCGCGCGCGAGGGTGGAAAAGAAATTCAGCACGCCGATTCCGACCAGCGCCAGGTATCCCCAGAATGCGAAGTTGCGCGGTTGGTAAAAGACGAACCGCCTGCCCCAGCCGGAGAGGTCGAGCGCGACATCGCGCGCACGATCGAGTTCGGGCAATGTCGTCGTCATCGCTTTTCCTGTCCGGATTGGCTGATGCTGCCGATCATCCGCAACACCGCAGCGCTCGGTTCCGCGCCGGCGTCGGTCGGTCCGGTCGCGACCGCCTCGACTCCTCGGTCGCCGAATACGAACGCGGCGATCAAGCCACCGGTGTGCGGTCCGGTGACGCGAACTGTCGCGCCCTCCTTGCCCGCAGCGGTGACGATCGTGGCAGGCGCGCCGGTGATGTGGACTCCACGCCCCTGGTCGAGCGCATCGGTGGTGGCCTCGATCTGATCGAGCAGTTGGCCGGCGTCGCCGTGGAACGGCCCGGTGCGGACAGTGAACTTCAGCGCTCCGTGCTCGATGGTGGCTGCCGCGGGGTACTGACCGGATATCGGGCCGTGGCCCTCGCGGAGACCAGAAGTGATGCCCCAGCCGGCTTCCGGAACGAATGTCACGTTGCCCTCGAGCTCCATGACGTCGCCGGCTCTGACGATGTCGTGGTACGGGACCGCGGCATTGATCACCGGCAACACCACCGACATGATGAATACCAACGCGAATACCGCCAGCGTCGGGCGCAGGGTGCGCCGGTCCAGACCGAACAATCGCTCGTCGGCCGGCACCCACCCCTCGTCGGGTTCGAACCTTGGTGCTGAGGCCGCCGAGGACACCTCGGCTCCCGGATCCGGCATATCCGCCCAGCCCTTCTACCCGCTGCGACGACGCCTGAATGGCGCCGCAGTGAGAGTAGCGAGGGGGGCGATACCCGGCATCAACAATGGCGACATCCGCGGCTTTGGCTCCCGCTCGACCGATCACCTCCTAGGCTCGGAGTCCATGACAATCGACCGTATGGCGCTGGCCGCGGGCAGCATCCGACTTGCCTCGGGCATCTCGTTTCTCGTCGACCCCCTGCGCGCGAACCGGCTCTGGGGCGACCCGGACAAGCCCACGCCGACCGCGCAACTACTGCTGCGGTCGATGGGGTACCGCGACGCGTTGATCGGGGGGTTGCTAGCCACGGCGGCGCTGCGCGGCAACAACACTCGCGGCTGGTTCCTTGCCTCGGCGGGCGCCGACGCCGCCGACCTGCTCGGCGGAATGAGCGTGCATCACCAGATGAAACGCTCGCAGCAACTGATTGGACTGGGCGGCGCCGTCATCGGTGTCGGCACCGGACTGTGGGGCGCGGTGCGACGGACCACCGGCTCGGTCGAGAGCCCCACGTCGGTCAGTGACACAGCCCAGTAAGCCGTTGTGCGTCAGTCGACGTGGCGGATCATGGTGTCGATCAGCGCATTGATCTCAGGGCTGTCGTGTTGGGATGCCGCGTAGGCGATTGACAGCGTCCATGTGATGGCTGGATGCAGGCGAACTGTGCGTAGGTCGGGGAATCGACTGGCCACACTCGCAGGCAGGATGGTTGTCGCCAGCCGGTGCCGGATGAGCTCGGCGGTGATCGCATAATCGGCGACTTCGTAGGCGCTGATCGGGTGGACGTCAGCTGCGGCGAAGCCCTCGTCCAGGCGCTGCCGTATACCCCAGCCGGGCGGAAATTGGATGAAATCGCGACCGGCCAGGTCGGCCAGCTCCACCCGGCGGCGATTGGCCAGTGGGTGACCGGCTTCGCAGACAAACACCATGGGCTCGCGCATCAACTCGCGCAGCGTTACCAACGGAGACCCCGGCGCGGTGATTGAGACGAGTGCCAGGTCCATCTGACCGTCGGCGATTGCGGTCAGATGACCGGCTGAACCGGTGATGCTTTGCCGCAGCCGTACGGTGACCATCGGATTGGCGCCGCGGAATTCTTCAAGGGCGGCAGGCAGATTCAACGTTCCCCACGACATCAAGGTGCCGAGGGTAACGGTGCCGGCGAGCTGATTACGGAATGCGTCCACTGAGGTCCGAGCCCGGTGAGCGGTGTGGATCACTTCCCGCGCGTGGTCAAGGAAGACTTCGCCGGGCGCCGTCAGAGTGATTTGGCGTTTGGAACGGTCGAACAGTTCGACGCCTAGTTCCTTCTCCAATCTGCTGACCGACGCCGATAGGGCAGACTGCACAACGTGGATACGCTTGGCTGCTCGGGAGAAGTTCAACTCCGCGGCCACTGCGACGAAGTACTCCAGGTGGCGAAGTTCCACGGCGATCATTCTATCGCGAATCGCGATTGCTAAGTTCAGTTTTCTTCGTTGGACGCGATGGCTTCTCCGGGTGTTGGCTAGACGGTGTAGACAGCAGAACATCAGCTCAGGAGGCACGGACTCATGCGGGCTTTGCGTTTTACCGAATTCGGCGACCCCAGTGTGTTGCACGTGGCGGACCTACCGGATCTGACTGGAACGGCAGATGAGGCGGTGATCCGGGTGGAGGCGGCCTCGGTCAACCCGTCCGATGTGAAAAACGTTGCCGGCGCGATGGATTGGACGGTGCTGCCGCGCACGCCCGGGCGTGATTTCGCCGGCGTGGTGGTCAGCGGGCCGCCCGAGTGGCAAGGAGCGGCGGTCTGGGGCACCGGGGGAGACACCGGATTCATCCGAGACGGGTCGCACGCTGAGCTGATGTCAGTGCCGGTGGAAGCGCTGGTGCGCAAACCCGAACCGCTCAGCTTCGACGAGGCCTCCACCGTCGGGGTCAACTTCGTCGTCGCCTGGTACGGGGCGGTGGAGACGGCCCAACTTGCGGCCGGTGAAACCATCGCGGTCTTCGGGGTTTCTGGTGGCGTGGGGGGAGCGGTGGCGCAAATCGCCCGCGCGGTCGGCGCCAAAGTCATTGGAGTGGACCGCCGCCGGCCCGGTCCGGAGACTGCAGCTGCGGCCGTCATCGACGACTTCGTTGCGTTCGACCCCACCGTGGACGTCGGCGCCGAGATCAAGCGACTCACCGCCGGCGCCGGCGTCGACGTGGTATACGACGCCGTGGGTGGCGTGACCACACCGGCCGCGCTGGCTGCGTTGGCTCGGCGAGGCAGGCTGGTGGTGATCAGCGTTGTCGGTTCGCGTGCGGTCGAAATCGATCTATTGGACCTGTACCGCAATGAAACTCGAATCTTCGGTACCGACAGCACCAAGCTCACCGTCGTCGACTCGGCGCGGCGCCTGCAGCAGATGGCGCCCTACTTTGAGTCCGGGGAGTTTCGGCCACTTCCCATCGCCGCCACCTATTCGCTTGACGATGGGGCTTCGGCCTATCAGGCCGTCGCCGACCACATCGCCGGTCGCGTTGTGATCCGGCCCTGACAAAGAGAGGCAAGGCAGTGCCCTCCGACCTGAATGAACAAACCATCACCGAAGCCGTCCAGCGGACCTTCGACGCGTCGACCGATCAGCGCTTCCGGGACGTGCTCGTCTGCCTGGTGCAGCATCTGCACGATTTCGCGCGTGAGGTGCAGCTGACCGGCGAGGAATGGTTTACCGCCATGGATTTCCTTGACCGAGTGGGCAAAATCTCCAGTCCAACCCGTCAGGAGGTGATGTTGCTGTCAGACATCCTGGGTTTCAGCATGCTGCTGGACAGGATCAACCAGCACAGCGGGTCATCGGTCACCGCCTCGGCTTTGCTGGGCCCGTTCTACGTCGAGGGCCGTCCGACGGCCAACAATGGAGACGACATCTCCGACGGCGTAACCGGCACACCAATGTTCGTCACCGGTCGGGTCGTCGACGAGAACGGCAACCCGATCGCCGGCGCCCATGTGGACACCTGGCACAGCGACGGTGAGGGATTCTACGACGTTCAGCAGACCGAGAAGCTGCACGACGAGTTCGCCATGCGGGCTCTGCTGACCACCGACGACGACGGCCGATTCTGGTATCGGTCCATCACGCCCCGCTATTACCCGGTTCCCACCGACGGTCCTTGTGGGGAAATCATGCGGGCCGCAAACCGATCCATCATGCGCCCACAGCATGTGCACTTCTGGTTTCACGCCGACGGCTACCAACCGCTGATCACGCAACTGTTCTACCGGGACGATCCATACATCGGTCGCGACGCGGTCTTCGCGGATGTCGAGTCGCTGCAGGCGGATTACGTGCGTCACGAGCCCGGCGTTGCCCCAGACGGGGCGATGGTCGACGAGCCGTTCGTGACACTGGACTG
>Ga0209624_10001600_pt1 | contig 17471 bp, 16 predicted proteins | sample JacPinW_OM2H0_O1_FD_188565 | JGI IMG/M metagenome (GOLD analysis project Ga0209624, IMG submission 188565) | Forest soil microbial communities from Algoma, Ontario, Canada - Jack Pine, Ontario site 1_JW_OM2H0_O1 (SPAdes) (version 2) | ecosystem: Environmental > Terrestrial > Soil > Boreal...
ACCAGTGGAATCGGACTACCCACCACTTTCAACGGGGGCCTGGATACGATCAAGACCGGAAGCGCGGGAGTGAAGAAAGGCGGGAGCTTCGACTTCAATCATTGGGACCTGGTCGAGATGCGGCAACTGGCCGATGTGCGTCCCGACTATCACATGGTCAAAAACTACAAGTTGCTCGGCCGCCTCGACACGCTGGTTGCGGAACTCCAGTCCCGGCAGCCGTATGCCGGCAATGGCCAGCAGGGCTCCAAGCCAATCGAGACCCGCAGGCGCCTCGCTGTCGCGGCTCTCCGGCACGTGCCGGGTCGCGGCCCAGGCGACGAAGATCCCGATCGGCAGGTTGATCACGAAGATCGCCCGCCAGGAGATGGCGCCGATCAGGTAGCCGCCGACCAGCGGCCCCAGGGCACCGGCCACGCCGCCCAGCCCCGACCAGGCGCCGATCGCGCGGGCGCGGTCGGGGGGCCGGAAGCTGGCCTCGATGATCGCCAGGCTGCCCGGGGTCAGCAGCGCCCCGCCGACGCCCTGGACGAGCCGGGCGAAGATCAGCAGCTCCGTGGTCGGCGCCACCGCGCAGAGCAGCGAGGCGGCGGTGAAGAGGCCGACCCCGAGCACGAAGATCCGCCGCCGCCCGTAGCGGTCGCCGAGCGAGCCGCCGAGCAGGATCAGCGAGGCCAGCGTCAGCAGGTAGCCGTTGAGGATCCACTGCAGGGCGCTGGTGCTGGCCCCGAGGTCGCGGCCGATGTCCGGCAGGGCGACGTTGACCACGGTGCTGTCGAGGAACGCCATCCCCGAGCCGGCGACCGCGGTGGCGAGCAGCCAGCGGCCAGCTGCACTCTCGAAGGCGATGCCGGCGGTCGGCTCGGCTTGCACTACCTAAACCTAGTGCCCGAGCGGGTTTGGGCCACGACGTTCAGCCGCTCAGCTCCGGCGGCAGCGCCTGCGGACCGTCCGGGTACATCGCGCGCAACTGCTCCTCGCTCATCTCCAGGGTGTTGGCGGCCTCCGGCGGTGCGCCGACGACGAGCCAGAGCTGGTCGGCGTCGGTGTCGTTGAAGAGCTGGCGGACCGAGCCGGGCTCGACCAGGAGCGAGTCCGTCGGCGCCAGGGTCAGCGGCTCCTCGGCGTCGATCCGCACCCGGCCGCTTCCCTCCAGGAGGACGTAGAGCTCCTCGGTCTGGACGTGGCGGTGCTTGGTCGAGGCCTGCCCCGGCGCCAGCCGCCACAGCCGTGCCCCCAGCGCGCTCGCCTCGAGCTGCTTGCCGAGGTCGGTGTTCTCGACCCGCATCTGGTTCGACGGCCGCCAGAACGCGTCACCTGACCGGAGCAGGCGATAAGCCATCAGGCCGCGGCGTCTTCGCCGTGGTAGCGCTCGAGCAGGTCCAGCTCCGCTTCGCGCTTGGGGAAGAGGAAGAAGACGATCGCCATCCCGAGGACGATCGCGATCATCCCGGCGGCGTAGGTCCAGTCGCCCCCGTCGAGGAACGAGTTGCGGGCCGCGGCGGCGATCTGCTGGGCGTATTCGGGGTACTGCTGGGCGGTGTTGGCGGCGCTGGAGAAGGACTTGGTCAGCTCGTTCTGGACGCTCTGGCTGACCTTGGCCGCTTCTGGGGAGGCGGAGATCTGGGAGGCGAAGCTGGCGGCGTAGCCGGCGGTCAGCAGGGCGCCGAAGATCGACTGCATGATCGCGCCGCCGAGGTCGCGCTGGAGGTCGGCGGTACCGGAGGCCATGCCGGCCCGCGTGACCGGCACCGAGCCGGTCAGCGAGCGCGAGGCCGGGGTGCCGGCGAAGCCGACCCCCATCCCGACCAGCAGGTAGCCGAGGCCGACCACGAAGTAGGAGGCGTTCTCGTCCCAGAGCACCAGCATCACCGCGAAGGCGAGCAGGCAGAAGAAGAAGCCGAGCAGCAGGGTGAAGCGGGAGCCGTGCGAGTCGACCAGTTTCGCCGAGCGCGGGGCGACGATGATCATCCCGACGGCGCCGGGGAGGATCGCCAGACCGGCTTCGAGGGTCGAGTAGCCGAGCACGTTCTGGACGAACTGCTGGCCGATGAACATCGCCCCCATCAGCGAACCGAAGACGATGATCCCGGCCAGGGCGGCGACCCAGAAGGTGCTGCGGGCGGCGATCTTGAGGTCGTAGAGCGGGAACTCGATACGGCGCTGGCGCAGGACGAAGGTGGCGGTGGCGATCACGGCGATGACGCCGAGGACGATCGCCGTCGTCCCTTTGCCCGGTTCCGGCGCCAGGTTGATCGCCAGCACCAGGGCCGCGACCAGGGCGATCGAGAGGATGCCGCTGAAGTGGTCGACCGGGTCGGTGGTCTCGTTGACGTGGGCCGGGACCAGGCGCCAGACCGCGACCAGGGCGATCGCCGCCAGCGGCGCGCTGACGAGGAAGACCGAGCCCCAGTCGAACCCTTCCAGCAACGCTCCGGCCACGAGCGGGCCGAGCGCCGAGGCACCGCCACCGAGCGCCGACCAGAGCGCGATCGCCTTGGTCCGTTCGCTCCCCGACCAGAGCGCGGTGATCAGCGCCAGGGTCGTCGGGTAGGCCATGCCGGCGGCGACGCCGCCGAGCACGCGGGCGAGGAAGAGCACCGTTGCCGAGGGCGCGAAGCCGGCCAGGATCGAGGCCGGGATCGAGAGCGCCATGCCCAGCACCAGCATCGACTTGCGGCCGTAGCGGTCGCCGACGGCGCCGAGGTAGAGGACCGAGGCGGCGAGGCCGAGCGAGTAGCCGACGGCGATCAGGTCGACCGTGGTCTGGCCGGCGTCGAAGGCCTGGCCGATGTCCGGCAGGGCGACGTTCGCCACCGCCAGGTTGAGGTTGGCGACGGCGGCGACCAGGATCAGCGTTCCGAGGACCAGCCCGGCGCGCTTGGGGCCGCCCGTTCCCACGTGCCTAGAGCTCGATCCAGGTGCCGGTCGGGCCGAGGTTGCGGATCGGGGTCGTGCCGATTTCCCCTTCGCAGCCCCAGGACTCGTGGATGTGGCCGCAGACGGCGAGCCGCGGGCGCTTCTCTTCGATCGCACGCAGCAGCGCCGCGCTGCCAAAGTGGGTGTCGTCGCCGGCGCTGTCGCAGTGCCCCCGGGGCGGCGAGTGCAGGACCAGCACCGCTCCCTCCGGACAGGGGGCGAGCATCCCGCTGGCCTCGTCGTCGTCGAGGTCGAAGCTCCAGTCCCAGGGGGTCTCGGGGATGCCGGCGCCGAGCCCGAAGAACTCGACCCCCGCGATCACCGTTCCTTCGCCGTGCAGGACGGTGGCCGACTCCCAGCTGCGGGTGGCGTCGCGCAGGGCGTCGACGGTCTCGTTGTTGCCGGGCACCAGCACGGTCGGCGTCTCGATCGCCGCCAGCGCCGCGATCGTCTCCTCCAGGCCCTCGTGGACCGAGGCGAAGTCGCCGGCCCCGATTACCACGTCGGCGCCGGCCGACTGCTCGACCAGCCTCGCTCCCTGCTCGAGGTCGCGATGCAGGTCGCTGAAGGCGAGCAGCTTCACGACGGGAAACCTATCCGCTGGTAGCCGGCTGCGGGACGGGGTCGGCGACCCGGCGCCCGAACTGCCGGGGCCGCCAGGGCCGCCAGGAGCGCCGCGGCTTTGCCGGCTCGGTCTCGGCCCGTGCCTGCAGGTCGAGGTAGAGCAACGTCTCGCCGGTGGCGACGTAGGGGATCATCAGCGCGAAGATCAGCGCCCCCAGCAGGTTGATCGCCAGCAGCGGCAGGGTGGTGAAGATCAGCGCGAAGGTCAGCACCGGGCCGACGACGAGGCTGAGCACGGTGAGGAAGACGACGACCCGGACCGCCCGCCACCAGCGGCCGCGGACCAGTTCGGAGCTGCCGCGCAGCGACTCGCGGATCGACTTGTCGGTGAACAGGACCTCCTGCTGGGCGAAGGCCCAGCCGACCAGCTTCCAGATCGCGAACGGGATGCCGACGACGGTAATCGTCATCAGGACCACGCCCAGGGTCGCCAGCAGCGAGGCACCGACGACGCGCCAGAAGCGCTGGCCCATGCCGGCGAGGGAGCTACGGAACCCGGCCGGGCGCGATTCGGCCACATCGCGCACGAGGACGATCACGATCGCGGCCACTACCGCCATCGCCACGGGCCGGGCGACGCCTTCGATCAGGTCGGCGAGCGCCAGGTTGAAGCCGGTGCGGCCGGCGGCGTCGTTGACCGAGTTGCCGCTGGCGAAGAGGCCGGCGAGCAGGTTGGTGCCGGCGACGATCACCAGTCCCGCCAGGGCGATCGGGACCATCGTCCGCCAGTGGCGGCCGTAGAAACGGCGGGCGGTGCGGATTAGCTGGCCGAAGGCGCGCTTGGCCCGCAGCTCGGTCAGGTCGGCCGGGCGCCAGCGGGTGAGGCCGACGAAGAGCGCGATCAGGACGGCGAAGACGGCCAGCGTCAGGATCGCCGCGATCCGCGATTTCGCCTCGAGGTTGATGAAGCCGGAGACCGAGGTGACGGCGCCGCAGAAGGCACCGGTGATCTGCGGCCCGGCGATCGAGCCGCCGGGCAGCCGCGGGCTGGTCGTGCGTTGTCCGGCCATCCAGGCAAACGGTTCCTTCCAGACCGTCTTCGTCGTCGGCCCGGTCGGCCCGTTGTTGAAGCCCTTTTCCTTTTCGCCCCAGCGGCCGTCGTAGCTGAGCCACTTGAACTTGCCCTGTTCGGAGGCGGTGTCCGGCAGCAGCACCGGGCGCAGCTTCAGTTCGCGCAGCGGTTCGGAGGTGTTGTCGCAACCGACGCCGGAGCCGTGCTGGCCGTTCTCTATGTAGACCGCGGAGTCGTAGAAGGTCGCGTGCGAGCCGGCGGCCGGGTAGACGATCGGGTGGGTGCCTTCCTTCTGCACCTTCGGGTCGTCCCAGCTCGCGCGCTCGCCGCCGGCGTGCTGGAAGAGGATGACTTCGCTCGGTTCTTCGCGCAGCGCCTCGGTCGTCGTTTCGGATTCGAAGCTGAGCTGCATCCCCTCCCAGTCGCCCTCGTGGAGGTCGTTGAACTGGTTGAAGTACCAGAAGAACCAGTACTGGAGGACGAACCCCGAGTGGTTCGGTTCGCGGGCGATGTGGGCGTAGACGATCGCCGGCGCCTTGCCTTCTGCGACCAGCTTCTCGAAGGCCCGCGCATATATGCAGGTGTCGCCGAGCGCCTTGCCTTCGAGGTCGAGGTAGTAGCCGTCGGGAAGGCCGGCGATGTCGTTGGCGGTCGGCGCCTTCGTCACGTCTTCCAGCCGCCCGGTCTGGAGATTGGTATGGGTGAGGGTGACGGTGGGGTTGCCGAGCACGGAGCCGACGCTGGTCGGCTGGTACTGCTCGGCGCTGGTGTCGCAGGGCGGTTCCTGCTGTTCGCGCAGCATCGCGATCGGCGCGTAGGTTTCCGCCAGCTTCTGCGCGGCGGGATCGGGCACGAGCACGCTGTCCTTCGCATCGACCGGCGCCGCGGCCGCGCTTGCCGCGGGCAGGCAGAGCAGCGCGATCGTCGCGAGCCCCAGAAACAAGCGGCGTGGCCAGGCCATGAGCGGGCCAACGTACCAGCCGTCGGCCTGCTCTTTCGATAGGCTCGCGCCCGCATGCCCCCCGTCTTCTGGCTCGGCCTCGGAATCGCGGCCTTCATCTTCCTCGTCGGCACCATCTCCGGCGCCCGCTCGCGCACCGGCAGTCTCAAGCAGGGTGCCGCGACCGGCGCCTACCTCGGCGTCATGCTCGCCTTCCCGCTGCTGGCCATCGGCCTCGCCACCAGCTAGACGCCGGCATAGTCGGCGCTCCCGCGGGTACTCGGCAGGTTCGAGACCCGAGAGAACGGAGCAAGCGAGATGACCGACGTGACTTCCATCCCCACCGTCGCCCTGCACGACGGCGTCGAGATCCCCCAACTCGGCTTCGGCGTCTTCCAGGTGCCGCCCGAGGACACTCAGGAGACCGTCGAGGAGGCGCTCGGCGCCGGCTACCGCCACATCGATACCGCCGGCGCCTACCGCAACGAGGCGGGCGTCGGAGCGGCGATCGCCGCCTCCGGCCTGGCCCGCGACGAGGTCTTCGTCACCACCAAGCTCTGGAACTCCGAGCAGGGCTACGACTCGACCCTGGCCGCCTTCGACAAGAGCCTGGAGCGGCTCGGCCTCGACCACGTCGACCTCTACCTGATCCACTGGCCGATGCCGAGCGAGGATCGCTACCTCGACACTTGGCGCGCCTTCGAAGCGATCCGCGAGCAGGGGCGCTCGCGCTCGATCGGCGTCTCCAACTTCCGCGTCGAGGACCTCGAGCGGCTGCGGGCGGAGGCTGAGAGGCAGCCGACCGTGAACCAGATCGAGCTGCACCCGAGCCTGCAGCAGGCGGAGCTGCGTGCCTGGCATGCCGACCACGGCATCGCCACCGAGGCCTGGAGCCCGCTCGCCCAGGGCGAGCTGCTCGACGACGACACGATCGCGACGATCGCCGCCCACCACGAGCGGACCCCGGCCCAGACGATCCTGCGCTGGCACCTGCAGCTCGGCAACGTCGTCATCCCCAAGTCGGTCACCCCGGAGCGGATCCGCGAGAACATCGAGATCTTCGACTTCGAGCTGAGCGAGGACGACGTCGCCGCGATCGCCCGCCTCGACGCCGGCGAGCGCACCGGCCCCGACCCCGCCACCTTCGTCGCGCCCTAGGCCATAGCCTGGCGGCCGATGGGCCGAAAAGCCGCCGCTGGCTCGACTCTCGCCGCTGGTTCCACCCGTCGGCCCACCGGCCGGCGCCGGGTCTCGCTGCGGAGCCGGCGGATCAACGCCGTCTCGGCGACCGCGTTCGTCATCGGCGGCTCGCTGTTCGCGATCGGGGCGGTGCTGGCGCAGGGCGACGTCGGCGGGCCGCGGCTGGCGGCGGCGGTCTACCTGGTCGGCGGTGTCTTCTTCAGCAGCGGCGGTTACGCGGCCGTCCTGCAGATCGTCAACGGGCCGCGCCAGGGGCGCTGGCGCTGGTGGTCGGCGGAGCCGGCGCGGCTGGAGTGGCTCAGCACCGTCGTCCTCTTCGTCGGCACCCTGGTCTTCGCGATCAACTTGTTGGACTCTCTGATCGGCGACCTCAGCCCGGCCCAGTACGACCGCCTGGTCTGGTCGCCGGACATGGTCGGCTGCGCCCTCTTCCTCGTCTCCGGCCACCTGGCGATGGTCGAGATCTCCGGCAGCTGGCTGCCCTGCTGGCGCCCGCGCGACCTTGGCTGGCGGATCGTCGCCACCAACCAGCTCGGCTCGGTCCTCTTCATGGTCTCCGCCGTTGCCTCGCTCGTGCGCGGCGACGGCGACATGGTCGCGATCGGGATCGCCAACTGGGGCACCCTGACCGGCGCCCTCTGCTTCGCCGTCGCCGGCGTCATGCAGGAGTTCGAGCGCCCGGATTGAGAGGATGCGCTGATGGCTGGCGAGGCACGGGCGAACGCGCCGCGGACGGAGAAGGTGCTGCCGGGGGTCTGGCGGCTGCGGCTGCCGCTGCCCTGGCCCGGCGTTCCGCACGGCAACGCCTGGGCGATCGAGAGCGGCGACGGGATCGTCCTCTTCGACACCGGCATGGGTGGCAAGGGGCGGCTGCGCCAGCTCGACCTGGCTCTGGCTCAGGCCGGCCACGGAGTGGAGGACATCGGCCTGCTGGTCTGCACCCACTCCCACATCGACCACTACGGGCTCGCCTCGGCGATCGTCGAGGCCGCCGGCTGCGAGCTCTGGATGCACCCCGCCTGGGAGCACGTGCGCCTGCTCGCCGACGACCCGGCGGCGGCGCTCGAGCACCGGCTCGAGGTGGCTCGCCAGAGCGGCGTCCCGGTCGCCGCCCTGGAGCGCTACCGCGAGTCCCGCAGCGGCGACGAGGAGACCGGGATCGACGCGATCCAGGTGCCCGACCGCGAGCTCGTCCCCGGCGTCGAGGTCGAGACCGGGCTCGGCGCCTGGCAGGTCTACGAGACCCCCGGCCACGCCCCCTCGCACGTCGTCCTGCACCAGCCCGAGCGCAGGCTGATGATCTCCGGCGACCACCTGCTCGGCCGCACCGTCCTCTTCTTCGATCACGGCCACACGCCCGACCCGGTCGGCGAGTTCCTCGCCAGCCTGACCGCGGTCGAGCCGCTGCAGACCGAACTCTGCCTGCCCGGCCACGGCCGCCCCTTCCGCGACCCGGAGGCGAAGATCGCCGAGGCGCGCCGCCAGGTCGAGGAGCTGCTCGGCAAGGTGCGCGAAGCGCTCGCCGGCGGCGAGCGGATGGCCTTCGAGATCGTCGCCGAGATCCTCGGCCCGGAGAACCTCGACAGCCCGGCCAGCGCCTGGGTCCTGCAGATCGTCCTCTCCTGCCTCGACCACATGGCGCTCCAGGGCGCCGTCGTCGTGGTCGCGGGGAGCGATCCCCAGAAGTGGCGATTGCAGTAGCCCGGGGGCGGCGCCCGGCCGCCAGGCCCGGCCGATAGCCTTCGCCGATCGCCAGCTTCACCTACACGCGCGAGGTCGCGGCGGCGCCCGAGACGGTTTTCGAGGTGCTGACCGACCACCGCCGCTACACCGAGATCACGCCGCTGCGCAAGGCAGAGCTGGAGCGCGAGGGAGAGCCGGCGCCCAACGGGGTGGGGGCGATCCGCGTCCTGGGCGTGGCCGGGCCGCCGCTGCGCGAGGAAGTGCTCGCCTACGAGCCGGGACGGCGCTTCTCCTACAAGCTGCTCTCCGGGCTGCCGGTGCGCGACCACGTCGGCACCGTCGAGCTGACCCCGAGCGGCGCCGGCACCCGGATCGTCTATGCGGTCCGCACCACGCCGACCCTGCCGCTGGCCGGCGGCGCCTTCCTGGTCGGCCTCCAGTTCGCGATCAAGCAGCTGCTGGGCGGCGTCGCCAAAGAGTCCGAACGGCGCGCGGCGAATGGCTGAGGGCGGGCTCGAGGCCCGCCAGCGCCGGTTCGAGCGCCAGCTGCAGCGCAACCGCACGCCGGCGATCTGGCTGCTCGTCGCCGCTCTCATCTTCAGCGCCATCGCCGTCGGCTACCAGCTGCTGAAGCGTCCCGCCGACGTCCACAATTCCAGTGCGATCTTCGTGCCGCAGAAGCCGCCGGCGCCGCCTAAAGAAGCGAAGACGGTGAACTGGCCGATGTACGGGCTCAACCCGGCTCGCACCCGCTACCTCCCGGCACGGGGGATCAAGCCCCCGTTCACCAAGCTCTGGCGCTACACCGAGCGGCCCCTGCTCGAGTTCCCGCCGATCTACGTCGGCGGCAAGCTCTACGCGGTCAACAACAGCGGCTTCGCCTTCGCCCTCGACGCCGACACCGGCAAGGTCCTCTGGGAACGGCGGATCGGCCGCCTCAACGCCTCCTCGCCGACCTACTACCGCCACCGCCTCTACATCGTCAACCTCGTCCCCGGCCACATCGTCAAGCTCGACGCCAAGACCGGCAGGATCATCTGGAAAAAATCGCTGCCGGGCCGGGCCGAGTCCTCGCCCGTGGTCGTCGACCGCACCGTCTACTTCGGCTGCGAGGACGGCAACCTCTACGCGCTCAGCACGATCAGCGGTGCCGTGCGCTGGGCGACCCAGCTCGGCGGCCCGGTCAAGTCGGCGCCGGCCTACTACGGCGGCCGCCTCTACGTCGGCGACTACGGCGGCTACATGAACGCGGTCGACGCCAAGAGCGGCAAGCTGATCTGGCAGAGCGGCTCGCTCGGGCCCGGCTTCGGCGCCTCGGGCGAGTTCTACTCGACCCCCGCGATCGCCTACGGCCGTGTCTACGCGGGCAACAACGACGGCCGCGTCTACAGCTTCGACCTCAGCGACGGCACCCTCGCCTGGAGCTACTCGACCGGCGGCTACGTCTACTCCGGCCCGACCGTCGCCAACACCTCGCACAGCCCGCCGACGGTCTTCGTCGGCTCCTTCGACGGCAACGTCTACGCGCTCGACGCCAAGGACGGCAGCGTCCGCTGGAGCCGCTCGGCCGGCGGCCAGGTGGTCGGCTCGCTCTCGGCGGTGGGGGACATCGTCTACGTCGCCGAGTTCACCAACAAGACGACCTCCGGCTTCATGATGAGGAGCGGCAAGCGCGTCTTCCACTACGACAAGGGGACCTACACGCCGGTCATCTCCGACGGCCGCCGCCTCTACCTGACCGGCTACTCCAGCATCACTGCGCTGGAACCCCACCGGGGGGTGGCGGCGGTGGCTCCGGCGCACCCGGCGCGAAAGACGGGAAAAGCCCGGAGTGGAGGCGCGCCCTGAGGACTTCGAGGCTGGCCGAGTAGTTCTGGATCCGGTAGCTGCTGGTGGTGCCGAAGTCCTGGTAGTAGACGAGCATCTTGCAGCGCGGGTGCTGTCCGACCCAGGCGAAGAGCCTGCTGACGAAGGCCGGGTCGTCGCCGTTTTCGATGCCCCACTCGGTCAGCGCGAAGGGCTTGCTGCCGGCGTAGCGGTTGTAGAGGCCGGTCAGCGACTTCCATTCCGGGTAGGAGGCGTAGAAGTCGGTGCCGACCCAGTCGACCCACTTCGAGCCCGGGTAGTAGAAGCGGGGGCGGTTCTGGGGCACGGTCGGCGAGCCCGACGGCAGCGGGCTCCAGACGATCGCCACCGGCGCCTTCGGCAGGCCTCCGACCGTGACCGTCAGCGGCGGCAGCCCGGCTTCGGCCAGGCGGGCGTTGATCGTCGCCGCCTTGCCGCCGCCGTGGACGATCACGTAGATGCGGCGGAAGGCGAGCTTGTACCAGCGCGGCGTGTGGGCGGAGTCGCGGGGCGCGCCGCCGCAGTCGTAGGAGGCGTAGACGTTGAGGCAGCGGTTGGGCTCGCCCAGTGGCCGCACGTAGGCGCGCATTTCCTTCTCGTAGAAGAGCCGGTTGAGGCGGACCAGGTATTCGTCGCCGTTGCCATGGGCGATCGCCCGCGGGGTGATGATCTCGTGGCCGTCGCTGTTGTCGGCGGTGGTGATGTGGATCAGCGGCCGCGCCCGCGCCGTCTGCCAGCGCTGGATCGAGTCGGGGAAGTCGCTGCCCCAGGTGCGGAAGGACTCGATGATCGCCGGGTGCTTGCTGACCGCGGTCGAGAATTCGCCGAACTGGGCGGGGTCGCCGGTGTCGGAGACCCCGAACCAGACCTTCTTGCCGCGCGGTTCGAGCAGGCCGGCGCTGGCCGTTGCCGCGAGCGCAAGCGCGAGCATGGCCACGGCCGCCAGCAGGCATGCTGCCGCCCGGACCTTGTGTCCACGGGTCATCCGCGACCTCTTCGACTGGCTATGCCCATGACCTTCACAACACGGGAAGGGGCCGCGAGCTGCCGCCTTCCGCACTCAGGCAGGGAGCCGGCCGGGGAGAGAGATCGGCCGGCTGCTCAGGCGGCCAGGCTGGCGGGGTGGTCAGCGACCAGCGCCAGGACTTCCGGGGCGAACTTGGAGATGAAGCTGGGGCCGACGCCGCTGATCTCGATCAGGGCACCCTCGCTGCCGGGCCGGATCGCGGCGATCGCGGCGAGGGTGCGGTTGTTGGCGACGGTGTAGGCGGGCTTGCCTCCGGCGGCGACCAGGCGCCAGGCTTTGAGCGCCTCGAACAGCGGCGCGTCGGCGGGGGAGAGGTCGGGCGACGATGCCGCCGAGCCGCCCTTCTTGGTGCGGCGGATGGCGATCTTCTCCGGGTCCGGCAGCCAGCTCTGGGTGTCGCAGACGTCGCAGCAGCGCTCCAGCGGCGCCCCCGCCAGGCGGTCGCCGAAGTGGTCGAGCAGCGAGCGGCGGCGGCAGCGGTCGGAGTAGATGAAGGCCTTGATCGCGCGGTAGGCGCGCCAGCCGCGCTCGTGGGCGATCGCCAGCTCGGGGTCGCCGGCACGCTGTTCGTTGAAGCGGACCAGGCGGCCGAGGTCCATCTTCATCGCCAGCAGCACCGCGCGGGCGGGCAGGCCGTCGCGCCCGGCGCGGCCGGCCTCCTGGTAGTAGGCCTCGACGCTGGTCGGGATCGCCATGTGCCAGACCGAGCGCACGTCGGCCTTGTCGACGCCCATGCCGAAGGCGTTGGTTGCGACGATCACGTCGACCTCCCCGCCCATGAAGCGGCGCTGGACCGAGGTGCGCTGTTCGGCTTCCATGCCGGCGTGGTAGGGGAGCGCGTTCTGGCCGGCCCGGCGCAGCGCCTCCGCCACCTCGTCGGTGTCTTTGCGGGTGCCGCAGTAGACGATCGCCGGGCGGTTGGCGGAGTCGGAGAGCCCGGCCTCCAACAGCGCCTGGCGCCGCGCCTTGGAGCCCGTGCCTTCGAGCGGGATGACGTCGAAGGAGAGGTTGGGTCGGTCGAAGCCGGAGCGCACCTGCAGCGGCTCCCGCATCCCGAAGCGGCTGGCGATCTCCGCCGCGACCGACTTCGTCGCCGTCGCCGTGCAGGCCATCACCGTCGGTCGCCCCAGCCGGTCGGCGATCTGCGGCAGTCGCAGGTAGTCGGGCCGGAAGTCGTGCCCCCACTCGGAGACGCAGTGCGCCTCGTCGACCGCGATCAGGTCGATCCGCCGCTGCGCCAGCGCCTCGAGGAAGACGCTGGAGCCGAAGCGCTCCGGCGAGCAGTAGACGATCCGTGCCTCGCCGCTCCGCACCTGCCCGAGTGCCCGGTGCGTCGCCTCCCCGTCCATGTTCGACGAGATCATCGCCACCGGATGCCCCGCCGCCGTCAATCGCGTCCACTGGTCCCGGATCAACGCGATCAGCGGCGAAACCACGATCGACAGGTCATCTGTGGCGAGCCCGGGCAACTGATAGCAGAGGCTCTTCCCCCCGCCCGTGGGCATCACGATCAGCGAGTCGCGCCCCTCCAGCGCCGCTTCCACCGCCTCCCTCTGCCCCGGCCGCCAGTGCTCGAAGCCCAGCTCCCCGAGCAGCAGGTCGGCTCTATCTCCGGTCGTCAGATTCACACGTCCAGGCTAAGCCTTTCTCCGGCGGACTACGAGACGATCTGCGCCGGCACCTGGCTCAGCTTCTCGGCCAGCGCGTCGATCGACTGCGCCAGCTTGCGGGTATCCGCCTTGGTCAGCTCTTCGTAGCCGACGAAGCCGTCGCCGCGCCGGTACGGCGCCAGCGTCGCGTAGACCTTCTCGAAGTCGGCTTCGATTTCCTTGGCCAGCTTCGGGTCCTTCTTGGCGAGCAGCGGCTCGACCGCGTCGAAGGCCGCTTCGGCGCCTTCGACGTTGGCCTCGAAGTCGACCAGGTCGATGTGCGAGTAGCGCTCCTCCTCGCCGGTGATCTTCGAGGCCGAGACCTCGCCGAGCAGCTCGTTGGCGCCGTTGGCGATCTGCACCGCCTGCAGGTCGACGGTCTTGACTTTCTGCGCCAGTTCCTCGACGTCGGCTTCCAGCTGCTTGGCGACCGGCGCCATGCCCCTGGCGGTGCCTTCCTCCCAGAGCGCTTTCTCGATCCGGTGGAAGCCTTCGAATTCGCTCGCCGGCACGTCGTTTTCGCGGGCGTCGATGCGGGGGTCGAGATCGCCGAAGGACTCGGCCACCGGCTCGATCCGCTCATACGGGATGCGGGCCGCCGGGTAGGCCGCCTTGGCGGCGGCGACGTCGCCCGCGACCACCGCGGCGACGAACGGCTTGGTCTCGGTCACCAGCTCGTCGGTGTTCTTCTCCAGGTATTTGCGGTACTGCGCGACCGCCGCTTCGACCTCGGGGCTGTTGTCCGCCTGCAGCTTGCCGCTGACGGTCAGCGTCCCGTCTTCTTCGTCGCCGCCGTTGCAGCGGAGGACGTATTCGCCTTCCTCCAGGGTCAGCGAGAAGCTGCCGGAGAGTCCTTCGGAGAGGTTCTCCTTCTCGCCGAGGATCGTTTCGCCGTCGAGCACCTCCATCTCGGTCACCTTCGAGCTGCCGTCGTTCTCGACCTCGAAGTCGATCGGGCCGGCGGGCGCCTTGGCGTCGTGCGGATCGCAACCGGCGTCGGTCAGCTTGAAGGACATCTTCTTGGCGCCGGCGGGCGCGTCTTCGCTGGAGCCGCAGGCGGCGACGAAGAGGGCGAGGAGGCCGACGGCGAGGGCGGTCAGCGCGACGCGGAGGGGCGGTCGATTCATCGGTGCGGTGGCTCCTTGGGTGGTTGCTCGAGACGAGAGTTAGGGAAACCTAACAAAAACCGACAGATCAAGTCGGAATAGGAGCCGGGCGCTCAGCCGAGCAGCGTTTCGCCGACGTATCCACCGCGCCGAGCCCCGGGCGGGACGGCGAAGACGGCGCTGCCGACGTGCTTGATGTACTCGTTGAGCGCGTCGTCGGCGCCGAGCCGGCGCTGGATCGCGACGAACTGCTTTTCGGGGTCGCGCTGGAAGGCGATGAAGAAGAGGCCGGCTTCGAGCTCGCCGAGGCTCTCGTCGACGCCGTCGGTGAAGGAGTAGCCACGGCGCAGGATTCGCTCGCCCTCGTTGGCCTGGGCGGAGGCGAGGCGGACGTGGGCGTCGACCGGGATCGCCGGCAGCCCGCTGCTCTGCGTCTTCGCGAAGTCGAGCGGTTCGAACTCGTCGTCGCCGCCAAGCGGGGCGCCGCTGTACTTGGCACGGCCGATCGTCTGCTCCTGGTCTTCGAGCGAGGAGCGGTCCCAGACCTCCAGCAGCATGCGGATGCGGCGGCTGACGAGGTAGGTGCCGCCGCGCATCCAGGCCGGGCCTTCGTCGCCGATCCAGACGTAGCGATCCATCGCCGCCGTGTCCTCGGCCTTGATGTTGGCGGTGCCGTCCTTGAACCCCATCAGGTTGCGCGGCGTGTCCTGGCTGCGGCTGGTGGTCGAGGTGCGGCCGAAGCCGAGCTGGGACCAGCGCATCGCCACGGTGCCGCGGCCGATCCGGGCCAGGTTGCGGATCGCGTGGAAGGCGACCTGGGGGTCGTCGGAGCAGGCCTGCACGCAGATGTCGCCGCCGCTTTCGAGCTCGTTCAGCTCGTCGGCCGGCAGCGCTGGGATCTGCTTCAGCGCCGCTGGGCGCTCGCTTGCCAGGCCGAGCCCGCGCCGTTCGAACAGGCTCGGGCCGAAGCCGAAGCCGATGGTCAAATTCGACGGCAGCAGGCCGACGGTCTCACCGGTGTCGTCGGGTGGCGCCAGCTCGACGTCGTTGACGTCGCCGATCAACTCGCCGGCGCTCATTTCCGCTGCCGCCCGGGTCCACTCGCGCATCAGCTCGCGCAGCGCCGCGGCGCTCTCGGTCTGCAGGTCGAAGGCGGCGAAGAAGAGCCGGTCCTGGGCCGGGGTGTCGATCCCGGCCTGGTGCTCGCCATAGAAGGGGACGCTGCCGGTGCCGTCGCTGCTCGCCTCCGCCGACTCCTGGCCGGCCAGGTAGCCGCCGGCGCCGAGGCCGATCCCCGCCGCGCCGATCCCGGCGGACTTCAGCAGGCTGCGGCGGCTGATCGGGGTCATCGGCGAGGAGCTGGCGCGGCGCTCAGGCCGGGGTCTGGGCCGGCGCGCCCTGGCCCTGGCGGCCCGCGACGCTGCCGCTCTTGCGACGGCGGCGCAGGCGGTCGGGCCAGAGGACGTAGAGCGTCATCGGCACCGCGTAGAGCAGGTAGACCGCGACCTCGATCTCGGTCGGCGTCGGCTGCAGGCCCAGCATCCCGGTCAGCAGCGAGCCGCTAACCGTGCCCGGCTGGACCAGCCAGGTGAGGTCGAGCGCCTGCCCCTGGAGGCTGTTGATCCAGCCCGCCTCGTGGGCGGTGTGGGCGGCGGAGGCGAGCAGGCCGGCGGCGACGAAGACGAGGACGAGGCCGGTGACGCGGAAGAAGCGGGTGAGGTTGATGCGGACGCCGCCGCGGTAGAGCCCGAGCCCGATCGCGACCGCCACGATCAGCCCCAGCACGGCGCCGGCGCCGGCGGCGGTCGTGTCGGTCGCGTCCTGGAAGGCGGCGAGCAGGAAGACCGAGGTCTCAAAGCCCTCGCGCAGGACCGCGAGGAAGGCCATCCCGACCAGCGCCAGCGTCGAGCCGGTCGCCAGGGCCGAGGCCGCCTCGCCCTCCAGCGCGCCCTTGATGCCGCGCGCATGGCGGCGCATCCAGACGATCATGTAGGTGACGGCGGAGACGGCGATCAGCCCGATCACCGACTCCATCCCCTCCTGCTGTTGTTGCGGCAGCTGTTCGCCGATCAGGTCGAGGCCGACGCCGACCGCGGTGCAGAGGACGATCGCGATCGCGACCCCGAGCCACATCTGGCGCATCGCGTCCTCGCGCCCCTCCTTGACCAGGAAGGCGGCGATGATGCCGACGATCAGAGAGGCCTCGACGCCCTCTCGCAGGGTGATGACGAAGGTGGGGATCATGGTTAGGCACCCCTAATTAGGGGTGCCAAAACCTAGCAGGCGCTAGGTATTGGGAAGCCAGGGATCCGACCACTGGGCGATGCCCCGGGTCAGGCCCTTGGCCGCGGCCGGTCCCCAGGTGCCGGGCGCGTAGGGCAGCACCGGCCCCGGTTCGTCCAGCAGCGGTTGCACCACCCGCCAGGTCTCCTCGACCGCGTCCTGGCGGGTGAAGAGGGTGTGGATGCCGTCGATCGCGTCGCCGAGCAGTCGCTCGTAGGGCTCGGGGTCCTCGCCCGGCGTCTTCTCGAAGAGGACCTCGAGGTCGGCCGGCTCGAACGCCTCCTGGCCGGCCTTCTTCGCGTAGAGACGCATCCGCGAGCCCGGCGTCGGCTCGATCCGGATCGTCATCTGGTTCGGTTCCGGCGTCTTGCCGTGGCCGATCCCGAGGCTCGGCGGCCGCTTGAAGACGACGGTCACCTCGCTCGACTTGGCCGGCATGCACTTGCCGGCGCGGATGAAGAAGGGGACACCGCTCCAGCGCCAGTTGTCGACCTCGAGCTCGACCGCGGCGAAGGTCTCGGTGGTCGAATCCGGCGCCACGTCCTTGACGTCGAGGAAGCCTTCGTACTGGCCGCGCACGTAGCGCTTCGGGTCGGCGGCCCGCATCGCCTTGAAGAATTCGAGCTTCTTGTCGCGGATCGAGTCGTGGTGGTTGCCGGTCGGCGGGCCCATCCCGACCAGGGCCAGCACCTGCAGGGCGTGGTTCTGGATCACGTCGCGCATCGCCCCGACCGCGTCGTAGAAGCGGCCGCGATCGTCGACGCCGAAGTCCTCGGCGATCGTCATCTGCACGTGCGAGACGTGAGCGCGGTTCCAGACCGGCTCCAGGAGCGAGTTGACGAAGCGCAGGTAGGTGATGTCCATCACCGGCTCCTTGCCGAGGTAATGGTCGATGCGGAGGATCTGGTCCTCGGTCAGGACCGCGCAGAGTTCGGCGTTCAGCGCCCGCGCCGATTCGAGGTCGTGGCCGAACGGCTTCTCGATCACGACGTGGGCGTTCTCGGTCAGTCCCGCCTTGCCGAGGCCGCCGACGACGGTGGCGAACAGCGAGGGCGGGATCTCCAGGTAGAAGAGTGGGTTCGACGCCTCCCCAAGCGCCGCCTTGACGCGCTCGAAGGTGGCGGCGTCGGCGTAGTCGCCCTGGACGTAGGAGAGGCGGGCGCCGAGGCGGGCGAGGATCTCG
>Ga0209624_10001601_pt1 | contig 17467 bp, 15 predicted proteins | sample JacPinW_OM2H0_O1_FD_188565 | JGI IMG/M metagenome (GOLD analysis project Ga0209624, IMG submission 188565) | Forest soil microbial communities from Algoma, Ontario, Canada - Jack Pine, Ontario site 1_JW_OM2H0_O1 (SPAdes) (version 2) | ecosystem: Environmental > Terrestrial > Soil > Boreal...
GCGGCCGGGTGCTGGCGGGTTTGCTGCCGCCCAGCTGGAGCGCTCGTTTGGACAAGATCGAGCCGTTCGGTTTGTTCATCGTGGCGGGCCTCGCCCTGCTGCCGATGTTCCAACCGATGCTTAGAATGCTGCTCAACCCGGCGTTCCACGCCATGGGCCATTTCATCGGCGCGCTGATCGGGTCGGCCGCATGAGCGGGCCCATCCAGAATCGGCGCGTGCTCTCGGGCATGCGGCCCACGGGGCAGCTGCACCTGGGCAACTACCATGGCGCGCTCAAGAATTGGATCGAGCTGCAATACCAGTACGAGTGCTACTTCTTCATCGCCGATTGGCATGCGCTGACCACGGGCTACGAGGACACCTCGAAGGTCGAAGAGTTCGTCTGGACCATGGCCATCGACTGGCTGGCGGCGGGCCTCAACCCCGGTGTCGCCACGCTGTTCATACAGTCGAAGGTTCCGGAGCACGCGGAGCTGCACCTGCTTCTGTCCATGATCACTCCGTTGGGCTGGCTGGAGCGCGTTCCGTCCTACAAGGACCAACAGACGCAGCTCGCCGATCGCGACCTGAGCACATATGGCTTTCTGGGCTATCCGCTGCTGCAGTCCGCGGACATTCTGCTGTACCGCTCGCAGTACGTGCCCGTGGGCGAGGATCAGGTCGCGCACGTGGAGATCACCCGCGAGGTGGCGCGGCGCTTCAATCATATCTACGGACGCGAGCCGGAGTTCGAACAAAAGGTGGAAAAGGCCATCAAGAGCCTGGGCTCGCGCCATTCGACCATGTACCGCAATCTGCGCAAGGAGTTCCAGGAGAAGGGCAGTACGGACGCCTTGGCCAAGGCGCGCGCGCTGGTCGAGGCGAACGCCCGGTTGACGGTCGCCGACCGCGACCGCCTGTTTGGATTCCTGGAAGGCACCGGCATCGCGATTCTGCCGGAGCCCGAAGTGCTGCTGACCGCGACACCCAAGGTCCCCGGGCTCGACGGACGGAAAATGTCGAAGTCCTACGGCAACACCATCGGCCTGCGCGAGGACACCGATTCCATCGTCAAGAAACTCAAGGCCATGCAGACCGATCCGGCCCGGGTGCGTCGCACGGATCCGGGAGATCCCGACAAGTGCCCGGTGTGGGATTTACACAAGGTGTATTCAAACGCCGACACCCAGGCCTGGGTGCAGCAGGGCTGCCGCACCGCAGGGATAGGCTGCCTGGAATGCAAGGCGCCGCTGATCGAGAAGATCGTCGAGGAGGTGTCGGCGATCTCCAAGCGCGCCCAGGAGTTTGAAGAGAATCCCGAGCTGGTCCGCGGTATCATCGCCGAGGGTTGCGAGCGCGCGCGCACGGCGGCGCGTGAAACGCTGGACGCCGTCCGGCAAGCCATGGCCATGGACTATCGTTGATGAAACCTGAATTGACGCTGGTGCAGAACGCCGTGCCGCAGCCGCAGGCGTCGGTGCCGCCGCCTGCTCAAGGAGAGATGCCGTTCGCGGTGGTGGACGGACAGCCCATCACCGAGATGCCGCGCGATCTGTACATTCCGCCGCAGGCGCTCGAGGTGTTTCTCGAGGCGTTCGAGGGCCCGCTCGACATGCTGCTGTACCTCATACGGCGGCAGAATCTGGACATTCTCGATATTCCGATCGCGGAGATCACGCGCCAGTACATGCGCTACATCGAGTTGATGCAGGTGCTGCAGCTGGAATTGGCGGGGGAGTACCTGCTGATGGCGGCGACTCTCGCCGAAGTGAAGTCGCGCATGCTGTTGCCGCGGCTCGGCGGCGATGAGGCCGCGGACGAGGGAGATCCCAGGGCCGAGCTGGTGCGCCGGCTTCAGGAGTACGAGCGATTCAAGCGCGCGGCCGAAGGCATCGATCGCATGCCGCGCTTGGAGCGCGATACCTGGGTCGCCACGGCGGAACTGGCGGACCGCAAAGTCGTGCGCGTGCCGCCGCAGGTCAGCCTCCAGGAGATGCTGCTGGCTTTTCAAGAAGTGCTGTCGCGCAGCGACATGTTCGCGCATCACCACGTACAGCGCGAGCCCTTGTCGGTGCGGCAGCGGATGACCGACGTGCTGTCGGCGCTGACGGCGAACGCATTCGTGGATTTCGTGCAGCTGTTCCGCCCCGACGAAGGCCGCCTCGGAGTCACGGTGACTTTCGTCGCGATACTGGAGCTGATGCGCGAGGGGCTGGTGGAAATAGCGCAGGCGGAGGCGTATGCGCCGCTGCATGTACGCCTCGGCAATCCGGCTCGGCATTTGAAACTCGTGGCCGACGACGGCGCCGCTAACGACGAAATTGCGGGTACCCAATGAACGATCAATATGTAAAGAATGTGATTGAGGCGGCGCTGCTCGCGGCGGGCCGGCCCTTGTCGATGGACGAGCTCGTGGGCGTATTCGACGAGCGCGACGAATCGAGCTCCGCGGAGGTACGCGCCGCCCTTGCCGCGCTGACGGCGGAGTACGAGACGCGCGGGCTGGAATTGCTCGAAGTGGCGAGCGGCTATCGGATTCAAATCAGGGCCGCCGTGGCGCAGCCGGTGTCCCGGCTGTGGCAGGAGCGGCCGGCGAAGTATTCCCGCGCCCTGCTGGAAACCTTGGCGCTGGTCGCCTATCGCCAGCCCATCACCCGCGGCGAGATCGAGCAGATCCGCGGCGTCGCCGTCAACCCCAACATCATCAAGACGCTGCTGGAGCGAAGCTGGATCCGGGTGGTCGGTCATCGCGATGTGCCGGGCAAGCCGGAACTGCTGGGCACCACTCGGGAGTTCCTCGACTACTTCAGCTTGAAGAAGCTGGATGACCTGCCGACTCTGTCGCAGCTCAAGGAGCTGGAGGACTTGCGGGTGCAGCTGAGTCTTCCCGGCGCGGAACCGCAGGTGGCGGCCGCGGCGGAGGCGGAAGCGGAAGCCAATGCCGATCCGCTCGCGGCCTCCGACGAGGAAGAGGAAACGGAGGCGTCCGGCTCCCGGGACGTTGACGGCGTGCAGGACGCAGAGGGTACATCGCCGCATCCGGAGGGACTGGTCGCGAGCGGTGCGCAAGACCAATCGAATTGATGCGACCCAGAGCGCCCCGGAAGCAGTCGACGCCGCGAAAAGACCACCCACCCACGGAGCGCGTGCAGAAGCTCTTGTCGGCGGCAGGCGTGGGTTCGCGCCGCGAAGTGGAACGCTGGATTCGTGAGGGGCGTCTGCTGATCAACGGCGAAGTACCCGCGCTCGGCACCAAGCTCGCTGCGCGGGACCGAATCACGCTCGACGGCCGGCCGGTCCGATTGCATGCGCAGGCCGCCAAGGAAACGCGGGTACTCCTGTTCCATCGCTCGCCGGGCGAGACGCTCGACCTGAAGGCCGCGACATCGCGGGCCGCGGAACACTTGAATCTGCCGCGCTCCTCCGGGCGCTGGCTCGCGATCCAACCCATGCCGCCGGTCGACGGCGGATTGGAAATTCTCACCGACGATGGATCTTGGGCGCACCGCGTGTCGCGCGGCGTGCATGCGCTCACCGTCGACTATGTGCTGCGCGTGCGCGGGCCGCTCAAGGAGGACCTGGTCGAGGAATTCCGGGCCGCCACGGATTGCGAGGGCGAAGCGATGAGCATTCTGCAGGCCGAGGCGCAGTACGGCGAAGGGTTCAATCATTGGCTCAACGTCACGGTACGCGCGACGCGCTCCGCCCAAGTGCGGCATTGGTGGGCGGCCCGCGGCATCATCGTGAGCCGGCTGATGCGCGTGCGATTCGGGCCGGTGCACCTGTCGCGCGAGCTCCCCCGCGGCCATTCGCGGGCGATGCTGGCAAGCGAGCGCAACGCGCTGATCAACGAGATCGACGCCGCCGCCCAGCCGGCCGACGCGCGGAGCGGAGCGGCGGACTAAATTGCGACCCGTCGATTTGGGCGCGATCTGAGTGTGGTACGGAAGAGCGCGACGATCTCGCTCTTTCGTCTCGGGGAAGTTCAAAAGCATCCGAATGACTTGGCCGTACATCCACTCCAAATGCCAGTCCACGCGGTGTGCTTGCCGCAATTCGTCGAATGGCACCACTTCAACTACTGAAACGGCTCAATACCGATGAGCTCACGACAAAAGGTTGGCGCACACCGTCATACACAACACCGAAACGGCTGCAGTCACATGCGACACTGTGAACGACCAGCCAGATTCTCTTTGAGACGCAGCGAGACTTAATCGATACGCGCTACGCGGTATCGCTCGAACGTTGGTTGGGGGGAGTAAAGCTTGACGGCCTTACGGGTGGGCAGGGTCCCGGCACAGCACGGTGATCGCCGCATACTCGGGGCCGTCTTGCGGGTTCAGGTCCGGGTTACTGGGGAACTCTGGAGAGGAGCAATACCAGAATTTATAGGGGGCCGGCACGTGGCCCGTCCAGCCGGAGAATCGCCCCTGGCCCGGGTTTAAGTGAACCAGTTGGCTCGACATCCCGAAGGTGGCGAATATGACGTTTTCTTCGACGTTACAGTTGTTAGTCAAAAAGTATTGCACGCTCCCCGCTTGTCCGGGATAGAAAAGCTTTGTCTCGACGCTGATGCAGGCATTTTCTTGGGTGTGGGCGAGGTGGCGCGAGATCGCCGGTACGCCGAGGTTAAAGGAGAGAGGCGAGAAGTTCGCGCAGTTCGTGGGATTTCGAAAGGGATCAAAATAAGTCGCTGCCGGGAAGGAGGCCGGCGCGGTGGCGGAGCACACCTGGATGTTGTCGAGAGAACAGTTTGAGGGGGTTTCTTGCACATTGGGCGCAAGCACTCTGCCAAAAGGAACGTGCGTGTCGAGGAAATCGAAGCCGCTGGTTTTATTGCCGAATTGCGCGCTCGTGTAAAGGTTCCCATGTGTACCCCCTATGGACACGCGGCCTCGCGCCACGACGCGACAGCCACTAGTGTTGTGCATAGAGACCTGCACTTCAGTAGGAACCGAGAGCGGCTTTTTTACCGTACAGTTGAAGAGGACTTGCGGACCTTGCGGCACATACTCACCGCAAGTCGCGTCGGGCTGGCGGTTGCCGCTGTAATGCGGTGAGGCGGTTGATTGCGAAACTCGAGCCGCTGTGCGCTTGACCGCGGCACTCGGTGGGGCTGGGGGTGCCGGTGCGATCGGCGTGGGGTGCATGATCGTATCGAGCTCGATACGGTACTCGAGGGTCGCGCCCGGGGGAATGTGCGCACTCGCCAAACCTTGATCCCCGTACGCAAGATGAGGTGGGCAAGTAATGCGGTCAGTATCGCCCGCGTGCATCAATTGCAAGCCTTCTTGCAGGCAGGGTATGAGATTCTTGAGCTGGGGAGGCGCCTTATGGGTCGCGGCGTTCGCGAACACCGTACCATCGGCAAGCATGCCAACGTAATACATCGCGACGGTATCCTCTAGCCGCGGTGTTGGGCCCGCGCCCCGATACCCTCCGCCGGCGGGCGCAATAACGAGTCCGCTCGAGGTTTGTATCGCCCCCGGCATTCGGCTCGCGTGTGCTAGATGGGGATTGTTGGCGTTCAACGTGTCGAGGCTCGTTTGAGCGAGGCTGGCAGCGCTGGCCGCGAGAAGGCTTAGGGCCACGAGCGAGCGAGCCGTGTTGTTCAAAGCATGCATGGAGGGGATCCTTTAAAAGGAGCGGCACTCGCCGCCGTTCTTGGGACTCGAGGTGCTGGCCCGGTGTAAGCATCTTTGCAGCGTCCCCGGCGCTCTTGCTGTCACCCCCGCACGGCGGTGCCTTTGCCGAGAGAACGCCTTGTCCTCTTCCTATGGACCTTATACCGAAACTATCGTGAGGCGACGGTGATGGGAATCACGCAATCTGAGGCGACCCGCGAACGGCAGTCGCTATGCGTCGATAGAAGGTGCGCGTGATGCACGAGGCGGAGCGGCTGGGCGAAGCCTCTAGCCTAACCGCACCCAATCTATGGCTTCGAGCACATAGGGAGCGAATAGGAAATCGCGGATCTGGATGATCCGGCTTTCCGACCAGTCGATGAGGACGAAGTGCGCAGGTCTTTCCATCGGGCCGGTGCTGTCGAAGACCAGCATGGCCGGCTGTCCTTCAACCGCGCCCAGCGCGAACCGCCATTTCGTCACTTCCGCGTAGCGGGTGAAATAAAGGCCAATCTTGTCGCGCCCTTCCAGTTGGAGCCGGTTCACCAGATCGAGCTTCACGTCGTCGGCGAGCATGGCGCGGATTGCGTCGAAATCGCCGCTCCGAAACAGATGGACATAAGCGGTGATCTTCCGGCGGTCCGAATCGCACATCAGCGGCAGCTGGGTGTCTTCGGGCATCTGCGCGAGTCGCCGCAGCGCAACGCGCCCGCGTTGAAGCGCCGATTTGGCGGCTGCCTGCGAGCACTCGGCGATGCTTGCGATCTCGTCGACCGAATGACCCAGAACATCCTTGAGGATCACCGCGCAGCGCTGAAGTTCTGGCAGCCGCAGAAACGTCTGAAAGCCGATCGCGACGATGTCCGCCTCGGGTATGGGCGCCGCTTCGAGCTCTTCGGTGAGCGGAACGACCGTGTTCCGGGACCTATCGCGCAGGAAATCGAGGCTCGCATTGTGGGCGACGCGAAACAGCCAGCCCTCGAGATTATCCACCCCGTCACCCTGGGCTCGCGCGTGAAGGGCCTTGACGAGGGTATCCTGCAATACATCCTCGCCGCTGACCGCCGATCCCGTCATGCGCGCGCAGTAGCGATGAAGGCGCGGCCGCAGCGCTTTCAGACGATCCTCGAATTCGTCCGTGTTCATGTATCGAGACCTACGGCGCTTCCGCGTTCTGTTCCGCCAAGGATTGGGCATAGATGTCGATGAGAATCTTCGACAGGGCGGCCGGTTGCGACAGGAATGGCGAGTGGCTGCTTTCCAGTGTGTGGGTGGTCGTCTTGCCGCCGATGGCACCGTCAACCGCCGCAATCATATGATCCTGACCGGTCAACGGAATGGCGCGATCCTGTGTGCAGCGGATGTAATGGCGCGGCACGGTGCCAAATCTTCCAGGCGTAATTTCCGATAGGGTTAGGGCGCCGGCGTTCGATTCGTCGCAATGAAGTTGCGACGCCGCATGCGCGAAGTCGGACTCCGACACGTCGCCATAAAACGCAGCTTTGAGCAGCGCTCTGTAGGCTTCGTCGGTTGATCCGACATTGATTCTTGTCGCGCCGATGGCAGCGGGGTCGCCCACGAACAGCCCAGGCGCCAGAGCCGAAGACAGGCTTTCATGCTGGAGCATCGCCAGCAACGGCATGCCCTTCGGCACCAAGAATCCGGCAAGGTATACGACGGCGAGAAGCAGGTTCGGAACCTGCTCGGCGACCGCCGAAGCCGTCATCCCGCCGGCCGAGTGCCCGACCAGGATGACCTTGCCGTCGCCGAGTGACGCGGCTTCCTTTACCAACGCGACTACCGCTTGCGTCCGCTCCTCCTGCGTGACGCCGGCGATGGGTGACCGCTCGGCTGCGAACGCAGCGGGGTCGAACGGGCTACACCTAAGCGACGTTGGTTCTATCGCATTCACCCCCGCGCCGGGAAGGTCGAGCGTCAAGGCCGCGAAGCCGTTGGCTTTGAGTATCGGCGTAACTCTGTCCCACGTAGAATGGTTGTGCCATGCGCCGTGGATCAGGACAAAAACTGATTTGGTTGCTGACATCGCTGGGCCCTCTTCAGCTGATTTTACGATCTTTACGGCTTGTATTAGCGGCCGCCTTCACCCTCACCGGGTTTCGCTCAACACCGCCGAGCCCACGATCGAGTCCAAGCTCGCCAGCTCAATGATCTTCGGGAAATAGGCTTTCATGCGCGGATCGCTGCGCATCGCCTCAACGGCTGCAGGGCTCTCCCACTCGGAGTAGATGACGACGCCTGCGCCGTCCTTTGCCGCGATCAGCCGGGTCGTCTTCCAGCCGTGGAGCCTGCGGACCACCGTGTCGGTGTTCTGCTTCAAGAGCGCGATCAGCGCATCCTGCTTCCCAGGTTTGACCTTCAGCATATTGATCAAAATAACGGACTCGTCGGACATGGCATATCTCCTTCTGTTTCGGACACACCAAGGACGACGGGAGGGGTGGAAACGGATCGCGAGGTAGAAAATTTTCTTGAAAATCTCCTAGGAGGAGTGTGCTTTGCCGGGTTTTGCAACGCCAATTGGGAACTCAATACGGGCCGTTGCGCACGAAAAGGCGTCAAACGCTACGTTTTTACTACGGTGCCCCGTGTCGGCAATCGGGTAAAATCGCGGCATCGAGATGATTTCGTAGGTTCTTATGTTTCAACCACTTAGCAGGGCCGCCTTTCGACGAGAGTACAGTCATCGAACTATGATTGCTACGCGCCGCGAAGCGGCAAGGGCCCGCTGAACATGGGGCCGAAGGACCATGGAGTGGAACAACGCGCACCCGTCGAGTTTTTGCGCCGCATGCTGGCCACCATTGAAGCCGGCACAGTTGAGCTTCCCGCCTTTCCGCAAGTTGTCATCCAAGTGCAGGAGGTTCTGAAGAATCCGAACTATTCGGTCCAGATGATTGTGCGCCCGATTTCCGCCGATCCGACTCTCGCCAACCGGCTGCTCAATATGGCCAACTCGACCGCATTCAACGCAACGGGCAGGGTGATCATTGACCTGGGAGTCGCGCTGACGCGCCTCGGCGCTCAGAAGGTTTACAGCGTCGTCCTGGCGCATGCGATTCAGGATGTTCAACGGCTTGAATTACTGCGATCGATCGCGAAGCCGCTCGATGAATTATGGTCGGAGAGCGTGGCCGTTGCTCATTTCTGCGGCGCGGTGGTCAAACGATTGAAGCTTGCCATGCCCGATGCGTTCGCTGCGGGTCTGCTCCATCGCGTGGGCCATCTCTACATTCTTGTGCAATTGGCGAGGCAAGAGGCGTCGCAACCGCGTGTCACGCTAAGCAGGGATCTTGTGGACGAGTGGCATCCCACGATTGCCAAAGCCGTGCTGAAGAATTGGCATGTCAACGATGCGGTTTGCGAAGCGGTGGGCATGCAGGCGGATGTCCTTGCGGTGCGGTCGGGACCTCCAACACTGACTGACGTTCTGGTCGCCGGCATGCGGCTGGCGAATAGGATGATGAACAGCAGCGACACCAGCAGTTTCAGTTCGGGCGGGGTCTTGGCACGGCTCAATCTGTCAATTGAGGAATGTCGCGGCTTGATTGGCGAGGCGGAAGCGGAAGTAAGGGCGCTTGCGCGTGCCTTGCACTCATAGGCGTGTTTAAAGTGATCTCGATCATGATGCGGCGTGATTTCTGCAAAAAAACGGTCCTGGCCGGAGCGTGGGCAGTTCTACCAGGCTTTGGCGCGCGGAGTCGCGCTGCGGACTCTCCTGGGAAGTTCCGCGATACCCAGAGTACCAATTTGTCCGGTGAGACCACCGTAATCCCAGCCAAAGCTATCAAGGATTTCGCGACAAGCTTACGAGGTCGGTTAGTCACAATGAGTCATGCAGACTACGACCAAGCACGTCGACTCTGGAACAAAATGTTCGATGATCGCCCAGCCCTGATTGCGCAATGCTCAGCAGCTACCGATGTCGCCAGGTCAATTCAGTTTGCGCGTGAACGAGACTTGCTCGTTGCCGTGCGTGGCGGCGGACACAGTTACCAGGGCTACTCGACTTGTAATGGCGGCCTCGTTATCGATCTGTCCTCGATGCGAAGCGTACGGGTAGATCCCAATGTAAAAAGAGCTCGAGCAGATGCGGGCGCTTGGATCGGCAACGTTGACCGGGAGACGCAGCATTACGGCCTCGCCACTCCGATGGGGACGGCGTCAAATACCGGCATTGCAGGGCTTACGTTGGGCGGGGGATACGGCAGGCTGTCGCGACAGTTTGGCCTGGCTTGCGACAACCTAATCTCGGCAGATTTGATCACAGCGGACGGAAGAAGCCTGCGCGCGAGCGCTACTGACAATCCTGATCTGTTTTGGGCGCTTCGGGGCGGCGGCGGTAACTTTGGTGTCGTCACTTCATTCGAATATCAGTTGCATCCCGTAGCCACTCAAGTATTTGCGGGCGAGTTGACCTATGCGCCGGATAGACTTAAGGCGGTTCTTGAATATTTAACAGACTATGCAGCGCGTGCGCCTCGGGAATTGTCTCTTGGCCTCGGTGTTATGGGCGATGAACCGCGGGATAAATACCCCGTTCTTTATTTCTGCTTCGCCGGCGACGGACGAATGGCCGAGAAAACACTGCAATCCCTGCGGACAGAAACGAAGCCCCGGGAAGACAACGTGCGGGGCTGGGAGTATGTAACGCTACAGAGCGCTTTTGATGGACCTCCTCGCGCTTCGTTCGCCGAGTATCTGAAAAGCGCTTACGTAGACCGGCTCACACCGGCCCTCATTGAAGCGATTATGGCCGAACACCGGAGCGTTGGCCTGGGAATCTGCGGCGGTGCGATCGCCGAGCTCGCGCCCACTGAGACCGCGATCGCGAACCGCAGGGAGCTTTTTCTACTATCAATTCGTGCTTTTTGGGAAGACCCAGCCGACGCTGAGAAAAAGCGGGCTGAAGTAGAACAGATATGGGCGAGACTGCAGCCGTTTATAACGGGATTCTATGCGAACCTGACTTGTGCCGATCAAAACGCAATGAAGGGCAACTTCGGTCTGAATCTACCAAGGCTGGCGCAGATCAAGAAGCGGTATGACCCGCACAACGTCTTTCGACTAAACCCGAATATCCGACCCGCATAGGCGGCGGGCAGGCGCCGGTCTTGGCCCAACCACGGGCCGCAGCCAGCCAAAGGCTGTTAGCCAGATACGACTGCGGCAGTTGGCCATGCGGATCGTGAATGAGTTAATGATTCTTCTCGGTGACCGAAGGTTTGCACCGGTAGGCGGTTCCCGTGGGCGGGTCGCGGTCACGTGTGAGCAGGAGCGTGTCGCCGCCGAGCCCCACCGCTTGATTCTGCATCTCCCGGCGCTCATCTGTGACGTAATTCGTGTCCGTCAGCCCAACGACGTTGCCGACCGGGGTACACGATGCTACGTCGGCCTCCTTGTGAGTCATGATCACCTTTTCTGCACCCGGTGCCGACGGAATGCTCAAAATACACCCAGCAGAAAGCAGGCACGGGGGCAACAGCAAGGCAAGGCGGAGATTCGGCATATGTTTTCTCAAACTCATTGAGCGACGCATTCATAACCTCAAGCCGCTTTATTCTGACTGAAAATCCGCGTGTCGGGGGACAGCACGATAGCCGCGACCGACGCTCAAGCGTCCACTTCTGCCGTTCTGAATGGCTGCTATGGAGGATACGACGAGGGCCGCTTAGGGTCCGATTGGAGGTAAGCGTGTAGCCGTGTCATCTTGACGCCGGAACCGAGCCGTGGGCGGCGCCTTCAAAGTGCGAGGACTAGCGCGTGCTTTTAGATTCAGCTGTAAGTGTAGGTTCCCTTGACATCACACCAAGAGCTTGGCTGGTATGACCATGGCTGTCATGCTGCGCTTGTTCGTTCGGCAGGCGAGGGTTACCAACATGGAGAGAACAGAGCCTGAACGTCGCCTGGGCTATCTTCGCGAGGTGATTGCACTCATTTGGAGTGAGGCCGATCGATTCGTCAAAATTCGCCTCGCCGCCGCTCTGTTGCTGACTCTGATCGCTTCTGTATTGAGTGGACTTGGGCCGGTCGCCCTCAAGCTCGTGGTCGATCGGTTTGCCGGCGACGTGAGAACGTCGACAGTTCCAATCGCTGTCCTCATAGGCTTGTACGTGCTGAGTCAAGGGCTCGCGCGCTCGGTGGGGGAGATTAGAGCACTCTTCTACGCGGGAGCCGAGCAGCGCATGGTTCGCACCTTGAGCGAGCGTTTGTTTACCCACGTAATGAAGTTGCCACTGCGCTTTCATCTGGATCGGCAGACAGGTGCTGTTACGCAGACATTGACCAATGGCATACAGGGTTACATGGTGGTATTGCATACCCTGATGTTTGGCACACTGCCGATCGCGGTGGAACTCGCAACGATCGTGGTGGTTCTGAGCCGCCTCGATCAGCCGGTGTTCCTCTTGTTTTTTTCTGGAGCGATGGTTTGTTACAGCGTCTTGTTCGCCTTTGCAGCGCGCAGGACTCAAAAGGCCGCCAAGAGCGGCTCGGCTGCTCAGATCGATGCGAATGCCGCCATGACCGACAGTATCCTGAACTACGAGACGGTAAAGTACTTTGCGGCCGAAACGGTGGTTCAGCGAAGTATCCGTAGCGCATTAGTGCGGACAGAAGCAGAGTGGGTGCGGTTCTCTCGGCAGTTCGCGGTCAATGGACTGTGCGTGTCGACACTCTACACGACGTTTCTCGGTCTGACGGTGCTCTATGCGGCGCGCGAAACCGAAGCTGGGAGGATCTCAATAGGGACGTTCGTATTGATGAACGCCTACGTGCTGCAGATCGTGCGACCAGTCGAAATGTTGGGGTCTGCGGTTCAGGCTCTGTCGCATGGAATGGCCAATCTACACAAAATGCTCGAATTGTTCACCGAGAAGTCCGAGGAGCTGGCGAAGGGAGATTCGGCGCCCTTGACGGGTCCTGGTGCACTGGAATTCTCGAAGGTAAGCGTGTCCTACCAGACTGATCGGGCAATTCTCAAAGAAGTGAGCTTTCGGGCTCCCGCTGGCAGGACACTGGGGATTGTGGGTCACAGCGGATCCGGGAAGTCGACGATCGTGCGGTTACTGACGCGATTGATCGAACCGGATAGTGGGAGAATTCTACTAGATGGCGTTCCGATTTCTGATGTCTCGCTTACTCGCCTGCGCGAATCGATAGCGGTTGTTCCCCAGGATACGATTCTCTTCAACGATACGATCTCGTACAACATAGCGTTTGGAAGGGCCGGAAGCACGCGAGAAGACGTCGAGGCAGCGGCTGGCCTGGCGCATCTACACGATTTCATTATGACTCTGCCGCAAGGGTATGAGACCCGTGTTGGAGAAAGGGGCGTGAAACTGTCAGGCGGAGAAAAGCAGCGCGTTTCCATCGCAAGAGCGGTGATCAAGCAACCCACCATTTATGTGTTTGATGAGGCTACATCATCGCTCGATACACGCACGGAGAGGGAGATAATGCAAAGTCTCCGGGACATTTCTTTCCACAGAACCACGCTCGTGATTGCTCATCGGCTTTCTACGGTCGTGTATGCGGACCATATTGTGGTGTTGGATGCGGGTCTTATTGTTGAACAGGGGACGCACGAAGCATTGCTTGAGCAAAACGGACGGTATGCAACGCTTTGGCGCGCGCAGCAGCAAGCGAAGAGCGTTGTGGAGCTCAAGGAGGCCGCGCGCGCAGGTCGTCCAACAAACGATCTATAGCGTAACGTGCAAAACTCGAGATACTTCTCTCCCCCGAACTCACACCCGTGTACGGCAGGAACGTCTGCTGTATTGGGGCGGCTCGTGGATTAGAGTCGGCCTGTTCGCCGAACCGGAAACTGTGGCCGCATTTGCACGCGCGATCACATTATCTCGGCCACTGAGACAATCAGCATGGCTGCTGGAATAAGATCTTGTGCCTCGAAAGCTTGCTTCATCGCGTTGGACTGCGCCCTCTGCATCGCGGTTAAGCGATTAAGCGAACTCTCCCAACGCGCTGGCGAACCTGTCTCCGCAGCTTCGGCCAGTTTGAATGCAGTGCGGCGCATTTCGTCGCAGTCGCCTCCATGATTTATAAACCCCTGGAACACCCGGCCGCGGACTGAAAATCCGCGAGTCGGGGTGGCAATCGCCTCCCTGGCAAGCGCCTTTCCAAATCTCGCCAGCGAAGCCTGGGCGACTGGGCGACGCCAGCGTGAGTCGGCTCATCGGGCGGCTACCAAGGCGCTTTCGAATGCCGCGCTGAAGTGCGCTACGAGCGATGGGAGCGCCTGCGGATCGATGAAGGCGTCAGTCTCTCCGGCCACGCGACGTGCCTCGCGCTCGAGCACATCCGCTATATCGGGATGGCTGGGTAGCACGATATCTGCCTTCATGGTCTCGAGCTTGCGGAAAGTCGCGCGGTAATCCGACGCGATCTGCGGATAGGCATGGTTGCCGACCAGGATGTTGCCGGCTACCGTGATACTGCAGAGGAAAAGGACGTTCAGCTGTCGCCCCCTGTCTTGGACCGTGGTGCTCCAGCTGGTGCAGCCCGGCGTATGGCCCGGCGTCAAGTGGGCGGTGAGCGTCATGTCGCCGAGCTGGAGCGTTTCCCCGTCGCGAACCACGCGATCGACCTTGATCGGCGCAAACGGCTTGGGCTCATAGTTGGTGTCGCCGCGCACGCGGCCATGTTCTAAGGCCCATCTGTCTCCGGCGCTGGCCAAGAACTCCGCGTCGGTGTCCTGCTTGATCTGCGGCAGGGCGCCGACGTGATCTTGGTGGGCATGGTCGCAGATCAGTCGCTTCACGGCATGCAGCGGGACGCCCACCGCCTCGATGTTGCGCTCGATCAGCGGGGCGTTCTCCGCGGTGGTTCCATCCAGCAGGATGGCGCCTTGATCGGAGACGATGAGATAGGCCGCCAGCCCTTTTGTCCCGACGTAGAAGATCTTTCCCGCTATCCGAAAAGGCTTCACCGGCGTCGACCACTCCGGCGGATCATCCGCGGATGCCGGCGCGGCCATTCCTAACTCGGCGGTCAGGGCCAATGCCCCCAGCCACGCCCAATTCTTATGGTGAGTTCTCACGGTACAAAACTCCAGTCATTCCGAAAGCATCCCGATCGTCCCCAGCCATTTCTCCACCAATTGAGGCCACCCAGACACGGGTAGCTTCGACGGCCTGAGGCCAAACGCATGACCGCCTTGCGCGTAGGCGTGCAACTCCACAGGCACATTGACCGCTTTCAGTCCCATGTAATAGCTCAGTGCGTCCTCGATGCGGTCAACATGATCGTCCTCGTTCTGCAAAAGAAATGTGGGCGGCGTTTGGGGGGTGATGTATCTCTTGATGTGGGGATTCAGCGCGATGCTGTTCTCGCCCATGGACAGATGTCCGGGGTATATGGCAATGGCGAAATCCGGGCGGCTGCTTTCTTGGTCCGCCGCGTCTATAGGGGCATAAAGGCGCGTCCTGAAGCGCGTACTCACCTCAGCCACCAGGTATCCGCCCGCTGAAAATCCGAGCACTCCCACCTTGCGTGGATCGATGTGCCATTCCGTAGCATGAGAGCGAACCAGCCTCAAGGTTCTCTGGGCGTCCTGCAACGACGGCGTCGATATCGACTTATTGTGAGGACGGCAATCGCATTGCCAAACATAAGGCGCACTCGGCACGCGATACTTCAGCAATACGCAGGTGACACCTCTGGACGTCAGCCAATCACAAACCTCTGTGCCTTCGAGATCCATGGCGAGGATCTGGAAGCCGCCCCCGGGAAACACAACGACCGCGGCGCCGGTGCTCTTCCCCTGAGGGGCATAGACCGTCATCGTAGGGCGGGTCACATTGGTTACCGCCCCTTGCGTTTGGGTTTCCGGACCCGGGACGGATTGCACATCGGGGATCACGCCTGGCCAGATCGGGATCTGCGTATGACCTGGCGATGGCTGCCAGACGGCCGGCTCCGCCCCAAGAGCGGTTCCCTGACAGACCGACGCGAGAAGGAGTCCCGCTAGCGCCACGGCGCAAGATAACTTCATGATGCTCAATGCTCCTCTGAGATTTGGGTAAAGACATCGCCCCGTGCTTGGGGGGTCTTGTCAGCCCGACCTATCGTTTTTCCTCATACCGTTGCGGCAAACCACACGGCTTTTCGCCCAGCTCTCGAAAGGCCCATTCAGCTAACTCGCGGAAATCTTGCAGAACATCGCCTCCATGACAAACGATCAAATTTGTCAGGAGCCACAAAATAAACTAATGTCTTTCCATGGATAGGTCGCGGCTTCCTCTCAATGCGCTCCGCGCCTTCGAGGCGGCCGCTCGACACCTCAACGTCACGCGCGCCGCGCTCGAGCTCCGAGTCACGCAGGCCGCCGTCAGCCATCACATCAAGCTTCTAGAAGAGCAGCTCGGTGCGCCTCTCTTCCGCAGACTGCCTCGCGGCCTGATTCTGACGGATGAAGGCGCCGCTCTGGTGCCGATGCTCAACGACACCTTCGATCGCATGGGTGCCATGCTTGACCGGTTCGCCAGCGGACGCCTGCGGGAAATCGTCAACATCGGCGTGGTCGGGACGTTCGCGACCGGATGGCTGCTTCCGCGCCTGCCGGAGTTCACGGCGCTCCACCCTTACGTTGATCTCAGGATCATGACCAACAACAACCGGGTGGACCTTGCCGGCGAAGGTCTCGACTTTGCGATCCGCTATGGCGACGGGGCCTGGCACGGAACCGACGCTGTTCCAATCCTGGAAGCGCCTATGACGCCGCTTTGCGCCGCCGGCCTCGCGCGGCGGCTCACTACGCCAAGCGATCTCGGACGAGAGGTATTACTGCGATCCTACCGTCCCGATGAATGGAAACTCTGGTTCGATGCGGCCGGCGTCGCCACACCGCCCATTCGCGGACCGATCTTCGACGCCTCGCTCACCATTGCGTCGGCGGCGGCCAGCGGCGTGGGCGTCGCCCTCCTGCCTGGGCGGTTGTTTGAACAGGACCTCGCGAGCGGCCGATTGGTGCAACCGTTCGACCTTTGCGTCGATGCCGGCCGCTATTGGCTCACGAGACTGAAATCACGTCCCGAAACGGCGGCGATGGTGGCGGTCAAGGAATGGCTTCAGCACGCCGGCTGAACCCGGTTGCCCAAATCCATCTCGGGCGATGCACGTCGCGCGCTTCGAGGTCGTGCGGCGCGCCGTTCGACGGTATCATCGGACGATGTCATTCCTACCGCCCGCTTGTAGATTTCTGAGTTCCTCTGTACGCGCTTTCCGCACTGCCTCGACGGCGCTGCCGCTCCTGGCCCTCCTGCTCTGCTCCGCGTGCGCCTCCTCGGGCGGGCGCATCGAGGCAGCGGACGACCCAACGGTGATCGCAGATACCGCCGCCGCGCCCCAAGTGCAGGACGCCCCGATGGCCCCGAGCCCAGCCAAAGACGAGGGTGAGGCCGAGGTTCCGGCGGCCGTCGCCGAGTCGGAGCAGCGCGAGGCGCCACCCAGGACTCAAGGCTTGCCGGAGCTGGTCGTGGAGGGTCGCGAGCGCCACCTCGTCATCCGCGACTTGGTTGCCGAGGGCCAGGCGCAGCTGCGCGACGTAGAACTGCAGTACGCCTTCACCGGTAAGGGCGGGCGTGAGGTGCTCCGCGGCCGGCCGGTCGCCTTCGCGTTGTGGAGCGACGCGCAGAAGAACTGGACCATTGCTCAGTTGGAGATCCCCCGCCCGCCGGTGAAATGGAAGCCCGGCCGCGGGCCACTGCCCTTCGCCGTGCTCACGCCCGGTATTGAGGCGCGGCACGTGAAGGGCACAGGGGCCGAGCGGCTGATGTTCGCATTCTCGCGCGGCGGCGAGGAGCTGAAGGTCTACGGCCGCAA
>Ga0209624_10001604_pt1 | contig 17440 bp, 13 predicted proteins | sample JacPinW_OM2H0_O1_FD_188565 | JGI IMG/M metagenome (GOLD analysis project Ga0209624, IMG submission 188565) | Forest soil microbial communities from Algoma, Ontario, Canada - Jack Pine, Ontario site 1_JW_OM2H0_O1 (SPAdes) (version 2) | ecosystem: Environmental > Terrestrial > Soil > Boreal...
GCATGGCGTGCCATCCTGCACCTTGGCTGCGATAGCCTGAAAGATCTCCTTCACATGCGGCCACGCCGCGGCATTTCCTCCCGGCATAATCGAAGGTCCAAACCGTGCTCCCTCTTCCCCACCCGAAACACCCGTGCCAATAAACAAAATCCCCTTCGCCGCCAGATCCTTTGTGCGTCGGTTCGTATCGGTAAACAGGGAGTTCCCGCCATCAATCAAGATGTCGCCCTTCTCCAAATAAGGCAGCACCTGGTCGATCGTCTGGTCGACCACCTCGCCCGCCTTCACCATCAGCATCACGCGCCTCGGCAGCTTCAACGACGCGCAAAGCTCCTCAACCGAATGCGTCCCCACCACCTTAGTCCCCTTAGCCTCATCGCCTAAAAACTCATCCACCTTGGACACGGTACGGTTGAACACCGCCACCTTGTACCCATGGTCGTTCATATTCAACACCAGGTTCTGGCCCATTACCGCCAGTCCGATCAAACCGATATCGCAAGTTGCTGCTGCCATCTCAATCTCCTCAGGCGCGCCGTCCAGGTGCGCACAATGCTCGTTCTCATAACCAGCTGTGAATCAAAATTGCCCCAGCCAGAAGTGCCTTTTCTATCATAAGGACCGAACGTTAGGATAGCCGCGACGCGTTCCTGTTCAATCAAAAGAAATCGCGGCCCACGCGCACACAAAACGGGCGCCCGCCAGCGCTCCACTTCGGATCTTCGTGACCCGTCCCACTCCTTTGTGACGATCAGCCCAGCATCGATCCAAACGAAGCCCCACCGAGCTTCGCCACCTTCACTTTGTCAGCAATCATCCCCACGGTGCGGCGAGCACTCAGTGCCGCTCCCTCCTGCCAGGCCACCACATGGCTCGCCACATCGCCGGCAAAGTAAATAGGCCCATCGGGCTGCAAGATGACATCGTATCCGCTCGCCCCGCCGCCATAGTCATTTATCCACGCGCCTTCACTCCACGCAATATGTTTCCAACCGCAGTAAATTGGGTTTTTCAACTCCTTGCCATGTCCAGGGTGCAGCTTCTCTACCGACATACGCGACAACGCAAACTTACCCTCCAACGATAGCTTGCGAAACGTCTCATCTTCCTGGAACAAATAGCCCGACACTAAAATGCCCGTGGGATGCATCAATCCCGCCGACGGATACCACACAGGACTCATTCCTTCCGCCAGGAACGATAGCCCCCCATAGATGTTGTAGTCCTGCTCCCAGAACCGTCTGCTCTCCCACGCGACCTTACACGCCTCACCCTGAGTGCTCTCTTCAACTACTTTCCTGAACGGTGCCGACAGATCGTTAGGTATCTTCTTCAGCAGCGAAAACGGCACTGTGGTCACACAATAATCAGCTTCTACCTGCTTCGTGCGCCCACCCTGCGCATACAAAACCCTCACTCCCTTCGCCGTCTTCCTGATCTCGGTCACCGGCGAGCTATATTGCACAATGTCACCCAGTGACTTCGCAAACGCATACGGTATCCGGTCCATCCCACCCACTGGCTGCATCATCGTCGCCTGCCAGTCCCACTCCTCTTCATACAACATGCCGTTCCAGAAATCTTCGTCCAGAAGCACATGCATGTCCAAGGGAACCTCAGGCACCCCTACCTGCGCTCCCGCTCCTGGCGCCGTCTTATACCCGGCGCGATCCGATCCCCGATACGCACCTGTCTCATCGAGCGGCCCATACATCTTCAAAAACGCCGTCATTCGTTCGCGATCTTCCTTCGTCAACTCAGCATCCAGTGCACCCTGCGCCACACACTTTTGCAGCAACTCCGACACATGCCCCCGCGTATCGTTGATCGCCTTCCGCTGCGGCACCGCAACGCCGCCGTCTGCCTTGTCGTTCTGCAGAAAAGTCGATCGCGACGAATTAATCTCCACCTCCATAGGCACACCCAGTTCTCTGCAATATCCCAGCATCGTCCAGTGCGTACTCGGCAAACGCGCCGCTCCCAGGTTCTGGTAATTGCCTTCTTCCCAGTTGATCGTCTGCGTCGTCCCATCGACGAACTCGATCTTGGTCCCATTGCGCCCCGTCCAGTTGCGTCCGCCTGGCCGTGCCTGCGCCTCCAGCAGCGTCACCTCGTAGCCCAGCTTTTTCAACTCGTAGGCTGTAACCAATCCACCAATACCAGCGCCCAGCACCACCACCTTCACACCTTTGCCCGAACCGGCCGTAGCAGCAATCGGCTCCGCCAGCGCTCCCTTCATGGGCATCAACCCTAGAGACTGCATCGTCGCAAACGCCGCGCTGTATCCGCCCGCCTGTCCCACCCGCGTCAGAAAATTGCGTCTGGAGATAATCATGAAAAGGCACCTCTTTCAAAATCGAAATCAAGATGAAATGCGAATCCTGCGGCAACTGTAAAAACAGAAGATCCTAAGACGCGGCGAATAGATGGAGATTCGCCTGAGGCCAGAATGGCCAACTCGGTCTGAAGGTGCGAACAGGCACTTCGTGACTTTTAGGAAATAGTTATTTCACTCTATCGCAAAATCGGGTCTACGATAAGCCTTCTGAAGACGAAGCACGCATCTCTCGCTCTAGTTTGTCGCGTCGCGATTTATATAGGACCATCGAGAGAGAAATGCAAAAGGAGAACCTATGACATCACGTCCAGACAATGGAGTAATTCATCTCCGAAGCCCTTACCCATTCGCCAACACGCTGCAACGATTAGAATCCGTGATCACGACCAAGGGCATCGCAATCTTCGCTCGCGTCGATCACAGCGGCGAAGCCGCCAAGGTAGGCCTCACGATGCCGCCCACCGAACTGCTCATCTTCGGCAGCCCTAAATCCGGCACGCCGCTGATGATCGCCTCTCCCGCGCTTGCTATCGATCTACCCTTGAAAGCGCTCGTCTCGCAAGATACCGAGGGAGCCGTTTGGCTCTCCTACAACAGCCCCGAATATCTCCAACAAAGACACGACATTCCCGAAGCCTTGGTCAAAAACATCGCCGGTATCCGCTCGATCTGCGAAGAGGTCGTTCGACCTGAACAGCCCTGAAGCCGGGCAGTATAAAATTCACTCAGACTCTGGAGGTCTTTATAGCCACATCGGCCATCTCCGATCCCTCAGTAGAAGGCGTTGGCGTCCCCTGGTATGTCTGGTGTGGCGTACTCGCCGTCACCTCGGCCTCCATCGGAGGCGCATGGGACGTCTCCTGGCATCGCTCCATCGGCCGAGACACCTTCTGGACGCCGGCCCATATGGCCATCTACGCCTGCGGTGTGCTCGCCGCCATCATATGCGGCTACCTTATCGTTGCCACCACCTTCGGCCATTCGTCCAGGCTCAAGGCCACTTCGGTCAACGTCCTGGGATTTCGCGCGCCTCTTGGCGCTTTCATCGCAGCGTGGGGCGGCATCGCCACGTTGACCTCCGCTCCCTTTGACAACTGGTGGCACGCGGCATACGGTCTCGACGTCAAAATCGTCAGTCCACCCCACACCCTGTTGATCCTCGGCCTCCGCGCCGTTGGCGTAGGCATCCTCTTCCTCATCCTCGCCGCGATGAATCGCGCCGCAACGGCAGACTCGCCATCCAGCAAGCTCAGCTTCAAAACACTACAACTCCTCTTCCTCTATATTGGTGGCCTCATCGTGGCCGGTCAGATGTTCTTCCTCATGGAGTACACCTGGGACGTCAAGCTGCACTCCGCCAGCGCCTACATCGCCCTCGGTATCGCCCTGCCGCTCGTCTTTGCGATGCTGTCACAGGCTTCGCGACACCGCTGGGCCGCGACCACCACCGCGACGATCTACATGGTCTTCGCTATCGCAGAGATTCTCATCCTTCCTCTCTTCCCTGCGCAGCCTAAACTGGGCCCTGTCTTTTATCCCGTCACTCACCTGGTCCCCGCCAAGTTCCCCATCCTCATCTTCGTTCCCGCCATCGCGCTCGATCTCCTCTGGCAACACACACGCGCCTGGAAACCGTGGAAGGTCGCGCTAGCCTCCGGCTTTCTCTTCATCGCCGTTCTCACCGTGGTCGAATGGCCCTTCGCCACTTTTCTCCTCTCCAAAGCATCCGAGAATCGCTTCTTCGGCACAATTTACTTCGACTACAACTCGCGTCCCAACGGTATCGACCGCATGCGTCTCTTCTGGGAGCCCGACCACGGCCTCGATCTCTTCGCCGGCCTGTTGCGCGCCGCGATCTACAGTTCCATCGGTACCTGGATCGGGCTGAGCTTTGGTCGCTGGATGCGGAGCGTTCAGCGGTGAAGCTTCCCATCCGCGCACTTGTCATCGTGTTCCTCTGCCTCCTCGCCGCTCCTCCTCGCGCACACGCCCACGTAGGCAGCAAGGACGTATTCGAGCAGGTCACCGCCGGCCCCTACAAACTTTTTGTTACCATCCGCATGCCCACCGTCATTCCCGGCGTAGCCACCGTCGAGGTGCGCTCCAGCGGCACCCCCATCAGCAGCATCCATATCACGCCGCTCCCCCTCACAGGAGAAGCCTCCAGGCACCCACCCGCCGCCGACCTCATGATCGCCACAACCGCCGACCCAGCTTTCTTCACCGGCAGTATCTGGCTCATGGCCACCGGCTCCTGGCAGGTGCGATTCGACGTCACCGGCGCAGCCGGAACTCAAACTGTCGCAGTCCCAGTCCCCGCCGTCGCCATCTCGACGCTCACGATGCAACGCGGCCTCGGCATCACATTAGCCGCGCTAGGCCTCTTCCTGGTCTTGAGCATGGCCGGCATCGTCGCAGCTTCGGTTCGCGAAGCCCGCCTCGAGCCCGGTGCCGTCGCCTCGCCCAGCCGGAAACGACGCGCCATCTTCGCAACCGCCGGCAGCCTCGCCTTCATGGCCATCGTGCTCTGGGGCGGGGCCAAGTGGTGGAACGTCGAAGCCGCCAGCTACTCGCTCGATGTCTACCACCCGCTCACGGTCGAACCGCTGCTATCCGGCAACCAACTCGATCTCAACGTACTCGCCTACAAGCCAGACAGTGAACGTCGGGCCCGCTCGAACAACGACTTCCTCCCCGACCACGGCCACCTCATGCATCTCTACGCCATCCGCGAACCCGAGATGGACGCCGCCTTCCATCTCCATCCCGTCCTCGCCGGCCCCGGCGACTTCCGCATCTCTCTCCCTGCCATGCCCCCAGGCCAGTACGCGCTCTACGGCGACGTCGTCCACGCTAACGGCTTCCCCGAAACCCTTGTCGCCAAGATCACCATCCCCGACAACATGCCCGGCGGTCCGCTTGGTGAGGAAGACGCATCCGCTCACCCGCAGCCGCTCAGTCAGGGCCAACTCGGCGGCTCTTACAAACTCCCCGACGGCTACGTCATGGTCTGGGATCGTCCCTCATCCATCACCGCAAACACCGCCTACGCCTTCCGCTTCCACCTGCTTAACGCCGACGGCCAACCAGCACCGGACATGCAACCCTACCTGGGCATGGCCGGCCACGCCGCCTTCGTCAAGACGGACGGCACCGTCTTCGCCCACACGCATCCCGAGGGCTCCGCCGCGATGGCCTCACTCATGCTGGCCAATGGCAGCGATTCCTCAACCTCGGACAACATGGACATGAACAAAATGGATATGCCCATGCATAACGAGCCGATCTCAAACACAGTCGAGTTCCCCTACGGCTTCCCCTCCTCTGGCCGCTACCGCATCTTCGTCCAGATGAAGCACGGATCGACGGTCGAGACAGGCGTCTTCGACGCAACCGTCCTGTAAGCGCGCCCCCTCGGCCCTGTTTGACAAGAGTCCAAACAGAAGCATCTCAGGGAAGTCTTAGTGAATCACGCCATAAACCCTTACCGTAAAGAAGTGCTCACCGAGCCGGTAGCTTCTTTCGACAAGAAATGCCGGCGCTTTTCTGTGGACCACATACTGAGTCCCAGTAACGACGGTTGGCACAGAAAGCATACACGCAACATTCAGCTCGGGAATCTTAGCCTTCCATGCTCCAGCAAGCATGTTCGTGATCTCGCCCAGTCCATCCAGCACCGTTTCGTCGACGCCGTTCAACTCAATTCCCGCCATACAACCGGCCATGTGAACTCCAGCTTCAGCCTTGACCAACATGGCGCATGTGCCACTGATCGCTCCCGCCAACCCAATCATTGCTGTCATCGTTTCCGCCGCATCATCGGTCAGGAACTCCTCGTCCACCAACTCAACGGGAACGCCCAGCATGAGTCCAAAGACCTCTTCGACAGCCTGATCCAGATAAACCGCATCGGTCACCTTGGACACCGAAATACTTGCCAACTCCACATCCGTCACTGCTGTCACTGTCATCTCCTCTTCCAACCGTGTTTTACTGAGGCAACGCTCAGATGGATGCATTGAATGTTCGGCAAACTACGCCACGTTCAAAAGTGGCGTGACGCACGCTTTGACCTGATCCGTCGTGAACGGCTTGCAGATATATCCCCTGGCTCCAGCCGCAAGAGCGCGCATCACATTCGGCGTGCTTCCTTCCGTCGTAATCATTACGACAGGAACACCCAGTGCAAGCCCCTCCTGCTTTCTTTTTTCGATAAACTCCAGCCCATCCATCATCGGCATATTGATATCACTAAAGATCAAATCGAATGCGGCGTTGCTGCTTGCGGACTCACGCAGCATGGCGAGCGCTTCCACCCCATTGTTTGCCTGGATCACCTCAGTCAAATTCATGCCGGCCTGACGCAGCGCCCTCTCCACTACCTTCCTCATCATTGCTGAGTCGTCAACAATCAGTACTTTCACTCACCCTCCTCCGTTATCTAGCAGTTCCTCTTTGCTCTATCGGCATGCTGGCTCTGTCCTTGAGCGCCCCACCTTCCCTCGAACAAAAAGCAATCCCCGACAAGTCCCACCGCAGCGCGGGTTAAGTAGCCTCTTACTGGCGGCTTGTCTGCCCTGCCGCGATCACCCGCGCCATATTATCCAGCGGCAATATCTTCTCCGCGGCGCCCGCGCGAATGGCTTCACGCGGCATGCCGAACACGACACAACTGCTTTCGTCCTGAGCAATCGTTCGGCTCCCCGCCTGACGCATCGCCAGCAACCCCCGCGCCCCATCCGCTCCCATCCCCGTCAGCAGAATACCCAGTGAGCCGACAGAATCCCCTCGCGCAACCGATGCAAACATCACATCCACCGCAGGCCGCTGATAGCAGACCGCCGGTCCTTGATCGAGTTGCACCTTCATCCCCCGGTGCGTCCGCACAACCTGCATGTGAAAGTCGCCCGGAGCGATCAGCACGCGACCCGGCACCACATCATCTCCATCCGCAGCCTCTTTCACCGTAAAAGCGCATAAGGTGTTCAAGCGTTCCGCGAACTGCGCCGTAAACAAAGGCGGCATATGCTGTGTGATTAAGATGGGAGGAATTTGAGCAGGCAACGCGCTTAGAACTCTACCGATTGCCTCCACACCACCCGTCGAAGCTCCCATAGCAACCAGCCCGTACGGTCTCGTCCCGCTCGGATTAGCAACATCGTGCGAAGACGATTCGTTATTGACTGAGCTTCGCTTCGAGGTCTCCTCTATAGCTCGTACAACTCCGACCTCCGCTGTCATCGCCCGCCGGGCAACCACCTTTGAGGACGCAGCAATGCGTACCTTGTCTGCGAGCGCACGACCCAACTCCCCAACAGAGTAGGGTCCGGCAGGCTTCCCCATGATCTCAACCGCACCCGCGCGCAGAGCTTCAATCCCGGCCTTGCATCCCGGACCACTAAGCGAACTGATGATCACAACAGGAAGCGGATGGTGCGCCATCAGCTTGCGCAAAAAGGTGATGCCATCCATACGTGGCATTTCGATGTCCAGTGTGATCACGTCGGGGTTCAGCGTTAGGATCTTGTCCCTTGCCACAAACGGATCCGGCGCCGTCCCTACGACCTCGATATCAGTTTCGTTGGAAAGCGACGCAGAGAGCATCTTTCTGACGATAGCCGAGTCGTCGACCACAAGGACCCTGATCTTAGAATTCGCTGACCCTGCTGAGGCCTTTATGCTGTTCATCGGATCACATCCAGGTGCGAACCTAGCTCCCGTTCTTCTGTCCCGGTCTTGCGCACCGTCAACCGTCCCGTGCCAATCTCCAATCGGAGCGTTCTTATGTCGCTCCCGCCAACATCCTCAGCGTCCAAAGGCACACCCGACTGCCGGAAGATGCGGCGCATCGCAAGCAGGTTTTTCTTTCCGATCTCCAACGAGTCGGTTGATTGCAGCACCTGCGCTCCGCCCGCGACGATGACGCGAAGACGAGACTTCTCCGCACCTAGCCTATATGCCTGCTGAAAGAACATCGGTATCCCAGTATCGGCAAACATCCACGGATGTTCCTTCGCCTTTACAGGATCGAGCCGAGAATCAGGCAGCAGGTAGTGCAGAAGTCCGCCTACACCGGCCACAGGATCATAGATCGAAATGCCGATACACGAAGCCAGAGCGTAGGTCACCAGGCTTGTATCAGCTTCCCGGCTCACCTTCGCGTCACTTACTCCGACGAATAGATTCTTCATCTCGGCCTCCGCTGGTCCTTGATAAGAGCTCTCCAGAACGTCGATAGGTAGCAGGGCAGATATATTTCATAGGCTGCTTGATCCGATTCAGGCTCTCCGAGTGGCCCACAAAAAAGTAGCCTCCGGACTCAAGTCTCTGGTGAAATCGCGCAATCAGCTTTTCCTGGGTCGGTTCATCGAAGTAGATCATCACATTTCGACAAAGGATGAGCGGGAACTCCCCCACGCCCTCAAATGACTCCATTAGATTCAGCCGTCGAAACTGGATAAGTTCCCTCACCATCGGCTTCACGCGCAATAGCCCTTGGGAGTCGCCGTAGCCCTTCAGCATGTACTTATGAACAATGCCCGGCGGTACCTTTGAAAATTTCTCCACGGAATATACCGCTTTACGAGCTATCGTCAACGCTCGATTAGAGATGTCCGTAGCAAGAATTCGAATGCTGGGCACTCCTCTACCCTGTCCATCGAAGTATTCGAGCAGTGCGAACGCCAGGGAGTAAGGTTCTTCGCCGGTTGAACAGGCGGCGCTCCAGATATCAATCTGTTGACGGTCATGAATCGCGGGCACAATCGTCGATGTCAGAAACCGGAAGTGCTGTTCCTCTCGAAAAAAACCAGTGTGGTTCGTGGTGAGACAATCCACCATGGAGTTGAGCGCCTGTCCATCTGAATCTTTTTCGAGATAGTTACAGTACTCCCTAAAAGAGTGAATATCGAGCTGGCGCATGAGCTTTGTAAGACGGCTCTGCACCAGTCCCTCCTTTCCAGGACGAATATCCAGACCGCAATACTTATAGGCCATCGTGCAAATGTACTTAAAGTCCACGTCGTTCAGATGTGGAGTGTCATAAGTTTTATGCTTTGCGGCAACATCGGCCGACCTGAGAATGCTGGTAGCCATGCTCAATAACTCCTCGAATGGTAGAGTCCATCCATGTCGAGGATGAGTCCAACACGCCCGTCCCCCAAAACCGCGCAGCCTGCGAGACTGGTGTTTTGCTTGAACGTGTCCCCCAGGCTCTTGATCACGACCTCTTGCCTTCCAATCAAGTCGTCTACAAACAACGCAAATCTCTTCGTTCCGGCTTCAGCAATAATCAGAAGCCCTTCGCAAGGGTCGAGCGTCTTGGGAGTTATGCCTAGTCGACGATGCAGTCTAACCATAGGAAGCAACTCTCCTCGAATAAGAACCATTTCATCGCGCCCTTTGACAGTGAATAGTATCTCTGCAGTCGGCCGCATCAACTCCTGTATCGAGAAGATTGGAATAATGTAGCGGTGATCTCCTACTAGCACGACAAGTCCTTCGATCACCGCAAGAGTAAGTGGTAGATGCAGGAAAAAAGTCGTGCCTTTATTGATGGCCGAAGTAATCTCGATCCGGCCGCGCAGCTTTTCTACATGCTTCCTAACAACATCCATCCCCACGCCGCGTCCAGAGATATCAGTGATCTTTTCAGCAGTCGAGAATCCCGGTTCAAAGATCAACTGATAGATCTCTTTATCGGAGAGATTTACGTCTGCCTTCACCAGTCCTCGCTCAACCGCTTTCTTAAGGATTTTGCTGGGATCCAGCCCTCTACCATCGTCAGAGATGCCGACCACAATCTGGCCGGCCTGATGTTGCGCAAACAGTCTGAGCTGGGCCTCCGGGCTTTTACCTGCCGCAATTCGTTCCGCAGGCCCTTCAATACCGTGGTCAAGAGCATTACGAACCATGTGGAGCAGGGGGTCGGACAGCTCTTCGGCGATCGTCTTATCAAGTTCCGTCTGTTCGCCCGACATCTCAAACACCACATTCTTGGCTGCTCGGCGCGAGAGATCGCGCACCAGGCGCGCAGTCTTTTGGAAGAGCCCACTGATTGGAGTCATCCGCATGATCATCGCGCTCCGTTGCACCTCGCCCGTGATGCGAGTCAATTGCAATAGATCTCCTTCCAGCCGAGCATCGCGAGCGGCCTTGACCGCGGGGTTATGACTCAAGATGGTCTGGGCAATTACCATCTCTCCTACCATATCCATCAGCTGATCGAGCTTCGCCGTCTCAACCCGTATCGAACCCTTGTCTGCCTTTCGCCGATCGGTGAATGTTCCCTCGCTCTCCGGCACATCCGGCGAGGGGTTCGACGAAGTTGAAGCCGGAGCTGTCCGCTCGGTGTAATCCTCTTCCTGATGTTGCCGCGTGACTCCTAGCATCGCCTGGCTAATTGAGTCGATAGCCTCCCTGGACGCCTGAATCGACTCAGCGGCGGGATTCCAAGGCTCCCTTGAGTCCCTTGAGACAGCAGCAGCTCTCACGCCTTCCATGGAAAGCACTCTGCTCAACTCTTCCAGAATGGACATGTTACTGCGGATCGCTGGCAAAGGCAGTCCATTGGACGCTGCATGGACAGCAGCTACCTCATCTTTCAAATAGTCGGTGCTCTCCAGAATTAAATCCACGATCTTCGGTGTGATTTCCAGCTTCTTGTTGCGCACGTTGTCCAGCAGTGTCTCTACTTCGTGCGCCACATTCCTTACGCCATGCAGCTCCAGAAATCCTGCAAGTCCTTTAATCGTATGGAAGGCGCGGAAGACTGCATGGATGCTGTCTTCTGCGTCGGGCTCCCGTTCAAGAAGCAGTAGGTGCTCTTCGATGACTGCGAAGTGTTCTCCGGACTCCACCACGAAGTCCACCATCAGCTCAGGGTCCTGCGCAAAGGTCCCCGAAGCATTCGAGATCTGAGATGTACTGATTGTTTCCGTCCTCTCAATGGACGCAGGAACACTTTCCAGCAGTCGATCTGCACTCGCGTTCTCTAACACTTCGCGTAGATGCCCTTGCTTGCTTGCATCAAAGAAATCATCGTCCAGGAAATCAATGGGTGTCGTATCGCCTTCAACACCTTTCAAGAGCGCTGTTTCCTCTGATACGACCTGACAATCCAGACCTTGCTCGAACGTCATAGCGCCCATAGCTCCTCTTCTCCGGCGTGTGATGCGATGACCGCAAGCATGGCTCCCCGCGGACTGCAACCAGCCCACCGGGACCGGCATGTTGGGGAAACTCTAGAACTCCGCAAATTCGGCATCTTCGAGCGGCAATTGTCTTTCGCCCCTCAGTGCAGGTGCGGACTCCGAGACCATTCTGCGAGACGCGGATGCCTGAAGTGCCGTATGAGAAAAACTCTTCATGGGAGCCTTTGAGGAACTCAAACGATAGCTTCCATTCCGCGATCCAGACAAGTTATTTCCGGGTCGGCGAATATCACGTGTACCTCCGCCGCTTCCCACCATCGCTCCCAACTGCTCTGCCACGTCGCGCAATGTATTGGACTGGGCGGTGAGCTGTTCTGCTGCCGCCGCACTCTCTTCGGCGTTCGCTGCACTCTTTTGCGTCCCTTGCTCCATCTGCGTTATCGCCCTGCCAATCTGCTCAATACCGCGACCCTGCTCCTGGCTGCCACCATTAATTTCATCCACCAATTCCTTCATGCTATCCAGCACCAGAGACATCTTCTGCGTCTCTTCCGCCACCTTCTGCACCTTCAGATGCCCAGCCTTGGAGGTCTGTTGAGACTGTTCGATCAAAACTCCGGTGTCCTGCGCGGCCTGCGCGCACTGTTGGGCCAGATTGCGAACTTCATCCGCAACCACCGCAAATCCCTTCCCTGCCTCTCCAGCCCGTGCCGCTTCAACCGCCGCATTCAACGCAAGAATGTTCGTCTGAAACGCGATCTTCTCGATAACCTGGATAATGCGAGAGATCTTGTCGCTCGACAAGCTGATATCGTCCATCGCCTGAGTGGCCGATTCCATCTCTCTGCTGCCCGACTCCATCAGACGTTTCAGCTCTGTCATCTGCTCCGCTGCCGTCTTCGAGTGCTCCGCATTGCGGCGGGCCATGGAGTTGATCTCTTCCGAAGAAGCCGATGTCTCTTCGATCATGGCGGCCTGCTCCGACGTATCTTTCGCCAGCATCTGGCTCGAGGAGGAAACCTGAGAGGCGGCACTTGCGACCTGCTCAGAGCCGTCCGTCAGCTCTCCAATGCTTCGCCGTAGCTGTGCATCCAGCTTGCGAATGATGAACAGAACAACCCCGCCGGTGAGCACGATCGGAACCAACATCAGGCAGAGAAGCCAGTTCGCTAGCAGCACTTTTCTAGCTGCGTCTGCACCCGCTGAATTTGAGGCTTGCTGTTGATAGAGCGCCATCTTATCGGCAACATCGTGGATTATCTTTAACGGATCCTGAAAGCTGGTTGTATAGAGTGGATAGGCTGTATCGATCTTATTCTGTTTGATCAGGGATGCTAGATCTGCGATTTTTGGACTTATGTTATCCATGTTCTCAACGAGAATCCGATAGTTGGACCTTTCGTCGTCGGTGGTCATTAGTGCTTTGTAATCATCCATTGTTGAACGTAAAAGTTGGGCGTCTTTCACAAATGAGTCGGCGCGCTCACGTGCGGCTTCTGGTTCATTCTCTACAATTTTCAACAGACCCGCATTCGCTCTATATAACTGGTCAGACGCGAGATAATTGATCACTCCTGAGTCAAACAGTTTCGCAGTATTGACTGTCGTTAATTGATAGACCGTAGTCTTCAGCTGGCTAAGGACCACTATCGCGATAGTGGACGTAGTCAATGCAAGAAGGGCCAGTGCACCATAAGACAGATACAATTTTTTCTTTACGGTCATCGTGTTCATAGACTTATCTCCTCCAAATCCTGGTGGCTTTACGTGAGTCTGTTGCTTAGTTCGGCTGTGTAGCGATGACTCGCTCCAGCTCGATAGCATCAGAGCTGCTGAGAACCTGTTGGATGTCGACCAGAATTTTTACTTTTCCCTTTACCTTTGCCATTCCTAGCAGGTAGGGCGAATCTGCGCCGCTACCGAAGTCCGGCGTATCGACGATATCTTCTGGTGTAAGTGTCAACACTTCGGCAACCCCATCGACGATTGCTCCCATGAGTGCGGATTTTCCGGAGAACTGAGTGTCCACGACCACAATACAAGTCCGCTGGGTGTACTCAACCGGAGGAAGATTGAACTTTATCCGGAGGTCCAAAACCGGAATTACCTGCCCCCGCAGATTGATGACGCCCTTCACACACGAAGCCGTATTCGGCACCGAGGTAATCTTCTGGAGACCCATGATCTCCTTGATCTTGAGTACTTCAGCCCCGAACTCTTCCCCGAACAGGCTGAATATAAGGTATTTTCCCGCCTGCGCAGAGCTTCCCTCGACGGGGCGGCCTACTTCTGAGACCTTTGCGGCTGCTTGCATTCTCGTCTCCAGGCGTGCAGGCGTTCATCTACCTGCTTACGCTAGACACCTTATCGTCATGCAAGCGGAGGAGCATAAGGCCGAACATGAACTGGGCCAACGGAGACGAGCCATCCGACCCTAATACGAATCATTGTCGGCTCCCCTCAACTTATTCTCCTGCGATCCGATGTAATGGATGAGCCTATTTCGAGTTATGCCCGTCAATGAACTGGAACGATAGACAATTGGAGCGATAATTCATGACGGTCGAGAAAAGTGAGATGTCTCTTACTCAAGAAGACCGATCCTTAACGAGACGCCACCGCACCGGTGTTCAACACCTCTCGAGCGTGGGTCACCTCAGCAAGGCCGGGGTCGGCCGCGGACCACGCTTTTAAAAAGGTTTGGTAGCCTGCGCGAGCGCCTTTGGTGTCGCCGGAAAGCTCCATGACGCGAGCAAGCCCGTAAAGTTCGAAGCCGGAGCCAGGGCGTTCGACCAGAGCAGCTTCGTAGGCGCCCTTCGCTCCGGCATAGTCCTTCGCCTTCAGCAGGGCGACGGCTTCGGTCTCTCCAACGGGACGGATATAGAGCGGCGGCTCATGGTAGCCAAGACTCTTTTCGTCCTTCGCGGCAGTAGCGTAAAGCTTCTTCGCAGCTTCGATCTTACCTTCTCCTGCGAGCACGCCGGCGCGAAGTTCGAGCGACGCAACGCTGAGCGAGCGAACCAGTGGGCCAGAATCAGCGTCGGGCATGATTGGAACCATCGCCGGCTCCTCTTTTTTATCGGCTGTCTTGCCAGACGTATCAACTTTGGCCTTAGCAGCAACGCTCGCAGCGTCGGTCTGCTCCTGCTGCAGACGCCAAAGTCCGGCGTCCATGCGAGCGGAGGCACCCTGAGCAGCATCGAGTTCATTGCGATCGAGAGCCTGCATTCCCGTCGCGAAATCACGAAGCTCAGACGCGAGGAAGCGCAAGTTCACCGTCTTATCTCCCTCAGCAACCGGAGCCTGATCGAGCATCGCAAATACGTCGCCCCAGTCGCCGGTGCGGAGCGCCACCGGAAGTCTCCGGCTGAGCCGCGCCATCTGGTCACGCGCTGACCACACATAGAGCGTCGCGGAAAGTTGGCCGCGTGCACCAGCAAGCCGTTCAGAGAGAGCGTTCGCGTCGGCCAGCCTCCCTTGCTCCATCAGATTGGCAATGCCGTACATCATATTGTGGACATAGTTCCAGTCATCGTCCGGGCCAACGTGCTGCTCGCGCATATAGCGTTCATCCGCGGCAGTGGACGCGCTGAACCATCGCTCGGCCTCAGGATAATTGCCCACACGATAAAAAATATGACCCGGCATATGAACCATGTGGCCAGAGGTCGGAGCGAGGCTCGCCAGTAGAGTAGCGCTTTGCAGGGCGCGCTCAGGATGATTCCCCGGCTCCATCGCGTGAATCCAGTAATGGTTCGCCGCAGAGTCGTTCGGAGCATCGCGAAGAACACCCTCAAGTAACGCGATCCCCTCCTTTTCACCTGCCTTCGGCTCGCCCGCATCATCGTAGCCGTCCTCGACTGCGATCGCGAGAAAGATACGCCCCTCAATATCGTTAGGATACTTTTTTACCAGCTTGCGCAAGACGGTGATCTCCTGCGTCTTGTCGCCTTTCTTCGCGACAGATGCAGCCTGTGCCGCTTCAATATAGAGCTTCTCTGCACCCTTCGCGTGGCCCTTTAGCCGCACCGCTTCGGCAACGGCCCTGGTCACGTAGATCCGCGCAGACCCTCTGCGAAAGCCTTCTACCTGCGCGATACCCCACCAGCACATGGCGCACTGAGGATCGACGCGTATTCCCTGCTCGAAGGCCTTGGCCGACTCATAGTCCCAAAAGTCGTGCATCAGGTTGAGCCCCTGATCGAACCACGCCTGCGCCTCGGGGCTTGCCGTAATACCGATGTGGCCGTTGCCAATTCCCGTCATCCGAATGGGAGCGGGAAGCTGCTCAGGTGGCGGCACAGGCTGCATTCCGGCCGTGCTGTCCATAGACATTCCGCCCATGTTGCCTTGCTGCGCAATCAGGCCCCGGCCGGCGCCCACAGCAAGCAGTCCGCCAAGCACAGCTGCGACGCACCGCGACGATCCAAACAAACTGTCTGGAACCATAGAATCCACCCTCGCTAATCTCATACAAGAAACTTTACGCGAGCCGAGCCGTCCACGCACGTCTGCGATGCGCTTCTGGGTCGACACGCGTCGGCGGTGTAGTCTGCACATCCTCCTGGTGAGAGAGCTTGTGCCCGCCGACCCAGGACGCGGTTAGTGCGGCGAAAATCCGTTGGGAAGAACGGCTCTGGCCTGTTCCCTGGAATCGGGATTAGCAAGCGACTTGGGATCAACTTTGGAACGTCGGCCTTCAGCAGGAAGGAAGATGGAAAAGACCGTGCCTGATCTTTCGTCCGAGGTGCTGGAACGCACGCGAAGGCTCCCGCCTTGCTTTTCGACGAGTTCGCGTGAGACCCAGAGGCCAAGGCCGGTACCGGTATTTTTTTTCGTGGTGAAGAAGGGTTCAAAGATGCTTTCGAGGTGGTCGGGGTGAATGCCGCAGCCGGTGTCGGCAACGCTGATGCGAACGCCTGTCGACTCCGGGTTACGGGGATTAACGCCAGAGTTTGTCTCGACGCGAATCGTGGCCCCCCTGGAGCAGGCGTCCAGGCTGTTTGCGAGCAGGTTGGAGAGGATCTGGCGCAACTCGCCGGAGATACCAAGCACCTCCATCTCGGTGTTGGTGTTGACGACAAAGGTGACTCCCTGCGAGAGCGCCCGGGAGGCATAGAAGTTAGTCACTTCGCGGACGATAGTAGACGGTTTGAAGTGCGCCGGGCCGGAGGTCTCGCGATAGAAGCCGAGTGACTGCCGTGTGATGTGGGCGATGCGGCCCAACTCGGCCTCTGCCTGGACAAGAAGCTGGCGGACCTCAGGCATGTCATCGGAGTGGCGCGCGATATAAATCAGGTTGGTGAGGCCCTCCAGCGGATTGTTGACCTCATGGGCGACAGATGCGGCCATTCGACCGGCAGTGGCAAGCTTCTCGGCTTGCATGAGGGCGCCCTCGGAGACACGCCGTTCGCTGATGTCGCGGAAGACGAGGACGATGCCGATCATGCGGCCTTCGCTGTCGCGGATGGGAGCGCCGCTATCATCGATGCAGACTTCGGTGCCGTCTTTGGCAACCAGGAACGTATGGTTGGCGAGCCCGACGACCGTTCCCAGACGACGGACTTTGTCGACGGGATTCTCAACCACGTCGCGGGTGTCCTCGTTAAAGATCGGGAAAACGTCGTGGAGGGATACGCCTTTGGCTTCGGCCTCCGACCAACCGGTAAGCTGCTCGGCGATCAGATTCATAAAGGAGACCTTACCTTCAGTGTCGCAGGCAATGACGGCGTCCCCGATGCTGCGAATGGTGGTGCTCAACCACTGCTCGCGAGCATAAGACTCTTCCGCGCGGGCCTTGACCTCAGCAATTTGACGGTTGTAAACGGCGGCGAGCTTGTGGAAGAGTTTGCGGGTCTCCCATACGAGCAGCGCCGCGACCAGGGCAGCGAGGCCGATGAGATAGAAGATGCTGGATCGGCCGATGCTGGTGGCAACGATGGAGTGGCGG
>Ga0209624_10001605_pt1 | contig 17440 bp, 16 predicted proteins | sample JacPinW_OM2H0_O1_FD_188565 | JGI IMG/M metagenome (GOLD analysis project Ga0209624, IMG submission 188565) | Forest soil microbial communities from Algoma, Ontario, Canada - Jack Pine, Ontario site 1_JW_OM2H0_O1 (SPAdes) (version 2) | ecosystem: Environmental > Terrestrial > Soil > Boreal...
CGTCATCTGACCGCTTGCCGCATCGTGGCCGAGCCGCTCGGCATCGGCTTCCTCACCCTCGGCATGAGCCCCAAATGGTCGCTGGCGGAGACGCCGGTCATGCCAAAGAGCCGCTACGCGATCATGGCCCGCTATATGCCGAAGGTCGGAACGCGCGGCCTCGACATGATGTTTCGCACCGCGACCGTGCAGGTCAATCTCGACTTCGCGGGCGAACAGGACATGGTCACGAAGATGCGCGTGGGCCTCGCGCTGCAGCCGGCGATCGCCGCCTTGTTCGCCAATTCGCCCTTCACCGACGGCAAGCTCAACGGGCTTGTGTCCGCGCGCTCGGAAATCTGGCGCCATACCGATCCGGCGCGCACCGGCATGCTCGCCTTCGCCTTCGAGCCCGGCATGGGATTCGAGCGCTACGTCGACTATGCGCTCGACGTGCCGCTCTATTTCGTGAAGCGCGGCGACCATTATCAGGACGTGGCGGGAGCGAGCTTTCGCGATCTGCTTGCCGGCCGGCTCAAGCAAGCGCCTGGCGAGCGCGCCACGCTCGCCGATTGGGCGAACCACCTGTCGTCGATTTTCCCCGAAGTGCGCCTCAAGCGCTTCCTCGAAATTCGCGGCGCCGACGTTGGCCCGCCAGAGCGCATCGTCGCTTTGTCGGCGCTGATGGCCGGCCTCTATTACGATCCGGACGCGCTTCTGGCAGCTGAGACGCTGACCCAGGGCTGGACCGCCGCGGATCGGCAGAAGCTGCGCGACGACGCGCCGTTACTCGGGCTCGCGGCCGAGATCCGTGGCCGGGACCTGCGTGCGGTCGTGATGGACATGCTGGCGATCGCCCGCGGCGGCCTCAAACGGCGCGCGCGGCTCAACGCGAAGGGCGAGGACGAGACCATCCACCTTCGTCCCCTCGAGGCGATCGCCGCAAGCGGCCGCGAGCCGGCGCGACATTGGATTGAACGCTACGAGGGCCCGTGGGGCCGCTCGGTCGAGCCGGCGTTTGACGAGGCGGCGTTTTAGGCCTTAGCGACAACGCGTCGACGGCAGTGGTCGTGAGGCGATTGCCAACTGGACGGACAGTGAGCGCACGCATAATGATTTGATCTCGGCGCCGGGTGGGTACGCCTACGTCCCCACGGGGTCATGAAGCCTATTGCGTCGTAACGACGCGGATTTGATCAATCCTTGCCAAGGGGTAGAATCGTGAGGAATCCTGGGGGCTTTGAAGGCCTGTTCCCACCATTGGGAGGGTAAGGGTAGGGCACGTCGGGGCGCGTTCAGGTGCTCGTCAGGGGCGCGACAGTAGGGGTACTAGCACTGCCGCGCCCGAGGCCCTAGCCGGGGGTCACCGCCCAGCCGGACGAGACTACAACAAAGCGGGTGCTTGGGGGGTTCCAAGGTGCGCGTCAGGGCCGTTCGTCCCTCAATGGTTCCGTCGATAGTGAAGGGTCTTGACGCGCGCATGTGATGCGCCGATTTTCTACGATGTGCTTAGGAAAGGGAGAGTAACGGGAGGGAACTGAGATGCCGATCAGGCGCTATGTGGAAGAGGGTGTTTTTACGCCTCAAACTCTCGAAACAATGAGCAAAGCATTAGAGGGGGCGATAGAAGCCCTTGGAATCGGGGGCGACGACAGAAAACGTCAAGCCGTCGCGAAGCTCATCATCCGGCTCGCCCAGCAGGATGTCAGCCTTGACGCTTCGACCTTGCGGGACAGGGCCGTCGCGGCAAGCGCAGCATGCCTCCACGCCACCTCGAGGCAGCGTCAGGTCCACGTCATGGGCTCGACAGTGAGCTATCGCCAACCTTGGTGGCCTTAGGGGGCACTTGAAGGGGATCAACTCCAAAGGCCGTTCGGCGCTGCAATCTCGGGGCCACCTCAAGGAGGCTCAAGGGCGCGACAGATACCGGGAGGTCCAATCGTCTAGCACCTGCCGCGCCCGAGGCCCGAGCCGGGGGATTCTGCCAGCCGGAGCAAGGGTATAACAAGGCTGGTGCTGCGGGGTTCCAACGGTCTCAGGGGCGCAGCAGTCGGCCGGGAGGGAGATTGGCTTAGTCCTGCTGCGCCCCTGGCCCAGCCGGGGAGTCGTCCGGCCGGAGCCAGGTACAACTAGGCAGGTGCGTTCGGGGTTCCCGGTGGTTCACCTCAGGGCCGCCTAAGGGGTGAGTGAAGGGTCCCGCTCCGGGAGATGAGCGCGGCCCAGCGTGGGCTTTGAGCCGATCAAGTCCAGAGATCGAGACGCTCTTTTCCCATAATCCCTTGCAATATCTGCATCTCACCAGCCTTCAAGTCCGTCCTGAGAAGCTCCTGTCGGTGAGCGCACCCACTCACCATGTCATGCAGCTTCTGCTGGTCAAATCCCAGTTGACCCCTAGTTGCTCCGTACGCGAAAGTTTGGCGTCGGTAATGGTCCACATCATCGCTCGTCATGGGCTGTTATCCGGTTCGGGTTTGGCTCCCCGCTAGGCTCACCCTAGCACGCCGTCACCCGGCACAGAGCATTAATCGTGTTGATTGAGCCCCCGCGTGATGGCGGCGTTGTTTGCATTCCTGGGAGTGGCGGCTGGATAGATCGCTCTGGTCTCAGCGGGCGATGTCGCCTGAGCCCGTGGGCGCCAGAAAGCGGTTGCCGCCCAGCGGCGCGCCGATGATGGTGAGACCGGATGACGAGCGAGAGCCGGCGATGCCCGGCTCATCGATCGGCGCGAATAGGTCGGGTCGGCCGCCGATCCGCTCGTTCGACCCGAAACGCGCGCCCGCGGTGATATAGCCGCTGATCCGCGCGCATCCGGCTCTGGTCGGAGGCGCCAAATCCTGGTCCGATCCCTCGCAATAGGACCCGCGCAGCGCAGATTGAGGGTCCGGCGCAGCGGCGCTTCCGGCACTTGCCGCGTTCGGTAGACTTCCCCCCATAGCAACCAACAGTGACGCGCTGAGCGTCCCAATTATCCGAGCGACCCTGCGCGACGCGCCGATGAAATAGTGAATCATTGCCGTCGAGATGAAGCCACATCGTGGCGGCAAAATGGCGAACGCGCCCGGTGATGTTGCAAACTAAGGCTGCCCGCGGCGCATTTTTGGCCAATCGCCTAGCGTCGCCTGGATGAGCGCCAGCGCCGCGACTGCGGCCGTGTCCGCGCGTAGAATCCGCGGCCCGAGGCTGAGGCGCAGCACACGCGGCGCCGAGAGGATCGCGGCGCGCTCCCCATCGTCGAAGCCGCCTTCCGGCCCGATCAGGAGGCCGACGCCACCGGCGGCGTGCGCGCTTCCGAGTGCGTCGAGCGGGCTCGCCTGGTCCGCCTCTTCGTCGCAGAAGACGAGCAGCCGCTCCGGCGGCCAGCGCCTGAGCGTTTCAGTCAGGGGCTCGACGGGTGCAATTTCCGGCGTCCAGATCACGCCGCATTGTTCGCAAGCCTCGATTGCGTTCGCGCGCAGACGGTCCAGATTGACCCGAGCGACCTGGGTGCGGCGTGTGATGACCGGCCGCAGGCTTCGCGCGCCCATCTCGACCGCCTTCTGCGCCATATAGTCGAGGCGAGCGTGCTTGAGCGGCGCGAACAGATAGTCGACATCCGGGGGCGCCTCCTGGGCCCTTGTCCGTGCGCCGACGGCGAGCAAGGCCGTTTTGCGCGAGCTCGTGCTGAGGCTGGCGGAGAACTCGCCGTCCCGGCCATTGAACAGAAGGATGGGCGCGCCGGCCCCGAGCCGCAGCACGTTGACGAGATAATTCGTCTGCTGAGGATCGAGCTTGATCTCGGCCTCGGGGGCTAAGTCTTGCGAAATGTAGACGCGGGGGGTTCGGAAATCGGTTCGAGCCATGCGCTTCCATAGCTCGGGCGAAGACCGGCGGCCATCGCGAGGCGCCTAGGTCTGAGGTAACAAATCCCGCCCCCCGGCGAATCCGCTCTGAGCGGGCGCTTGCGGACGCTCGCTTCGCAGGAAGGGTGAGCCATGATGGCCTTGAGAAAAACCGGCGTTGGGGTTGCAGCCTTCGGTTTGTTCGCCTTTCCCGCCCAACTTGCGCTCGCGGGCGATGCGGCGCACCCGACCGTGATCGAGCTGTTTCAGAGCCAGGGCTGTTCGTCATGCCCGCCGGCGGAGGCCAGTGTCGGGGCGGTCAGCGACCGGGCGGACGTGCTCGCGCTCTCGTTTGAGGTCGATTACTGGGACCGGCTCGGCTGGAAAGACACGTTCTCCAAGGCCGCCTGGACGGCGCGCCAATACGCCTACGCTCGGGCGATGGGTCAGGACGGCGTCTACACGCCTCAGGTGGTCGTCAACGGTCGGGTCGCGGGCGACGCTTTGGAGCCGGGCAGGCTAGCCGGCCTGATGAGCCGCGGCGACCGTGGCAAAGGCGGCCCGAGCGTTGGCTTTTCCGGCGGAGCGGTGAAAGTCGGAGCGGGCGCCGCGCCCGCCGGTGGCGCGGACGTGTGGCTTGCGCGCTATATTCCGCACACGGTCGAGGTCACGATCCCGCGCGGCGAGAATGCCGGCCACACGCTGCCGTATAGGGATGTCGTGCGCGAGATTGTCCTTTTGGGCAAATGGCGCGGCCAGGCGGAAACGTTTCCGGTGACCGGTGGGAGCGATCCCGGGCTCGGCGAGGCGGCGATCGTGCAGGCGAACGGGGCAGGGGCGATTCTCGCGGCCGCGAAGAGGTAGGCTGGGGCGCATGACATCCGACCGCGCCGGTCGATCGCTCTCGCGCGTTCAGTGCGGAAAGTCGGCCGAGCGATCCTGAATGTCCTCGGTGCGGACTTTATCGAGCGGGAATGAGGAGATGGCCTTGCCCGCGAAGTCCAGTTTCGAGAGATCGACCGAGCGCATCCTGCGATCGTACATCGTCCAATAATAATAGACCTTATGGCTCATGTCGGCGATGACCGACCATTGGGTGTAGCCGAGATGAAAATCCTCAGGCGTCCCTTCGCGCACCAGTCCCTTCGGAATGTCGAAGTTGTTGAGCATCACCGACGCGGCGTTGACGGCGTCGGCCGCGTTTTTGGCCGGGATCATGGTGTTGACGAAGGCGACGGCTCTCACGAACCGCGAAGGCGGCGTGAAATCGCCCGGCAGGCCGAGCATGCCGCTTCCGGCTCCAAAGGGCGCGAGCGAAACGCCATCGATCTCACGCGGGCGCGCGGCCTGAGGCGTCAGGTTCGCATAATTCCGCAAGTTCAAGAGATGCCAGTCATAACCGGGCGAATTGGTCATCGCGCCGACCTTGTTGTCGGTCACGCTCAACTGGCCGTCCATGTACTCGATGACGATCGAAGCTCCGGTCGCGTCGCTCACGATGTGATGCAGGGGCAGAGGCATGCCGAACTCCTTTTCGATCTCGGCGTTGCGCACCACGCGGATCTTCGGCATCGCCTGACGCACTTCATCCACAGTCTTGAAGTTGCTCAGGATATAGTTGACGAGATCGACATTGCCGACGGTGGTCGCAAGTTCATCGGCCTTCACTTCCTGGTATTTGGCGAAGCCCGGGAAGAAGAGCGCGCCAACGGTCAACCCGGCTTCGTTCATGCCGTCGGTGGCATAAGCCAGGCCGGCCCCGTTGACGCCGACGAAGCCATATGGGTTCTTCCACGCCGCGCCGGTCTTGCCGTCGCCGAGGGCGGACGAGAACGACGTCGCTCGATGGACGAGCATCATCTCGGATTTGAGATCGGAGGCGCCCCATTCCATCGTCCGCGCATAGATGCGCGTGCCGTCCTCGGCCTTGAAGATCATCGAGGTGCAGGCATCGGCGCTTCCTGCGCCAAAGCCGGCAAGCGCACCTGCCATTGTCAGCGCGATCAGTCTCTTATTCATTGCCCCTCACCTTCCACAGATGGTGTTCCCTGAAGATTGCGCCCGCGCTTTCGCCTCACGCGTGGATCGCTTCGGCGCTAACCCCGCGCCGGTCGGAGCAGCGGGATGCATTTCTAGGTGAGGTTTGTTAAAAAATTTAGGCAGGCGTCCCACCGCGGCGGCTCGCGCTCAAGAGGCAATCACCCCGCCCGATCCGCCGCCCGCTGCCAGAGCCGCAGCGTGTCCGGCCCGTAGTCCAGCGTCTCAACGGCACAATATCGCGATCCGTCCAGCAGCGCCGAGCGGGCCTCTGGGTCGAGCGCGACCACGCCCGGTCGGCCGAGCGGCTTGTCGGCGGTGATGAGCGCGACCTCGTCGGCGAGCTTGAGCGCAATGAGCCGGGCCGCGACCAGCGGTCCGCCTTCGCTGAACACCCGGGTGATCCCACGCGCGGCGAGAGCCTGCAAAGCGTGAAGGAGGTCGACCCGGCCCTCCGCATCGAGGGGCGCGCGCTCAATCATCACGCCGAGGTCCTCGAGCCGTCGGGCCGCTTCGTCCGGCGCTGCGGCTCCCGCGATGACCAGGGTCGGAATCTCTCCCGCACTCGCGGCGAGTCGCGAGCGCTCGGGCAGGCGCAGATGGGTGTCGAGCACGACGCGCAACGGCTTGCGATCGAGCCCGGGCAGCCGCACGGTCAAGGCCGGATCATCGGCCAGCGCGGTCTCGACCCCGACCATGATCGCCTCGTTGGTCGAGCGCATGATCTGGACGCGAAGGTCAGCGATCGCTCCGGTGATTCGCAGGCGCGCATCGTTGGCGCCGGCGGAGGCGAAGCCGTCCGCAGTTTCCGCGAGCTTGAGCGTCACGCACGGCCGCCCCGCCGTCACGCGCAAGATGTGGCCCAGATGGTCCCGCCGCGCCTGATCGGCCCCCACGCCGATCGAGACGGCGATCCCCGCCTCTCTCAGCCGCGCGTGCCCCTGTCCGCCCACCAGCGGATTGGGGTCTTCCATAGCCGAGACCACGCGGGCGACGCCTGCCGCGACGACGGCGTCGACGCAGGGCGGTGAGACGCCGAAATGCGAGCAGGGCTCGAGCGTCACGTAGAGCGTCGCGCCGCGCGAGGCCTCTCCGGCCTGGCCGATGGCGATTCGTTCGGCGTGGGGTCTTCCACCTGGCGCTGTCCTCCCGCGCCCGACGACTGCCCCATCTTTCACCAGGATCGCGCCGACAGCGGGGTTAGGAGCCGCGAGGCCGAGCGATCGCGATCCCAGATTGAGCGCCGCATCCATCCAGCGCAGATCCTCATGCGGATCTGCGGCTGCGCTTTCGGTCATGTCGCGGGGGCGTTGCGGCGTTGACGGGGGGCTTCCTTGGCCGGCGCGGGCTCGGGTTCCGCCTCCAATTCGCCGACGATGGCTTTGAAGTCCCGCGCCTCGCGGAAATTCCGGTAGACTGAGGCGAAACGCACATAGGCGATGTCGTCGAGCGCCTTTAAGCCCTCCATCACCAATTCGCCGATCCGGTCGGTCGGGATGTCGCCGTCGCTCTGGCTCTCGAGCTGGCGCACGATGCCGTTGATCATGCGTTCAACCCGCTCGGGCTCGACCGACCGTTTGCGCAGCGCGACCTGGACCGAGCGCATAAGCTTGTCGCGATCGAACGGCGCGCGCCGGCCGTTCTTCTTGACCACCTGCAATTCGCGAAGCTGCACGCGCTCGAAGGTGGTGAACCTCCCGCCGCAATCGGGACAGATGCGCCGTCGGCGAATCGACGCGGAATCGTCGGTCGGCCGCGAGTCCTTCACTTGCGTATCGAGGCCGCCGCAAAAGGGGCACCGCATCTGAGCCGCCCTTCAAAGACCTGTAGGCGCCTAGTAGATGGGGAACCGCCGGGTGAGTTCGGCGACGTCCGCGCGCACCTTCGCCTCGACCGCCACATTCCCCGATTCGCTGTTCGCCGCCAAGCCGTCCAGCGTCTCAACGATCAACTCGCCAACTCGGTCGAATTCCGCCGTCCCAAATCCGCGCGATGTGGCGGCCGGAGAACCCAAGCGAATGCCCGAGGTCACCATCGGAGAACGCGTGTCGAACGGCACGCCGTTCTTGTTGCAGGTGATGTGGGCGCGGCTCAGCGCCGCCTCCGCCGCCTTGCCGGTGAGGCCCTTGGGACTGAGGTCGACCAGCATCAGATGATTGTCGGTGCCGCCGGTCACGAGCCGGTATCCGCCGGCCAGGATCGGTTCGGCGAGCGCCTTGGCGTTGGCGACGACGGCGTGGGCGTAGGACCGGAACTCCGGCTGCAACGCCTCGTGAAGCGCGACCGCCTTGGCGGCGATGACGTGCATCAGCGGGCCGCCCTGAAGGCCGGGGAAGATCGCCGAATTGATCCGTTTGGCGAGATCCTCGTCGTTGGTCATGATCATGCCACCGCGAGGGCCGCGCAGCGTCTTGTGTGTCGTCGTGGTCGCGACATGGGCGTGCGGGAACGGCGAGGGATGCGCCCCGCCGGCGACCAGTCCGGCGAAATGGGCGATATCGGCGACGAGGAAAGCGCCGACCGCATCGGCGATGGCGCGGAAGCGGGCGAAATCCCAATGCCGCGCGTAAGCCGACCCACCTACCATGATCATCTTGGGCTTGTGTTCGCGCGCCAAAACCTCGACCTGGTCCATATCGATGCAGTCGGTGTTGCGGTCGACGCCGTAGGACACTGGCTTGAACCAGCGCCCGGACATGTTGACCGGGGAGCCGTGCGTGAGATGGCCGCCGGCGGCGAGATCGAGGCCCATGAAGGTGTCGCCCGGCTGCATCAGGGCCATGAACGCGCCTTGGTTAGCCTGGCTACCGGAATTGGGCTGAACATTGGCGTAACGGCAGTCGAAAAGCTTGCACGCGCGCGCGATAGCGAGCTCCTCGGCGATGTCGACGAACTGGCAGCCGCCGTAATAGCGCTTGCCGGGGTACCCCTCCGCGTATTTGTTGGTCATCACCGACCCTTGCGCCTCCAGAACGGCGCGAGAGACAATATTCTCCGAGGCGATGAGCTCAATTTCGTCGCGTTGGCGACCGAGCTCGAGTTCGATCGCGCGGGCGATCTCCGGATCGGCGTCGGCGAGGGGCGCGGAGAAAAACGAGTTCGAGCGCACGGAAAGAGGAGCGGAAACGTTCATCGGCAAACCTTTCATGAAACGAGGCTTGGCCAAGGCGGCGAGCTGCGCGGCCATAGCATGGGCGGCCGCGCGCGCAAAAGGGAAACCAGGGCTGATGCCGCTCGACCCACACGCCGATCAGCTTGCGTTTAGCGGCTCTTGTTAGCGCCGGTGAAAATGACCACTTCGTCCTTGGCCACGCGATCGAGCAGCGCGTGGGCCTCCTCGTCCAGGAGGTCCTTGTCGATGCTTTCCGGCCTGAGGCTGGCGACGCGCAACTCCCAGCGCGCGCGTTCGTCCTTCAGCCCGGCGAGCTGAGCCTTGAGCTCAACGGCCTCGGCGTCGAATTTCTCGGCAGCCTTGAGCCCGTGCTCGCCGTTTGACGCGCCCCAGACCAGATAGCCGCTTGCGACCCCGAGCACGAGGTAGAGAGCGATCGGCAGCACGATCGAGCGCAGGCGCGTCCTTACGACCATCCGCCGATCCTGAGGCGGCAGCGTTAGCGCGAAGTTAATAAAAGGGCGCTTTTCGGGGCTGTGGGGGCTATCCAGCCGAGGTGTTGGCGGGAATATGTCTGCGAAAAAGTCCGGATAGCCATTACGCAAACCATGACGGTTACGTTCCGGTCGGAAAGCTGGTGGATTACGCTGGCGGCCGCAGCGATGGCTGCACCAGTTGGTCGCCATCGGACGCCCGGCAAATCATGCCGATGATGAAGGACAATCCGACGACAGTTTACATTTATCCAGAATCGCGCGACATCGACGCCATCGCGCGAGCCGGACGCGGAGGATCATATTGGAACGCCTCCTGCTTGAAGGAGATCGGCTCTCCGAAGTTTTGGCCTAAGGAAATTCCTCGAGCCGATCGTTGCTCGATACGAGCAGGATCATCCGGCGCCGCCGCCGCGGACGCCGCCAATTTGCAAGGAGCCTTGAACCCCTAGGGCGCCTTGATCGCCTCCCGCCCGGCATAACGGGCCTGATCGCCGAGCTCCTCCTCGATCCGGATCAGCTGGTTGTATTTCGCCAGGCGATCCGAGCGGGAGAGCGAGCCGGTCTTGATCTGTCCGCAATTGGTGGCGACCGCGAGGTCCGCGATAGTCGAATCCTCGGTCTCGCCCGACCGATGCGACATCACGGCAGTGTAACCCGCGCGCTGCGCCATATCGACGGCCGCCAGCGTCTCGCTGAGCGAGCCGATCTGGTTGACCTTGATGAGGATCGAGTTCCCAACCCCTTCTTTGATCCCGCGCTCGAGGATCTCGACGTTGGTCACAAAGATGTCGTCGCCGACGAGCTGGCACTTGCCGCCGATTTTGTCGGTGAGCAGCTTCCAGCCCGCCCAGTCCTGTTCGGCCATCCCATCTTCGATCGACAGGATCGGATAGGCGCCCTGAAGTTTTACGAGGTACTCGACCTGCTCCTCGACTGAGCGCGTCTTGCCTTCACCCTCGTAGACATATTTCCCGTCCTTGAAGAACTCGGACGCCGCGCAATCGAGCCCGAGCACCATGTCGTCGCCGGGTTTGAAGCCCGCCGCCTCGACCGCCTTGAGGCAGAAATCGAGCGCCGCCTCGGCTGACGGCAGGTTTGGCGCAAAGCCTCCCTCGTCGCCGACATTGGTGTTGTGTCCCGCCTTCTTCAGCGCGCTTCTTAGCGCGTGAAAAGTCTCCGCGCCCCAGCGCACCGCTTCGGCAAACGAGGGGGCGCCGACAGGCAGGATCATGAACTCCTGAAAGTCGATAGGATTGTCGGCATGCGCGCCGCCATTGACGATATTCATCATGGGCGTCGGCAAGACTCTCGCCATAGCGCCACCGACGTAACGGTAAAGCGTAAGGCCCGAAGCTTCCGCCGCCGCCTTGGCGACGGCAAGCGAGACGCCGAGGACGGCGTTCGCGCCGAGCCTCGACTTGTTATTCGTGCCGTCGAGCGCGATCAGCGTCTCGTCGATCTTCAGCTGATCTTCAGCTTCGAGACCGGAAACGGCGTCGAAAATGTCGCGATTGACCGCCTCGACAGCTTTCAGGACTCCTTTGCCGCCGAAGCGTCGCTTGTCTCCGTCGCGCAGTTCAACCGCTTCGCGCGTGCCGGTCGAAGCGCCTGAGGGCACGGCGGCTCGCCCCATCGAGCCGTCTTCGAGAACGACATCCACCTCGACCGTAGGATTGCCGCGGCTATCGAGGATTTCGCGGCCGACGACGTTCACGATCGCAGTCATTTTGACTCCAGAGCTGCAGGCATTGGTGAGGGGTCTTAAGGCATCCACGTAACCGATGAAAGACGGCCCGGATGCGGCAAGAAGGTCGAATTCGCAGCACTTTTGCATTCGTCGATGCACATTTGACCAAATTGATCAAAGCTACGAAAAATATGCATGGCAGGGGCGCTTAGCCACGTGACATAGCCAAAAAATTGGACTAGCAATGATGCGCTAAAAGGAGGCCGCTGCCAAAAGGTTTGGCGCCGGACGCCGTAGGGTCTGTGGGAGGACAAAAGCGTTCGACAGTCTTAATGCCGCTATCATCGCGGAAGGGATAGTAGACAACATCCGGGATTGTAAAACGCACTACGTGGATGAAAAAGGGGCGGGCCGCCGTAAGAGCGCCCCGCCCCTTAATCTTTTGGCAACGACGATTCTACTTGCCGGCGAACAGCTGTTCCTGCGGCGCGCCGAGCAAAGCGCTCTCGGGCGGAATTAGAGCCGACCGCCCAGGCCGATCCCTGCCAACGATGCCCCGGGTCTCTAAGTGACGGTTGGCCTCAGCGTCCTTCGGTCTCACCCTCCGCCCAATTTTGTTGCGTCTCGGCGATATAGGCGTCCAGTCGACCCTCGCTGATCGCGAGCCGGGCGCCCGACATCAGATCCTGATAATAGGCGAGGTTGATTTCGGTGAGGCCCATCATCGCGAGAATCTCGCCTGACTTCGTGAGATGGCGCCAATAGGCGCGGGAATAGTCGCGCGCCATCGGCGTGGACGACAGCGGATCGATCGGGCGAGGGTCGTCGGCAAAGCGCGCGTTGCGCAGGTTGAGACGGCCCCGGCGGGTGAACACCATCCCGTGCCGTCCAGCGCGCGTCGGCATCACGCAGTCGAACATATCGACGCCGCGCCTCATCGCCTGAAGCAGATCGTCGGGCGTTCCGACGCCCATGAGATAGCGCGGCTTGTCGAAGGGGAGATGCGGGACCACGACGTCGAGCATGTCGAGCATCGCCGCCTGCGGCTCGCCGACCGCCAATCCCCCGATCGAATAGCCGTGAAAGTCCATCACGACGAGCGCCTGGGCGCTGAACAAGCGAAGGTCTTTTTCCGTGCCCCCCTGGACGATGCCGAAGATCGCTCGGCCCGGCTGTTCGCCAAAGGCGATCTTCGAGCGCTCGGCCCATCGAAGCGACAGGCGCATCGCGCGCTCGGTCTCCCCATAGGAGCACGGCAGCCTCACGCACTCGTCGAGCTGCATCTGGATGTCCGAGCCGAGAAGGCGCTGCACCTCCATCGAACGCTCGGGCGTCAGCTCATGGCGCGATCCATCGATATGCGACTGGAAGGTCACCCCGTGCTCGCTGAGCTTGCGCAGTTTGGCGAGACTCATCACCTGAAAGCCACCCGAGTCGGTGAGGATGGGATGGGGCCAGTTCATGAATTTGTGGAGGCCCCCGAGCGCCGCGATCCGCTCGGCCCCCGGCGCCAGCATCAAATGATAGGTGTTGGAGAGCACGATGTCGTAGCCAAGCGCTCTTACCGCATTCGGGTGCATGGCCTTGACGGTGGCGGCGGTGCCGACCGGCATGAAAGCCGGCGTGTGGATGAGGCCGCGCGGGGTCGAGATCGCGCCGGTCCGCGCGCTTCCGTCCGTTGCGTGGACGGCGAAGGAAAATTCGTCGCTCACGGGCGTTCGTCACCCGCGCCTGTCTGGCCGGCGCGGGTCAAGAGGCAGGCGTCGCCGTATGAATAAAACCGATAGCCGACTTGAGCGGCGTGCGCATAAGCGGCGCGCATAGTCTTGAGCCCGCTGAAGGCAGCGACGAGCATGAACAGCGTCGATCGTGGCAAATGAAAGTTGGTCATGAGCGCATCGACGCAGCGGAACTCATAACCAGGAGTGATGAAAATATCCGTCCGACCTGAAAACGGCCGAAGCCGGCCTTTCTCGTCGGCGGCGCTTTCGACAACGCGCGCGGACGTGGTGCCGACACAGACGATCCGGCCGCCGGCTTCCCGCACGGCGTTCAGCGCCTCGGCTGTGGGCGCGCTGATTGAGCCCCATTCGGAATGCATCTTGTGGTCGCGCGTATCCTCGACCCTGACCGGCGCGAAAGTCCCGGCGCCGACATGCAACGTGACCTTGTGCAGCGCGACGCCTCGCGCCGCGAGGCGAGCGACCAGCGTGGGAGTAAAATGCAGGCCCGCCGTCGGCGCGGCGACCGCGCCAGGCGTGGTGGCGAACATCGTCTGGTAGTCCGCTGGATCGCTGGGCGACAAAGCGCGCCGCGAGGCGATGTAAGGGGGCAGGGGAGGGGAGCCAAGGCGTTCAATCGCCTCGTCCAGGGCCGCGCCGGCGAACTCAAAGCGCAGCAGAACCTCGCCCGCGTCGCCTTTGTCCTCCACTTCCGCGTCGAGCGCTGCGAGAAGGCAGGCCCTGCTCTCACTCGCCTCGCCAAAACGGATGCGCTCGCCGACTTTGAGCCTCTTGGCCGGCCGCGCGAGCGCCCGCCAGCGGCAATCATCGACGCGCTCGATCAGGGTCGCTTCGATCGAGGCGGCGGCCTCGCCTCTGACCCGGACCCCCTCGAGCCGCGCCGGAATGACTCGGGTATCGTTGACGACCAGCGCATCGCGGGGTGTGAGAAAGTCTGGCAGGTCGCGCACGTGCGCGTCCCTCAGGTCGCCGTGTAAGCCGACAACCAGCATCCGCGCGCTGTCCCGCGGATTCGCGGGAGCGAGCGCAATGCTTTCGGGGTCGAGAGCAAAATCGAAGGCGTCGACGCGCATTGCGGTCATCGCCATCCTGTCGAGGCCGTCAATCTGCGGCGTGGCGACCGCAATCGGGGCTGTGACCCTGAGCTCGCGCCCTGTTTGTCCCGCTCGTCATGAGCCGAAAGCGTCGCTATGATCTCAGCTCAAGCTGGCCTTGATGATCTTGTCGGCATCGCGGACGGGCTCGCCGCGCTTGATCTTATCGACGTTCTCCATGCCCGAAACCACCTTGCCCCAGACGGTATATTGGCGGTTGAGAAAGGCCGCGTCGCCGAAGCAGATGAAGAACTGCGAATTGGCCGAATCGGGGCTCGCGGCGCGCGCCATCGACACCGTGCCGCGCACATGTGGCTCAGCGTTGAATTCGGCCTTGAGGTCCGGATATTTCGACCCGCCGGTGCCGGTTCCCTTGGGACAACCGGTCTGCGCCATGAACCCGTCGATCACGCGGTGAAAGACGATGCCGTCGTAGAATCCTTCGGAGACCAGGCGCTTGATGTGCGCGACATGGCCTGGCGCAATCGCCGGGTTCATTTCGATCACCACCGGGCCCTTGCTCGTCTCGAGCGTTAGCGTATCGCCTGCGCTGCTCATATCGTTGCTCCCACTTATTTCGCGCTGGACGCCATGCGCAGGGTGACGATCTTGTCGGGATTCGTGACCGCGCCATTATTGTCCTGAGTTCCGGCCTTGATCTTGTCTACGACGTCCATTCCCGAGGTGACCTCGCCGAAGGCTGTATATTTGCCATCAAGGAAGCCCGCGTCGGCGGTTGTGATGAAAAACTGCGAATTGGCCGAATTCGGATCCTCCGCGCGGGCCATGCCGAGGATTCCTCGGGTGAAATGGGTTTGGTTGAACTCGGCTGGCACATCGGGAAGGGTGGAGCCGCCGGAACCAGTTCCGGTCGGATCGCCCGTTTGCGCCATGAACCCCGGTATGACCCGATGGAACGTCAGACCGTCGTAGAACTTCTGCTTAACCAGCGTCTTGATTTGCGCGACGTGCTTGGGCGCCCAGTCGGGACGCAGGTGAATGACCACCTTGCCGTGCTTCGTCGTGAGAACAACGGTGTTGTCGGGATCCTCGGCGGCCCAGGCGGTCGAAGCGGCGAGAAGAGGGAGCCAGAGCGCGGCGCGTCGGCTGCAAACGAACATGAACGGACCCTTTGAAGAGCGGCTGCCGGGTTTTGCGGCGGGCGGCTTGATAGCAGGTTGAAGAGGCATTGCAACCCGCGCCGCATCGGGCCGCCTCCACCGCAGGCAGGGTGCGGAAATTTCAGGCTTTCGCAGGTCGCGGGCGTGATAGTATACATGCGTTTCGCATTCGACGCCGATCGGAACCCCAAGCGATATGTCCCACACCTGTCTCGCCATGGCCGCAGTCGCCGCGCTGATCGCCTCCGCAGCGCCGGGTTTGGCGGCCGGGCCGGTGACGCGTCAATGCGATTACCGGGGCGAAGGCAAGCTCGGGCCCCTCGTCGTCGCCTATGACGCATCCGCCCGCCTGGTTCGGGTGACCGCGGCTGACGGCCGGCTGTGGCTCTACCAGGATGGGGCGATCGGCCGCCTCGGCCCCGCGATCGCGGCAGCTGACGATCCCGGACCGGTCCAGCAATTCGTCATCGAGCGGGCGGGCCAGGTGGAGGTTGGTTTCCGCTGGCCGGACGACGGCACGACCGGACACTTGGCCCATTTCGATGCCGCGGCGTTCAAGGATCTCGCGAAGCGCTGCGTCTGGCGCTCGCTTTGGGACTTCGCAATGGGGTGAAGAGGCCGGCCGACGCGGCCAGCCGTCCTCACATGCCCCCGTTCGGCTGCGGCGAGGGGTCGCGGTAGTAGGTATTGAGGATCGACAGCCGCGGCTTCTCGACCGGGACCGAGATCGCCTCCCGCCCGTGCCAGCTCGACCTCAGAAGCGAATAAGCCGGATGGATGACGACGAACGCGTAACCGGAGTTCGGCAGGAAAGGCACAGTCTTGTCCTTCACCAGCCCGTAGGATTTCCAGGCAAAAACGCCCATCGGGGAAATCTTATAGACGGCCGTGCCGAGATCGCGCTGCGAGTCGTCCGAGGGCAGGTAGATCTGCATGGTCAAGACCTTCCTGCGGGTGTCGGGATGAGGCTTGATCGCATAGCCGTTGAGGTCGGTGTACAGGACCGGCCGCGGATGCATTGGAACCGGCCACGCTTCGCCGCTTCTCCTGGAGCGAATGCGGAATCCCTCGTCCAGCGTTTCCCTCAAGGCGGACGCGACTTCGGTCGACGCCAGCACTCGCCGGACGATCCTCCAGAGCGCGCGGCTCTCCTCCGACCCAGGATCGCTGCGTTCGTCATAGAGCGCGTATTCCCGTCGCGTTCCGTCTCCATTCAGTCCAGCAAAGCGGTCGACATCGGGGAATCGCTGCAACAGGCGGGCGTAAAAGTCGCTGGGGAAGAAGTCGCGAAACCGAATCAGCGGATAGGGCTTGCGAAACGCCTCGGCATTGAGGATCGAATTGGTCGCTGATTCGAGAACCTGCGGGAACTCATCCTCATGCGTAGGCGTTTGGGACAAGCCAGCTTTTTCGCCGGCCTCAGCCATACCCATCATGTCTTGCCTCAATCGCGATCTCGATCGACCCACCGCATTATAAACCGGACGACGGAGTAACCCCAAGTTTCCGCGAACTCAACTCGGCCCGCGTCGGGAAGCCCGCTTGACAGTGACTCGAGCCGCATCGCAATCACCCGCCGCGGCGGCGCGCCGATATCTGGCCGAGCGATGAACTCCCTCCAACCCCTGCGTCACCAACTGGAACATATCGTATTTCGGGGCGCCCAGGCAGCCGCGACAGCCTTGCCGCTCGAGCTGGTATCGTCGACTTCAGGCCTCGCCTGGCGGCTCATCGCTCCTCGTCTCCATCGGCAGGAACGCGCGCTCCGCAATCTCAAGCTGGCCTATCCCGAGCTGTCGGAGGCCGAACGCAAGCGCATCGCCAGGGCCATGTGGGAGAACCTCGGCCGCACATTCGGCGAATCGTTTCACCTCAGGGAGATCGTCGCCCAGAAGCGCGTCCGCTTCGAGCCGATGGAGCAGCTAGAGGACATCATCCGCGGCGGCCCCTGCGTCGTCTGCGGGCTGCATCTCGGCAATTGGGAGCTCGTGGCTTACGCGAGCAAGCTCATGGGGGCCGAGTTCACTGGGGTCTACCAGCGCCTCAGCAATCCGCTCGTCGACGAGGACACCCGCAAACTGCGCGCCTTCCTCTACGAGGGAGGCCTTCTGCCCAAGACCCCGGTCACCGCGCGCGCGCTGATGAAGACGGCGAAGGCGGGAGGCTATCCCGCATTTCTCGCCGACCTCCGCGACGACAATGGCGCGGCCGTGCCGTTCTTCGGCGCGCCCGCGCTCGCGACCGTCTTTCCCGCTCTCCTCGCCCGCAAGACCGGGCTCCCGCTCTACGCCGGCGCGGCCTTCCGCGAGCCGAAGGTGCGCTTCGTCATCCGCGGCGCGCGGGTCGAGGTGCC
>Ga0209624_10001606_pt1 | contig 17437 bp, 15 predicted proteins | sample JacPinW_OM2H0_O1_FD_188565 | JGI IMG/M metagenome (GOLD analysis project Ga0209624, IMG submission 188565) | Forest soil microbial communities from Algoma, Ontario, Canada - Jack Pine, Ontario site 1_JW_OM2H0_O1 (SPAdes) (version 2) | ecosystem: Environmental > Terrestrial > Soil > Boreal...
TTTGCCGAACACTTCGATTGGACACACGCTTTCGCAGGCCGCCAGTGATTTGCCTTCCGCCGGTGGCGGAGGCGGCACAAGCATTGTTACTACGGGAAGAATGCCGGGTGGGCGCAGCGGCGGCGGCGGCGGTGGTGGCGGAGGAGGCGGGGGGCAGGCCGGCGCCGGGCTTACCATGCTCACCGATCCACAGGGAGTGGACTTTAGCGCCTACAACGCACGAATTGTCGCGAGCGTGAAACGCAACTGGTATTCCATCATGCCGGAATCGGCGCTGATGGGCGATCAGGGAATCGTGATGCTGCGTTTCCGTATTTTCAAGGACGGCACGGTGGTGGCCGAAGAGCCAATTCTGGAAAGATCGTCCAACAAGTCTCCGCTGGATCGCGCGGCGATGGGTTCGATTCGCGCGTCCAGTCCATTTGAACCGCTGCCTCCGGCATTCGGCGGACCTTTCGTCGAATACCAATTCATTTATTACTACAACCTGGAAATACCGCGCGGAAGGTGAGACCCACACGCAATCAAATTCTAGGCCTGATTTTACTCGGGCTTATTGCGCTGGTGTATTTAGTGCTGCGCTATAAAGGAATATTGTGACGCGCACTCCCGCGCTTGTAGCCATTGTTGGGCCAACCGCGTCCGGAAAATCTTCGCTGGGAATGCGAGTTGCGCGCGAATTGGGCGGGGAAATTGTTGTTTGCGATTCCACGCAGGTCTTTCGCGGATTTGATATTGGAACGTCAAAGCCTTCCGTAGCCGAACAGAAAAATGTGCGGCATCATTTGATCGATCTGCTGGAACCGGATGAATTATTTACCGCTGGCGTTTACCGCGAGCGCGCCATTGAAGTGCTCGCGGATTTGCGCGAACGCGGGCGCTTGCCGGTGATGACGGTCGGTACCGGGCTTTACATGCGCGCGCTGATTGACGGATTTTCCGATACGCCGGTGCGCTCGGAAGAAGTGCGTACGCGTTTGCGAAAAAGTATGGCGCGGCACGGCGCGGATTATTTGCATCGCGCGCTGCGAAGAATTGACGCCACTGCTGCTGCGCGGATTGGGCCGCGGGACACGCCGAAGCTGATGCGCGCGATTGAAATATCGATGCTGGCGGGGAAACCAGTTTCGGAAGTGCAAAGCGCGCGCAGGCAAAAACTGGAGGGATTTCGCGTAATCAAAATTGGATTGATGCCGCAGCGCACCGCGCTCTACGAACGCATCGAGCGCCGCACCATCGAGATGATAGATCGCGGATGGCTCGCGGAAGTGAGCGCGCTTGTGGCGAAGGGAATTCCCGCCACGGCGAAACCATTTTCGTTTATCGGATATGCGGATTTGCGCGCGCATCTGGAAGGAAAAAATAAATTGCCGGCGGTGGTTGCGGCAATTCAGCAGGCGACGCGGAGATACGCGAAACGGCAGGTGACGTGGTTTCGTCCGGAGAAGGATGTGAAATGGTTTGAAGGATTTGGAGATGATGCGAAGGTTTCTGATGATGCGCTGAAATATCTTGGCGGGGAAATTGAGCGGAAAGAGTAAAGTGAAGGCAAAATGAAAACGACATCACACACAACGGAACATCGCGAACGAGTTTTTCTGGTTGGCCTCGGAAAGAAGCGTCCGGGACGATTGCCCGGCGTGGAAGCGGGACAGGCCGAGCGCGAATCGCTACTGGAATTGGCCGAACTAGCGCGAAGCGCGGGCGCTGAAGTTACCGGCTCAATGCTGCAGATGCGCGAGCGTCCCGATCCTGCGACGCTGGTCGGACAAGGCAAGCTGGAAGAAATCGAAATTGAAGCGCGCATGCACAATGCGCCGCTGGTAATTTTCGATACGAATCTCAGTCCGACGCAGCAGCGAAACATTGAAGAAGCGCTCGACCGCCGTGTGATCGATCGCACGCAAATTATTCTGGATATTTTCGCGAGGCATGCGAGCAGCCGTGAAGGTCAGCTTCAAGTTGAACTCGCTCAGTTAAATTATTTGCTTCCGCGCCTGGCCGGACAGCGCAAAGATCTTTCGCGGTTGGGCGGCGGAATCGGAACGCGCGGTCCCGGCGAACAAAAATTGGAAACGGATCGCCGGCGCATCCGCGAAAAAATCGGACGCATACAGAAAAGTATTGAGATGGTGCGCAAGCAGCGCTCGTTACGGCGTGAAAAACGTCAGGCCGTGCCGCTGGGAACAGTTGCGCTGGTCGGATATACGAACGCAGGGAAATCTACTTTGTTCAATGCGCTGAGCAAAGCGGGCGTGCTGGTGTCGTCGAAAATGTTTGCGACGCTTGATCCCACCATTCGCGCCGTGCGATTGCCTTCCGGACGCCGAGTGCTGCTCTCCGATACGGTGGGATTCATCCGCGCGCTGCCTCCCGCACTGATTGCCGCGTTTCGCGCCACGCTTGAAGAAGTGCAGGAAGCGTCGCTGCTGCTGCACGTCACGGATATTTCAAATCCGCATCACGCCGAGCAGGATGCGGAAGTAGAAAAAGTTTTGGCGGATCTGAACGTCAGCGAGCGTCCGCGATTATTAGTTTGCAATAAAATTGATCGCCTGCCGAAAGATGAACTGGCCGCGCTGATTGCCGCGAATCCCGCCGAGCAAACGAGCGGCGCCGGAATTGTTGGAAAAGTTTTTGTTTCCGCGCTGAAGAATGAAGGTCTCGACGAACTTTTGCGCCGCATGGACGAAGCGATGCCCATTGACGAAGTCGTGCACATGAAATTATTAGTGCCGCTCGCCGATGGACGCATGCTCGCGCTGATTCATGCGCTTGGACGCGTTATCAGTTCAGAAATCGAAGATTCTTCCATGCGTTTAGAGGCGGATGTGCCGGAATCATTGGCGCGAAGACTAAATGCGTACGCCGTGAAATGATTTGGCTCCGCCGAGATTTGTTCCGCGGTGCGCAACGCAATTCAGCGTGATGATGAATATGTTACTGCGCGATGAATGTCGAATTCAGCCCGATTTACGCGCCAAATCGCGTTAATTGACTGGAGAGTAACGAATTTGAATTTTGGGCGCGCTGTGGAAATTCCTGTGGAAAGCCAAAGAAATTCCGCTTGCCATTCAAGCCGCAAAAGTAACGTGAGAAATGCGGAACTTCGCGATGGCGTTGTAAGTCTTTTATTTACATAGGCTTACAGTGATATTTTCCGCCATCCATTCCGCGGCGTCAACAGGGGGTAACTTTTTACCAACTCCCGGATTTGCACAGGTTTGGGGCAACCGCGTGTGGAAGTGGTTACTTTGCACGGACTTCCGAGCTAGTACTTAATCCGGTGACAAATTGAGAAGCACCCAAAAACCGAGCGTTGACGAGCGCGAATGCTGGGACTATAGTGTGATTCTATACCCGAATCTGCGGCGGGTGGAGGCTTCGGCGGCCTCCGGTGCCTTATGAATCTTCCAAATTCGCTGACAATTCTACGAATCTTTTTTGTGCCGGTGCTCGTCGTCGTTCTGCTGACGGGCCAGCCGAATTTTACCTTGTTCGGCACTCATATCACTTACGTAATTTTGGGCGTACTTATTTTATTGGCTGCGGCGGCAACGGATTGGGCTGACGGATATCTTGCGCGGCTGAAGCAGCAGGAAACAACGCTGGGAATGTTGCTCGATCCCATCGCGGATAAATTGCTGATCTCCGCGGCGTTTATTTCGCTGGTGCAAATGGGTTTGGTTCCGGCGTGGATGGTGGTGATCATCATCGGACGCGAATTTACCGTGCAGGGTCTGCGGACAATTGCGTCCGCCGAAGGATTTACGATTCAAGCTTCCGCATTGGGAAAAACGAAAACTGTTTTGCAAATTCTAGCGGCGAGCGCGGTGATCTTAAGCGCGAAACATGACTTCATGAAATGGACAGCCAACGTCCTTCTGTGGCTCGTGGTGGTCAGCGCCATTCTTTCCTCGGTGCAATATTTCATGAAATTCTGGAGCCAGGTGGACGGCAGCATCAAGCAACGCCGCAAGCTCCGTCTGCTCGAACGAATCGAACGCGAAAAGAAAATGCAGGATGTCCCCACTCTTTAATTCCCGTGCGGCTGAGTCTTCCGAATCACTTTCCAATCAAGATAAGAGCGCGCTGTTGAAAATTGCGCGGCAATCACTGGTGGAAACAATTGTGAATGGCCGCCGTTGGCAACCGGACGCGCCCGTTGGAATACTCGCCGAGCGCCGCGGAGGATTTGTCACGTTGCACGTGCGCGGCAAATTGCGCGGATGCGTCGGCCAAGTGGAAGCGAACAAATCGCTCGCAGAAACGGTAGGACGATGTGCGATTTCCGCGGCGCGCGAGGACGACCGCTTCAATCCCGTTCAGCCGGACGAAGTGGCGCAGCTCGAAATCGAAATTTCTGTGCTTTCATCACCAAAGGCAATTGCGCCAAACGAAATTGTTGTCGGCAAGCACGGACTGATCGTCGAGCGCGGCCCATTTCGCGGATTGCTTCTGCCGCAGGTAGCAACTGAGCGCAATTGGAGTGCTGAAAAATTTCTTTCCGAAACTTGTCTGAAAGCAGGATTGCCGGCCGACACATGGAAATCCGCGGAAACTCGAATCTTTGGATTCACCGCCGAAGTTTTTTCAGAGAACGAATCGGCGCCGGAACTTTCAAAATAGTCATCGCATTGCTGAAACGCACTTCGCCCCGGCTCACGTCTTTGTTATCCTAGCGGCGTTCCGGAGAAACCAATCTTGTCGCGTAATACCACAGCAATTCGCGCGTACCGCAGCGGGCCAAAAATCCTGTGATCTCCGCCATCGATCTTTCCGCCGATGTCGGCCTGGTAGCCGTCGGCCTCGTCACGCTGAATCTTTTGCTCGGCCTGATGATGGCGCTGCGCTACAGCCCGACGCGCCACTGGCCGCACAAGCGTTTCAACTATTTCCGCATTCATAATTGGACGGGCTATCTTCTGCTGTTCACTTCGATCCTGCATCCGATAATTCTGCTATTTTCTTCCACGGCGAAATTCCGCCTCATCGATATAATTTATCCAGTCCATTCGCCAAGCCAGCCTCTGGATAACACCATCGGCGCAATCGCCTTGTACCTTCTGATGATTGTGGTGGTCACTTCCTATCTGCGAATCACGCTGGGCCGAAGAACATGGAAGGCGTTTCATTTCATCACTTACGCCGCCGCAATCGCGCTGTTCTGGCACAGCATTTTTACGGATTCCGAACTGAAGAATTCGCCGCTCGATCCATTCGACGGCGAAAAAGTGTTCATCGAAGTTTGCCTGCTGGTGATCATCGGTATTGGAATTTGGCGGTGGCGGCACGCCGTACGCAAAGCGCGCGCAGCGCGTTCGTAAATTTCACTTAGCCAAAAAATAAGGGCCGGCGTTAGCCGGCCCTTCGTATTCAATCTCAACTAAATTAAATTTCTACTGCTCAAGTTCGACGTAATCGCCTTGATATATCTCGCGCCGCACATCGGTAAGCATCAGCGTAGCGGTATTCCCGGAGACGCGAAGTACGATTCCTTCGCCCAGAATTTCCCGCGGCAATCCCGGCCACTCGTAGGCCACTGGTGTGCTTCCGAATCCGAAGAGTTTATATTCGGTGCCTTTGTCCTGATATATGGTGGCAACTCCGCGGCCTTGATTGCGGAACACGCGCAGGTAGCTTCCAACTCTAACTCCTTGCGACGCGCCAATGTTCACATATACGATGCTGCTGCTTCCCGACGCTTGGCCGAAATATTTTGATGCGACAATCATGCCGGTTTTGCCCGTCGCCGGTGCGAACTGATCCACCACCTGCGCATCCTGTTTCAAAGGCGGCGCCGGACGCTCTTGGAACGGCAACACAACATCGCCGCGCTGAATGTAATCGCAGGTCGATTTAACTTCCGCCGTGGATACTTTGTCGCCGACGTGAACCACCTTCAACCTGCCCTCGTCAGCCCATGTCCGTCCCATCGCGCGCAGCAATTCATCTTGTCCCTTAAACCAGGGTTCCTTCAGTTCGTCCTTCACACTCCTGATCACCAGGAATTCATCGCCGACCTTCACGCCTTGTCCGGAGCCGCGGTTGATGTAAACCAGTTGGCCGGCGACGAAGCCCACTTTATCCACGGACTGCTCGCCCGAAATAACGTAGCTATCCTGAGGAACCGCATCCGACGTAACCGCGCCTGAGCAATACATCGCGGTTGGATCAACCGTGGTGCGCCGGGGAACCTGAGCGCCGGAAACACCGGCAACCATCCCCAAAATCAGGCCAAAAGTAACGAATTTGCCTCGCATGTGCTTCACTCCTTGAACTCTGTGGACGCGCCCCTAAGCGCAAATGATAAGCGCAAAATTGAACGCAATCGTCCTACGTCCACGCTAGCAAAGGGGCAAATGAGCGTCAATTGCCCGTGAGGACAGCCTTTACACATTCGACACCGCATGGTAGAAGCAAAAGTTCATCTTCCAAGCGCTAATTCAGGGGGCGGAAAGTGTTATTCGGGCGGGAGCGCATTTGCGTGGTGATCGCGGAAAGAACGGCTGACGCCGCGCTAAAGGCGCTGCGGCAGACGCTGAAGAATTCGCGCACCGCGGAATTGCGCATGGATTGGCTGAGTTCCAACGCGGAAATCGACCGGCTAATCATGCGGCTGCAAGTGGACCGCAAAAAAGCGTGCGTTATCGCCACCATGCGCCGGCGCGCGGCAGGCGGTAAGTATGCTGGCGATGTGCACGATCAGATGTTATGGCTGCGCTTCGCTGCCGAATGCGGATGCGCCTGGTGCGACGTGGAAGTGGAATCGGCAGAACGCCTCGACCAGTACGGCCTGGACGAATTGCGGCAGGTTGGCGCGCAGGTGATGATTTCCTTCCACGATTTTCGCGGAACGCCGCGCGATTTGCAGGCCGTCGTGCGCCGCTTGGAACGATGCGGCGGCGATGCGATCAAAATTGCGGCGCACGCTCGGACAATCGGCGATAGCGTGCGGGTGTTATCAACTGCGCAGGGCAAGCGCGACGTGGTCGCCGTGCCAATGGGCGAAGTTGGATTGCCCGCGCGAATTCTTGCGTTGCGCGCGGGAAGCGCGCTGGCATACGCCGCCGCGGATCAAGCCACCGCGCCGGGACAACTCTCTGCCGGCGAAATGCGAGGCATGTACCGCGCCGAGAAACTGGATCGGAGAACGAGCGTTTACGGAGTAATTGGAAATCCCATCGCGCATTCGCTTTCGCCGCTCATGCACAACGCGGCTTTCGCGGCCCGTCGAGTGAATGCTGTGCTGCTGCCATTTCTGGTGACGGACCTGAAAGATTTTCTCGCGGCGGCTCCGAAATTTGGCGTGAAGGGATTCGCGATTACGCTGCCGCATAAGCAGGCCATCATTCCGCATCTGGACGGATGCGATCCGCTGGCCGCAAAAATCGGCGCGGTGAATACTGTGGTTGTGCGCGGCGGCGGAAAATTGTACGGATATAATACGGACTACGTCGGCGTCCTGCGCGCGCTTTCTTCGCGTGTGGAATTGAAAGGCAGTAGAGTGTTGTTACTTGGCGCGGGTGGCGCCGCGCGCGCCGCTGCATTTGCGCTGGTTGAAGCAGGCGCGAATGTAAGCATTTGGGCGCGACGCGATGCGCAATCCGCCGGGCTGGCGCGCGATGCAAACTGCGAATCAATCGCGCGCAAAAAATTGAAAGGCGAATTCTTCGACGCGACTGTGAATTCCACGCCGCTTGGTCTGCGCGAAAGTGACGCGCCGCCATTGCGCACGGACGAATTAAATTGCCGCGTTGTGATGGACATGATTTATCGTCCCATGCGCACGAAGTTGCTGAAGCTCGCCGAGCGCCGCGGAATCGAAACTGTCTCCGGCGCGGAAATGTTTATCGCGCAAGGAATCGCGCAGTGGGAAATTTGGCTGGGCCAGCACGCGCCGGCGGAAATTATGCGGCGAGTAACGCTGGCCGCGCTGAAGCGCGAAGAAAAGCGCACAGGCAAATAGCGCGCGGCCCACGCGCCGCCGACAATTTCTCGAATCACTGAAAAATTGGTACAACATTTAGTATGGAAGTGTGTGTGAAGGACGAATGATTCAACCCGATTTCAAAACGTTTCGCAAAATGGCGCGGCAGGGAAATTTAGTTCCCGTGTATGAAACGGTGCGCGCCGATTTGCTGACGCCCGTTTCCGCATATCTTCGGCTTTCGCGCGACGCGCGCTACGCCTGTCTGCTGGAAAGCGTGGAAGGCGGCGAAAAAATCGCGCGCTACACTTTCGTTGGAGCAAATCCCGCGCAGGTTTTCCGCTGCCGCCGCGGCGCATGTGTGCTGGAATCCGACGGGCGTATGCAACTCGAATACGGCAATCCCATGAAATTTTTGCGTGGGCTTGTCCGCAAGTATCAGCCGGTCCGCGTGCCGGGACTTCCTCCGCTGGTTGGCGGCGCGATTGGATATTTTTCGTATGACATGGTGCGCCAGTTCGAGCGCATTCCCGATTCCGGCCGCGACGACGCAGGTCTGGACGATACCGTCATGATGTTTTTCCTCGGTCTCGTTGTGTTCGATCACGTGCAGCATCGCGTGTGGATTGTGCGCAACGTTTATACCGACGGGCAGGGAAGTCTGCGCGAGAAATATAACGCGGCCGCGCGTGAAATCGGCGCATTGAAGAAAATGCTTGGCCAGCCGGTGGCCGAGGAAAAGCCGGCGCGCAAGCGCGGAAGTAAATCCAAGCACAAATTGAAATTTGTATCGAACATGACGCGCGCGAAATTTATTTCTTCCGTAGGCAAGGTGAAGGAATACGTTCGCGCGGGCGATGCGTTTCAAGTTGTGCTCAGTCAGCGATTTTCCGCGAAAATGGAAACCGATCCGTTTGAAGTGTATCGCGCGCTGCGCGTGGTAAATCCTTCGCCGTACATGTATTTCCTGAAGCTGGGCGATATGGCCGTGGCCGGCAGCTCTCCTGAAATGCTCGTGAAGGTTCAGGGACGCGATGTTTTCTACCGTCCGATTGCAGGCACGCATCCGCGCGGTCGTGACGAAAAGGAAGATCAGAAACTTGAGGCGCAAATGCTGGCCGATCCAAAGGAACGCGCCGAGCACATCATGCTGGTGGATTTGGGTCGCAACGATCTAGGCCGTGTTTGCGAATACGGCTCCGTCCGGGTGGAAAAATTAATGTTCGTCGAGCGCTACTCGCACGTATCGCATCTGGTTTCCAGTTTGCGCGGCACTCTTCGCGCGGACGTGAATTGTTTTGACGCGCTCGCCGCATGTTTTCCCGCCGGCACACTTTCCGGCGCGCCAAAAGTTCGCGCTATGGAAATTATTGACGAGCTGGAGCCGACTCGCCGCGGCGTCTACGGCGGCGCAATTCTCTATTTGGATTTCGCGGGCAATCTCGATTCGTGTATCGCAATTCGCACGTTGGTAGTGAAAGATGGCGTTGCTTACGTGCAAGTCGGCGCGGGGTTGGTGGCGGATTCTGTTCCGGCAACTGAATACGCGGAGACGCTAAATAAATCCAAAGCACTTTTCCGCGCGATTGAAATGGCGCAGTCCGACGAAGATTAGCGCGAAATGACAATCACTTCGCGCGCGGCTAAAATGAAAATATGATTCTGCTGCTCGACAACTACGATTCCTTCACCTACAACCTGGCGCAGTATCTGGGTGATCTGGGCTGCGAATTGGAAGTTCGCCGTAATGACAAAATAACTTTGGATGAAATCGCGCGCGCCAAACCTGAAAAAATTGTGATTTCGCCCGGCCCGTGCACGCCAAGCGAAGCCGGAATTTCCGTCGAGCTAATTAAGAGATTCGCGGGCAAAATTCCGATTCTCGGCGTGTGTCTGGGGCATCAAGCAATGGGCGAAGCATTCGGCGGAAAAGTTGTGCGCGCAAAGAAAATTCTGCACGGCAAAACCAGCGAAGTATTTCACGACGGCAAAACAATTTTCCGCGGCCTCGCAAAACCGTTCGTCGCAACGCGCTATCACTCGCTGATCGTCGAACGAAAATCCTTGCCGCGCGTGCTGGAAATTTCCGCTGAAACTTCTGACGGCACGATCATGGGCCTGCGTCATCGCAAATTCCGCGTGGAAGGCGTGCAATTCCATCCGGAATCAGTTCTCACCGAGCCCGGAATGCAGTTGCTGAAAAATTTTCTAGCCCTGAATTAATTTCCGCTAACCACCGCGCCGAAACTACCATTTCAAATCCGCCAGCAGCGCTCCATAAACTTCCATCCCCATCCACAAATTTCCGATCCGTAAATTTTCGTTTGGGCTGTGCTGATTATCGTCATAATTCACGATCGGCACGTTAATCACGGGCAACCGGAGACTTTCAAAAATATACATCGGCGAACTTCCGCCGCTCATCGGCATTCTGATCAATCCGCCTCCAACCGCCGCGTTCACAACATCCACCAGCGCTCTGGAAACGGGCAAATCCATTGAAGTGAAACTCGCCGGATAGGCGCCTGCCGACATTTCCACGCGCGCAATTTTCGCGTACCTCTGACGATCTTCCATCCTCGGTTCGCGGGTCGTTATGTAATAACCTTGCTTGCGAATATGCGCCACCAGCCGCTCGAACTGCTCCTGCGGAGAAATATTTTTCACCAAACGCATATCAATCGCTGCTGTGGCGCGTTCCGGAATAATTGTGCGCGCTTGATCGCCAACATCTTCGCTGCGCAACCCGTCAATATTCAGCGAAGGTTGCGTGATCAGCTCCACCAAATGTTTTCCGCCGCCTTCGGGCGTGTTGATTCCCAAATCCTGTCCCAATTCCGTGTCATTGTCCGGCATTTCTTTCAGAGCCAGTTGCGCGGTCGGCCCAAGATCTGCGACGCCATCGTAAAATCCGGTTATGCGTACGTGACCATTGTCATCCTTCATGCTCGCCAAAAGTTGCGCCAACCGCATCGCCGGATTCGGCGCCCAATTTCCGTAGTGTCCGCTATGCAGCGAATGCAGCGGCCCGTAGACGGTTATATCCGCGCGAACAATTCCGCGATTTCCGAATAGCACTTGCATTCGCCCCGATTGGTGCACCGGCCCATCGCCGTTAATCAGCAAATCGCCCTGAAGTAGATCGCGATGATCCATCAACGTCTTTTCCAAATGCGGCGAGCCGGCTTCTTCTTCGCCATCGAAAACGACTTTCACATTCACGCCGATGGGAATTTTGTGCGCGCGCAGCGCGTCAATGGAAGCAAGCAGCGCGACGATGGGAGATTTGTCATCTGCTGATGAACGCGCGTAGAGCCGCCAATCATCGTTGTATCGTTCGTGATCGCTTGGAAATGAAATGATCTGGCCTTGGGAATCGAGCGGCCTGTCTCGTAGCGTCGGCTCGTAAGGCTTTGTGCCCGTCCACGTCGCCGGATCAACGGACTGCCCGTCGTAATGCATGTAAAAAATAATTGTGCGCTTTGCGTTGGGCGTTACTAATTTTCCAAACACAACCGGTCCGCGATGTTCGATTTCCAAAAATTGCGTTTCAAATCCGCGGGCGCGCAGCATCTCCTCAAGCTTGTCAGCGTTCAGCCGAATGTTGTCCGCATCGGAAGCAAAATTTGGAATTTCAAGCAGCGCGCGAAGCTCGTCCATCACGCGCATCTCATTCGCTTCGCGCCAAACGCGAATCTCGCCCGCCGTATGCGAAACAGCTGTCAACGGGCGCGGCGGGGATTTCGGGCGTTGCGCCGTCGGCAAAAGCGCCAGCGCGGCAATTCCTAACATCGCAATTCCAATGCGGCCATTCGCGAGTGATGACATTTGCTCTCCCTCGGCACGATTTCGACAAACTGTCTCTACGCTAGACGCCCGGGGCGAGACTATAGTTTTCTGCAACCGGGCACAATTTCTTTTAAGTGGAAAGACGCAAGATGCAGAGGTCTCAATGGCAGTACCGAAAAGTCTCTAGCGATTCGTAAATTCAATCAGCGCATCCAACTTTTCTTCCGCGGCGCCGGAATCAATTGACGCCGCCGCAAGTTCCGCGCCTTCGCGCAAGTTCGCCGCGCGTCCTGCGACAAATATTGCGGCGGCCGCGTTCATCACAACAATATCTCGGCGTGGGCCTGGCTCGCCAGCGAAAATCGCGCGAATAATCTCGGCATTTTCCGATGGCCCGCCGCCAGCAAGCGCGCTCAGCGGAGCGCGCTCAAGTCCAAAATTCTCCGGAGTGATCCGCAGCGTGCGAATATCCGGATACGCATTTCCTCGCGCCACAGCCGATTGATTTGGCGCGCCAACTTCCGCCACAAGCGTTTCGCCGCTCAGCGATATTTCATCCAGCCCGTCGTCGCCGTGAACCACAAACGCATGACGCGTGCCAAGTTCGGCCAGCGCCCGCGCAATCGGTTCAACCCATTTTGCGTGAACCACTCCCAGAACTTGCGCGGCCGCGCAAGCAGGATTTGTCAGCGGGCCCAGCAAATTAAATATCGTGTGTCCGCCAAGTAGTCTCCGTGCCGGCGCAGCGTGACGCGCAGCCGCATGCGCTGCGCGCGCAAAAAGAAATCCGACTCCGATTTCCAGAATCGCTTCGCCGGATTGCGCCGTGGGAATTTCCACGCGCACGCCCAGCGCTTCCAGCACATCGGCGGATCCGCTGCGCGAACTTGACGTACGATTGCCATGTTTCGCGACGTGCACTCCCGCGCCCGCCACCACAAACGCCGCCGCGGTTGAAATGTTAAAAGTATTTCGTCCGCTGCCGCCCGTGCCGCACGTGTCCACCATTTCACTGGCCAGCGCGTGGCGTTGCTCGGCGCTCAGATTTGGAAATACGGGACTCGCATGTCTACGCATCACCGTCGCAAATCCCACAAGCTCGTCCACGCACTCACCTTTATCGCGAAGCACGGAAAGCAGCAGCGAAATTTCGTCGTCGCTCAATTTTCCGCTGAGCAATTCTTCCGCAACGGATTCCGCGTCGGCGCGCGTCAGATGCGCGCCTCCGGAAATTCGCGTGATGTGGTGGGCTAACATTTTCAGTTCACGAAGCGCTGGACGCCTTTCTGCGCGGACGCCGTACCAACTCTCCTTCGCAATTCGGACATATTGCCGAGAATTTTTCAGTACACTCCGCGCAAAATGTACATTCAAATGAACAAATAAACGCGTCGCCGCCCCGCGAGAGTGGCCGCTCGCAATGCATGCATCTCATTTTCATTTCCAGCGCCATCGACTCGACTTTCCCAGAAATGCAGTCGCCTTGCTCCCCGCTCCAGTTCCAGATAAACTTACGTGTTTTCCATTCCATAAAATTTTAGCATTGATGGAGCGCGCGTGAAGATACATGAGTATCAGGCCAAGGCAATTTTGGCAAAGTTCGGTGTTCCCACTCCGCGCGGCATCGTTTTATTCAACGCAAACGATGCGCGCCTCGCCGCCGAAAAATTGGGCACCAAAGTTGTTGTCGTGAAAGCGCAGATTCATGCCGGAGGCCGCGGCAAAGGCGGCGGCGTGAAACTTGCAAAGTCTCGTGACGAAGCCATGCAGCTGGCTTCGGAAATTATGGGCATGAATCTCGTTACCGTGCAGACGGGGCCTGCCGGAAAAATTGTGAAGCGCCTGCTGATTGAAGAAGGGCTCGATATTAAACGCGAACTTTATTTAAGCGTCGTAGTGGATCGCGCTGCCGAGGCGCCCGTTTTTCTGGCAAGCACTTCCGGCGGAATGGAAATTGAAGAAATGGCCGCGAAAGATCCCGAAGCAATTCTGCGAGAGCGGATTGATCCCGCCGTCGGATTCCAACCGTATCAAACGCGCAAGCTGGCGTTCGGCCTCGGATTGAAGGGCGATGAAATTAAGAATGCAGGCCCATTTTTCCAGGCGCTCTATCGCGCAGTGATGGAAACTGACGCGTCGCTCGTCGAAATTAATCCGCTGATCGTGACCGGCGAAGGAAAACTTGTTGCGCTCGACGCGAAAATGGTTTTCGACGACAACGCGCTCTATCGCCACCCGGAACTAAAAGAACTTCGCGACACTGACGAAGAAGATCCACTCGAAGTGGAAGCTTCTAAATTCAATTTGAATTACATCAAGCTGGACGGCACCGTGGGCTGCATGGTCAATGGCGCGGGCCTCGCAATGGCCACGATGGACATTATTAAACTCGCAGGCGGATCGCCCGCGAATTTCCTGGACGTTGGCGGAGGCGCCAGCGCGGAGCAAGTGAAAAACGCATTTCGCATTTTGATGAGCGACGAAGCCGTGAAGGGCGTGTTCATCAATATTTTCGGCGGAATTCTGCGATGCGATGTGCTCGCATCGGGCGTAGTTGCCGCCGCGCGCGAGTTGGGAATCACCGTGCCGGTGGTGGTGCGAATGGAAGGAACGAACGTCGAGGAAGGGAAAAAGATTTTGAGCGACTCGAAATTGAATTTCACCATTGCCGATGGAATGAAAGACGGCGCGGAAAAAATTGTAGCGCTCGCGCGCAAAGCAGGAGGCGCCCGATGAGCGTTCTCGTAAATGAAAAAACACGCGTCATCATTCAGGGTTTGACCGGCCGCGAAGGAAGTTTTCACGCCGAGCAGATGATCGCCTACGGCACAAAAGTTGTTGGCGGCGTTACGCCCGGCAAAGGCGGCACAAAACATTTGGACGTTCCGGTGTTCAGCACCGTTGCCGAAGCCGTGAAAGCCACGGGCGCAAACGCATCCGTAATTTTTGTTCCGCCTCCATTCGCAGCGGACGCAATTCTCGAAGGCGCCGATTCCAAATTGCCGCTGGTCGTTTGCATCACCGAAGGAATTCCGGGATTGGATATGGTCCGCGTCGCAGCGGTTCTGCGCGGCGGAGCAACTCGTTTGATCGGTCCGAATTGCCCCGGAATTATTTCGCCGGGCAAATGCAAAATCGGAATTATGCCGGGAAGAATTCACAAGCAAGGCCGCGTTGGACTCGTTAGCCGCAGCGGAACGCTCACCTACGAAGCCGTGGACCAACTGACCAAGCTCGGCATCGGACAATCCACCTGCATCGGAATCGGCGGCGATCCAATTATCGGCACAAGTTTTCTGGACTCGATTCGCTTGTTCAATGAAGATCCCGATACGGAAGCCATCGTGATGATCGGCGAAATCGGCGGCAACGCCGAAGAAACCGCGGCGGAATATATTCGCCTTCACGTGAAAAAACCGGTGGTCGGATTCATCGCCGGACAAACCGCTCCTCCGGGCCGCCGCATGGGCCACGCCGGAGCAATTATCAGCGGCGGCATGGGCACCGCAAAAGAAAAGTACAAAGCGATGGAAGCCGCGGGAATTCGCACGGTGCAAAGCCCCGCGGAAATTGGACACATGATGGCTGATGCACTGAAGCGCAAATCCAGCGCGAAAAAGCCGGCAGCGAAGCCGGCAAAGAAAGCCGCGCCGGCCAAAGCGAAAGCCAAGCCGACGAAGAAAAAGAAGCGCTAAGATTCAGAAATTAATTTTACAAGTCCCTCGGAGGAAATTGTGGCATTGGAAAAGACATTTGCAATCATCAAGCCCGACGCGTACAAACGCGGACTTACCGGCGAAATCCTGTCTCGCATTCACAAAGCAGGATTTTCAATTCTTGCGATCAAGTCGGTCAGCTTAAGCAAAACTGAAGCTGAAGGTTTTTACGCCGTCCACAAAGCGCGCCCATTTTTCGGCGAGCTGACAGACTTCATGAGTTCCGGCCGTTGCGTTCTAATTGTGATGGAAGCCGATGGCGCCATCACGAAATGGCGCGACACGATGGGCGCCACCGATCCAGCGAAAGCCGCGCCCGGAACAATTCGACGCGATCTGGGCACCAGCATCGGCAACAATTGCACGCACGGATCAGACGCGCCGGAAACCGCGTCTTTTGAAATGGGATATTTTTTCGCCGGCATGGAACTGTAGTAGCGCTCGCAACGCGCGAAGTTTTTCATTTGCGCATCGCAAAATAAAAGCCCACTTCCCGCACGAAAAGGGAAGTGGGCTTTGTTTTTTCCGCACGCTCTAATGATGTATCGGCTGTAACTCCGTCCAATTTCCAGTAACCACGCCCTGCGGATTTGAATTGGGTCCGTTGGCCTGTATCACCACGCTTCCCGGTCCCGTGCCATTTGAGTATGTGTGGTCATACTGATTGCTCTGCGTCTGCGTTTGTCCTGTGGTCGGGTTCACGTAAAGCTGTTGATCCAGCAGGTAATCAGAAACGTCTCGCGCATGGCCGCTGCGTGCATCCTCGCGCGCATTGAAAGCTTGAACGCCGGCACTTTTGTCCGCCTCATGCTGAGCGAAGGCTTGGTTCCTCGCCTCACCTTGCTGTTGCATATTGGCAATGAACGCCTGCGAATTCGCCATCCTCTGCGCCTGTTCTTGTTCCCCCATCTTCAGAATGGAATTTTCTACCGCCCACGACCTCGCAATGGAATCCTCCCCAATTTTCTGTATGCCCGCAATGAATTCATCCGACTGCTTCTTCACGGCGGCCGCATATTTCGCGGCGTAATCCGGATTTTCTTTGAACGATTTGCTAATTACAGTGAACCCATTCATGTGGGCCATCAGTTGCCCCTTCGGTGCGCGCATTGTGCTAACAACGGAAGTCGAACTGATTACGCGTGCGGACTCCATAGGGCTCGACACCCTCTGTCCGGGCCGAAAGGGCACCAACACCGGTGTGGCCGTGTCGGTAGCGATCATCACGACATGCAGGCCTTCCTCTTCGGGACGCCCGTTTAGGTCGTAATGGAGAAGCAGCGCCCAGGCTTCGGCCTTCGTCGTGGTCGGGTTGCGGTTTCCGGCAGCGGCGGCCTGCTGGGCGTATATTTGATTATTCTTTGCGAAAGACTCGCGCCACCCTGCATCATCATCAGCCGGCTTGCTCCCGTCCACAACCGCACCCGGCCGAATCGTTGGCAGGATGAGCCTGCCGTAGTCCTCGGCGGACATCGGCTGAATGATCTTGCAACCCGACCCCTTAGGCCGCGCGCGCTCATCGACCGACCACGAAAACGGCGCAGTCGGAATTGCCTGAACGCCGTATTGCATGTCAGGGCTGTATGCGCGGAACACAGCCGTGACCATTCGGGACGCGCATCCTGGTCCGTACAGCATGGTGCCCTCAAAATTCCAGTTCTGGGGAATGGACATGGTGTAGGCCACCATGTTGAACATTGGATCCCAAATCTCGACGGTCCTCATCGGACCAAAACCTGCCGCCGGCACCGCCCCGCTGGCCTTCGCCGCCGACTGCGAGCCTCCGCCCGACGTCGATCCCGAGGCATTCGCCGCATCGCTCGACGTTGCGTGGCTTCCGCACGCAACCATTGCCGTGATTCCAGCCACAAATAGAATCGCCAACATTGCTTTCATCTTCATTTGTTTCTCCGTTTCCACTTTTCCTCTAGTGATGAATCGGCTGCAATTCCGTCCAGTTTCCCGCAATCACGCCCTGCGGATTTGAATTGGGTCCGTTGGC